>Ga0206951_1104_pt2 | contig 20316 bp, 20 predicted proteins | sample Alteio_BWOrgHeat_38_FD_152974 | JGI IMG/M metagenome (GOLD analysis project Ga0206951, IMG submission 152974) | Enriched cells from forest soil in Barre Woods Harvard Forest LTER site, Petersham, Massachusetts, United States -... | ecosystem: Environmental > Terrestrial > Soil > Temperate forest >... | reverse complement strand
AAAAACAAGTAATTGTAATCATTTTCGTAAATTAATATTAAACTCATTAGCAATGTTTGAAAAATTGTTCCAACTCATTAAAGATAACGCAGAAAAAGCGGTTATCAACAACCCGAAGATCGCGGAAAAACACCTCGAATCAATTGTTACAGAAGCATCCAGCACCATTATTGATGTGATGAAAAACAACATCGAAAGCGGCCGTTTGAAAGACCTTGTTGCTTTCTTCCAACTAAAAGGTATTTACAACAACCCTTTAGTAAACAGCATGGTAAACAAGTTTGCCAACCGATTGAACAAATACTACGACCTTGCACCTAATGTAGCTTATAAATTTGCCGAAGAACTGATACCTCCGGTAATGGTACAATTGGTACAGCAAAGCAAAAACGAAAAAAACAAAGAATTTAGCCTGGGGACCATGTTCTCGCAACTGACCGGTAACCGTACCGACCTGAGCGGACTGGTAAACGGCATGCTGCTCGCTTCGTAAACAACAAACAAATATTGCTACCTTATTATAATGGCCCGTTGGTGTAAAACCAGCGGGCCATATTTTTTTATGATCGCATTCTTTTAAGTATCCTTAATCCACCTGGGCATCCCCATTTATTTGGTGGATTACCTCATCTAATTTCAATATCGCTTCTTTCAAAAAATGAAATACCTCGCGGTTATGTTCACTGGTAATCCCCTGTTCTTCTATCAGGCCCACAAGGCCGATGATACTCGCTACCGGGCTCCTCAATAAGTGGGAGTTTTTATAGGAGATGCGTTTCAACTGCTCAACTTTTTCATCAAGCTTATCCTGGAGCTCTATCAGCCGGGTAACATCTTCCACTTCCCTGATAATGGTAAGAACAGCATCACTGTCCTTTCTTTCCAATATCTTTTGGCGCGAATAGAGCCATAAATAAAAACCGTCGCTTTTGCGTGCGCGTATGGTCATTTCGATGACATCGTTATCTTTCGAATGAATAATTTTGTCTATCGTTTTTCGCATCTTTTGAGCATCGTCCGGGTGGATAATTTTTTTGTAGAAATCTTTGCTCAACTCAATGTACTCCTCTTCCGAATAACCCAGCATTTGATGGATCAGCCCACTGGAGAATATCAGCTTATGATTGGGGACATCATAAGTTTGAAATTCAACATGAGCAACCTCGAAAATCGAATGCAAAAATTCAGGGTCCGGAGTCATTATATAAAACTAAAAAATAATAATTGTATTTTGAAACGGTACAGCCATACTTCATTTGCATCCCGATAGTTATCGGGACACATTTACCAATTCGCACATTTTTATTATGTTTGCCGCATGACTAAAGAGCAATTGCAGGATTTAAGGGATAGAACAGTTTCCCTGAGGAGGCATCTTTGACATCGACAAGAAGCTTGACGAATTACACACCGAAGAGGCCATAACCATGGCGCCCGATTTTTGGGACAGCCCCAAAAGTGCCGAAAAAGTACTGGCATCCATCAAAAACAAAAAACAGTGGACCGACGCCTACCAACAACTGGAAACTGTTGTGGAGGATACCGAAGTTACATTTGAGTTTTACCAGAGCGGCGACGCTACTGCCGAAGAAATGGACGAGCAGTACGAATACGCATTGAAAATTACCGAAGACCTGGAGTTTAAAAACATGCTCTCGGCCGAAGAGGACCAGTTGAGCGCCGTTATACAAATTACTGCCGGTGCCGGTGGTACCGAAAGCTGCGATTGGGCCAGCATGCTGATGCGCATGTACATGATGTGGGCGCAAAAGCATGGTTATAAAATAACTGAGCAGGATTTCCAGGAAGGCGATGTGGCAGGTGTAAAGACCGTTACCTTACAATTTGAAGGCGACTTTAGTTACGGCTATCTTAAAGGCGAGAATGGTGTACACCGCTTAGTGCGCATATCGCCGTTTGATGCCAATGCCAAACGGCATACTTCGTTCGCGTCGGTATACGTGTACCCGCTGGTTGATGATACTATTGAGATATACGTTAACCCTGCCGATATTGAATTTGATACTTTCCGTTCGGGCGGCGCTGGTGGGCAGAATGTGAACAAGGTGGAAACCGCTGTACGCCTGCATCACAAACCATCGGGCATCATCATCAAAAACCAGGAATCGCGCTCGCAACTGCAAAATAAGGAAAATGCGATCAGGTTATTGAAATCCCAATTGTACGAGATCGAGATGCGCAGGCGAATGGAGATCACTAACGAGATAGAGGGTAACAAAAAGAAGATAGAATGGGGTTCGCAAATACGCAACTACGTACTGCACCCCTATAAACTGGTGAAGGACATTCGCACTAATTACGAAACCTCGAACGCGCAAGGTGTATTGGACGGCGACCTTGATGAGTTTTTGAAAGCTTACCTGATGGAGTTTGGCAGTACAAAAGATTAGAATCAAGAGGCAAGAATCAGGAATCAAGACGGATGTAATAGGATTTATGTATATTTAACTCATGCATAAAGGCCGTTTAGAAGCTTTCAGCGATGGAGTTATCGCCATTATCATCACCATTATGGTGCTGGAGTTGCATGTGCCTAAAGGCGATGATATTGCCGCCATACTCCATCTTTGGCCTGTGTTTTTATCTTATGTGCTTAGCTTTGTATATGTAGGTATTTACTGGAACAACCACCACCATACCATGCAGGTGGTTAAGTCAGTAAATGGCGCCATTCTTTGGGCAAATTTATTGCTGCTGTTCTGGCTCTCGGTAATACCTTTTGTAACCGGGTGGATGGGCGAAAACCTGTTTACCAAATGGCCCGTGGTTCTTTATGGCTGTGTGCTCATTATGAACGCGGCATCGTATACCATATTGACTATAGCCCTCATCAGGCATCATGGCAAGGATTCTTTATTAGCCAAGGCTGTTGGTAAAGACCGTAAGGGCAAATTATCACTTATTATTTATGCTGTAGCCATCGCCATATCTTTCTTTTGCTCGTGGGTGGGTTTTGCACTATACATTGTGGTGGCCTGTATCTGGTTTATTCCTGATAGTCGGATTGAACGTAAAATAGTACTCGAAGAGCAGCCGGAATAATTTAGCTGTGCTTGTTGATGTCCCGTTGCAGTATTTCCAGCAATTCGTTCAGTTCGGACACTTTTTCTACCGAACCTAATTTATCATACGAGCTAATTAGGTTGCGCAACACCCGTTTGATGATCTCTATGTTAGAACAGGGCTCGTAATAATTAGCATCGTAAGTAAGGTTGAGTTGTTTTAAAAACTGGTCAACGTCCCTTTTCCCAAATACCAGTCCTCTATTAAAGGGATTGATATAAAACAGCACACCGTTATCAATTTCGCTGCGGCGCGATTCATCGATATAGGCCAGTATAAAATACTGGGGCAGATTAACGCCGTAAATGGGGATATCAAGCTTTTGTGCAATAATGGAGTAAATGATGGCCAGCGAAACCTGGTTGCCTTTATGCGTTTCTATTACCTGGCTCAGGTAGCTGTTTTGCGGATCCTGGTGGTTGGTAGTATTGCCGTTAAAACCGTAAATGTTGTAAAATATATGGTTGATGAGCTTTACCTGGTCGCCGGGACTGGCGTCATACATCATTTGCAGCCATATATCCCGCTTTATCGATTCAATATAGTTGATGATCTTCTGATCGTCAAGATCGGGATATTGGTATTTGTTGATGATGAGTGCACCCTGTAGCAGATCGAACGCTCCACCATGATACCATAGCTCCAGTTCGTTTTTTACAGTGCTGAATTGTATTTCGTGTACGAGGTTGGCAATACGTTCCTGTTGTATAGCATCAAAGGCTTCACCAAAGGCGTTCTCCAGGTATTGTATCACATCAGTACCATACGAGATCAGCTTGTCGTGCACGTGGCCGAATATCTCGGCATCCGGGTCGTCAAGCAGGCGTATCAGCGATGTTATTTCCGTAGGGTCGATCATTGTATACCACTAAAATACCAAGCTTTGCTAATTATTACAAGCTTTAACTATTTTTGTACCGATGAAACTGCGCTTGGCCGTCCCATACCTTCTGCACCGCTTCACCTCAAAAAACCGGCATGGTTTGCATTCGCCGTTCGTTTACAACCTGTTAGACCAGGTTATTTATAACCGCTCACAAAAAAAAGCCTACTCTAACCTTAAAAACATCACCAAAATTTTACCTGCCGATGGCAACCGGAAAAACAGCCCGAGGGTTAACGAGTTGCTGTATCGTTTGGTTCAATTCCTCGATCCGGAAAACCTCGGCATAGCCGCCAACGTAAACAACGTTACCCGCCAGTACTTGCAATTGGCCGTCCCCAAAGCCCGGCTCATCAGCTGCAGCGATACTCCCAACCCGCCGGGAAGCAAAACCTGTTTGATATGGGATGCCCATAGCGCCATTGTACATCCCGAAACTTTACGGTTGAATACCGTCATCATCCTGACCAACATCCATGCCGATAAGGCAGCCAAAATAACCTGGCAACTGCTTAAAGCAAACCCCAAAGTAACCGTCAGTATCGACCTGTTTTGGATAGGCCTCGCCTTTAACCGTCCCGAACAAGTGAAAGAGGATTTTAAACTGCGTTTTTAGTGCTTCCCACCAAAGGAAACACCAGCTGCTACACCAACGCTCAAAAAAGCATAACTATCCTGGAAACCGCTGTTGTAAATATCCTGCCCGCGGTAACCGCCGCCCAACATCAACGCTACGTTTTGCATAAACGGTAACTGGCAATAATAGTAAGCATCAATATTAAGGCGCTTTTGGTAGTCGCCGAAGCTATAGGTGCTATAGGTGTCCATAATATACATAAAGTCGATCTGCAGGCGCATCCAATTACTCATCACCATTTTTTTGGGGTCGATGGCATCGGGATGCTGATGTTGCAGGTTGTACATCCAGCTGCCGTTAACACGCACAAAGCCATAATTGTCTTTCAACCCTTCGGAGTAGCCGGTGCCAAATAGGCCCGAATGCAGTTCGAGGCCCAAGCTTTCATACCTGTCGGCTGCTAAGTGGCCCATATCGGTATGCTTGCCCCGTGTGTAGGTGAGTGTATAAAAGTTGGTGGTAAACTTGCCGCTATCGGTATTAAAGGTGCCATCGGGGTTTAAGCTTGGCCCGCGTATGCCTTTGGAATGGTGCGAATAGGCCAATGCCAAAAACGAAGGCCTGTCATAGTCCCGGTTAAGCCTGAAGTAGAGCGTACCGCCCGGCATATAGCTTGGCGCCTTGACGGGCGCGCCGCGGGTATTGAGCAGGCGCAGCATCACGCGCGGGTTAAAAATAAAACCGAAGCGTGAGTTTGGTGTGGCGAACAATACGAAATTACCGGCCAGGTCGGCAACCAAACTGGTGGGTACGGGGTGCCCGTACTCGTTACCAAAGGTGGATAGCCTTGCGGTTTGCAGGTAAGCATCATCAAACTTTTGGTTGATGATACGGGTAGCCTTCGCCCTGTTGGCCATCGTGTCAGTAGGCAACAAGGCTTGAGCCCTTGCAGTAATCACGAAAGGAAGAAAACAAAGAAGTATATAGTGTTTTAGCATATCAAATGTTATTGCCTGATATACGCTTATAAGTGGGCTTTGGTTTGGTGGCAATGTTTCGATTTCATGTTATCACTAATAAAATCTACTCATCCTATATACTTTCTATAAAAAATAAATTTTGTTGTTGCTATTTTAAAATAATACTGCTTACTTTACAGCCGTAAACCACAGGTTACAAATAAGTATGCTATTTAACACATCAATTACTACAACAACAATTACTACAACCACCGGCCAGGCGCACGGGGAAGGGTAACTATTGGGATAGTAAATGACGAAACCATAAAGAAAGCCTTCCTCCACAAGAGAAAGGCTTTTTGTATTTTAACACGGCGGGAAGGTTGATTAAGTGAGTTGTTGATTGGGTGAATAGTTAGAAAAAAAAACTAACTGTACCCTATCCAACCACTCACCCAATCAACCTAATCAACCACTCACTAACACAAAAATGAAAGTTCGAAAATTCGGGGGCACATCGGTAGGCTCGGCAGGTAGTATCAAAACAGTGCTTAGCATTTTAAAGCAGCAAAACGTTGTTGGCAATAACCCGGTAACGGTCGTATCAGCAATGAACGGTATCACCAACCTGCTCATCAGCATGGCGGAGCGTGCCGCCATTGGCGAAAGCTTTACACCACAACTTGCCGAACTGGAACGCCGGCATTTTGATGTGGTAAAAGAACTAATGGACGTGCAGGCTCAAAACCCCGTTTTTACCCGACTTAAGATTTACTTTAACGAACTGGAGGATCTGCTGCAAGGTATCCTTAGCTTACGCGAACTTACCGCGCAAACCCGCGACCTGGTATTGAGCTATGGCGAGCGTTGCTCGGCCTTCATGATCAGTAAAATTGCCGCGCAGCACTTCAAAAATGCCGTGTTTGTTAATGCCGCCGACCTGGTTAAAACCGACAGCGCTTTTGGCTACGCCAAGGTGAATATGGAGCTGACCGAAATGCTCATCCGCAACTATTATAGTGAAAATAAAGACAAGTTATTGTTCGTTACCGGCTTTATTGCCAGTAACGATGCGGGGCGCGTTACCACCCTTGGCCGTGGCGGCAGCGATTATACCGCGGCCATATTTGGCTCGGCCTTGAACGCAGAAGAGATACAGATATGGACCGATGTGAATGGCATGATGACCGCCGACCCGCGCATGGTGAAGAAAGCTTTTTCGCTGCCCGAACTATCCTACACGGAAGCGATGGAACTTTCATTCTTCGGTGCGAAGGTGATCTATCCGCCCACCATGATACCGGCATTCTTGAAAAAGATACCCATCGTTATCCTCAACACTTTCGACACCGGGTTTGGCGGAACGTATATCAAACATGATTGCGGTCCATCCAACCTGCCCATCAAAGGCATCTCGTCCATCAACGAAGTGAGTATTCTGAATGTAGAGGGCAGCGGCATGGTAGGCAAGGCTGGCTTTAGTGGCCGCTTGTTCAGTATGCTGGCGCGCGAGCAGATCAACGTCATCCTCATCACCCAATCATCATCAGAGCATAGCATTACCTTCGCTGTTAACCCGGCCGATGCGTTGAAGGCAAAAGCCCTGATAGAACAGGAGTTTGAACTGGAAGTACAGGCCAAAAAGCTGGAAAGTCCCGATGTGGAAGACGGCCTTTCTGTTTTAGCCATCGTGGGCGAGAACATGAAGCATACCCCCGGCGTTTCGGGCAAGTTGTTCCATGCGTTAGGCCGTAACGGTATCAATGTCCGCGCCATAGCGCAAGGCTCATCGGAATATAATATCTCGGTCATCATTTCGCGCGGCGATTTGGCGAAAGCCCTGAATGCCGTGCATGATGCCTTTTTTGTGGAGCTAAACAAAACCCTGCATGTGTTTTGCCTGGGTACCGGCAATATCGGCACCACCCTGTTCCGCCAATTAAAAGATCATGCTGAGTTTTTAAAGCAACATAACGGCATACAGGTTAAGATTGTGGGCATCAGCAATACCCGCAAAATGATGTTTGATGACGACGGTATCGACCTGGATACCTGGAAAGAGAAACTGGAAGCATCGGCCACCGTTGCCGACCTGCCGGCCTACATCGAACGCATGAAACAGATGAACCTGCCCAACTGCGTTTTCGTGGATAATACGGCCAGCCCGGCACCGATCAGCTTTTACCAAACTGTTTTTGAGTCGAACATATCGGTGGTAACATGCAACAAAATTGGCAACTCGGCATCATACGCCCAATACAAAACCTTTAAAGATACCGCCCGCAAGCATGGTGTCGATTTTTATTATGAAACCAATGTCGGCGCTGGTCTCCCTATCGTGCGCACGCTGAAGGACCTGATGATGAGCGGCGACCGGGTGATCAAAATTGAAGCTATCCTTTCGGGGACGATATCGTACATTTTCAACAACTTTAAAGGCGATGCTACCTTTCACGATGTGGTGAAGATAGCACAGGAAAAAGGTTATACCGAACCCGACCCGCGCGATGACCTGCGTGGCACCGACTTTATGCGCAAAATGCTCATCCTGGCCCGCGATGCTGGTTATGTGTTAGAGCCAAGTGATGTAAAGATAGAAAGCATGTTGCCAAAGGCTTGTTTGGATGCCGGTACCGTTGCAGAGTTTTATACCGAGCTGAAGAACGAAGAAAAGTTCTTTTCGGACATGAAAGCTAAAGCCATAGCCGAAGGCAAAGTGTTGCGCTATATCGGTAAGCTGGAGGATGGCCAGGTCTCCATCACCCTGCAAATGGTTGATGAGAACCACCCTTTTTATACCCTTTCGGGAAGCGATAACATCATCTCCTTCACCACCGAAAGGTATATCGACCGCCCGCTGGTAGTAAAAGGGCCGGGTGCGGGATCGGAAGTAACCGCGGCGGGCGTATTCGCGGATATAGTGAATGTGGGAAATTAGAAGCAAGAATCAAGAGGCAGGAATCAAGACGAAGAATAAATACTTCCGGACTTCCCGACTTATCGGACTTTCGGACTAAGAAATATGAAAACAATAAAAGTATTCGCGCCCGCAACGGTAGCCAATGTGGTTTGCGGGTTTGATGTGCTGGGTTTCGCGGTGGATGCCCCGGGCGATGAGGTGATCATGCGCCTCACCGATAAACCCGGCGTTAGCATCCTCAAAATTGAGGGCGATGGTGGCCGTTTGCCTTTGGCTGCCGACAAGAACACCGTGAGCGCCAGCGTACAGCACTACCTAAAACACATTAACCGCCCCGATATTGGTGTGGAGATAGAACTCTATAAAAAAATGCCTATTGGCAGTGGCCTGGGTTCAAGCTCGGCAAGTACTGTGGCGGGGTTATTCGCAATCAATACCTTGTTGGATAACCAATTGACCCCGATGGATCTTGTCCCTTTCGCTATGAAAGGTGAGGAACTGGCCTGCGGTTTCGGCCACGCCGATAACGTAGCCCCGGCTGTTTTAGGTGGTTTTGTGCTGATACGCAGCTATGAACCGCTTGATATCATTAAACTACCTGTACCCAAAGGTTTGTATTGCGCAATTGTATTCCCCGATGTGGATGTACCTACAAGGGATGCAAGGCAGATGATACGCAAAAACGTTTTGTTGAAAGACGCCGTAATACAATGGGGCAACATTGCCGGCCTGGTAAGCGGCTTGTTTATGAACGACCTTGACCTGATCGGTCGCAGTATGCACGATGTTTTGGTGGAACCTACCCGTTCCATCCTCATCCCCGATTTCTACAAGCTCCGCGAATTAGCACACGAACAAGGCGCCATCAGCTTTGGCATATCAGGTTCCGGCCCATCGGTTTTCGCTTTCGCGAAGGACGAGCAGACCGCGCATAACATCACCAACAAAATACAACAACACTTAAACAACCTGCACATCAACTGCAATACCTACGTATCGGCCGTAAACGAGCAGGGGCCTAAAATAATAGGATAATGAATTTTTACAGTACCAATAGTCCATCCATACAAGTCCCTTTTAAGGAGGCCGTGTTTAACAGTCTGCCGCAGGATGGTGGCTTGTATATGCCCGTAAGCATCCCAAAACTCAGCGACGAGTTCATTAAGAATTTAGATAAGTATACCCTTCCGGAGATAGCATTCGAAGTGGCTAAAAACATCCTTGCGGGGTCCATTCCCGAAAAGGATCTGAAAGCCATTATAGACGATGCCATCAATTTTGATGCCCCGGTAGTAAAGCTTGAAGAAGGTGTGTACGTTCTCGAACTCTTCCACGGCCCGTCATTGGCCTTTAAGGATTTCGGCGCGCGCTTTATGAGCCGTGTCATGAGCTACTTCCTCCGCGACGGCGAAAAAATGCTCGACATTTTGGTGGCCACCTCCGGCGATACCGGCGGCGCGGTGGCTCTCGGCTTTTTAGGCGTACCCAATACCCGCGTAACCATACTATACCCCAAAGGCAAGGTTAGCCCCATACAGGAGCAGCAACTCACCACCAACGGGCAAAACATCCGTGCTATCGAGGTCGACGGCACGTTCGACGATTGCCAGGCACTGGTTAAAGCCGCCTTTGTGGATGATGCGCTTAACGCGAAGTTCCGCCTAACCTCGGCCAACTCCATCAATATCGCCCGGTTGATACCGCAAACCTTCTACTATTTTAACGCCTATGCGCAGCTATTGCGCCTGGGCAAAAGCGAGGTGGTATTCTCGGTACCCAGCGGCAATTTCGGCAACATCGGTGCGGGCATTTTGGCGTATAAAATGGGCCTGCCCGTAAAGCAATTCCTGGCAGCAACTAACGCCAACGATACCGTGCCCGAATACCTCGAAACCGGCGTTTACCAACCCAAACCATCCGTAGCCACCCTATCGAACGCCATGGATGTTGGCGCGCCAAGCAACTGGGTGCGTATATCGCACCTGTTCGGGGATAAACTGGGCGACCTCCAACAACTCATCACAGGCTATAGCTACACCGATGAGGAAACCCTCGAATCCATCAACGCTGCATTTGTCACTTATAGCTACATAATCTGCCCGCACACCGCCATTGCCTGGCGCGCTTTGCAGGAATGGCAATTCAAACACAACGATAGTAAGGCGACCGGCGTATTCCTTTCAACCGCCCACCCCTGCAAGTTTCCGGAGGTATTTAGTCCCGAGATAAGCGCCAAAATTGTGGTGCCTGCATCGGTATTGGAAATGGAAGGCAAGCCAAGCCTATCGGTACCATTGGGTAAAGATTTTGAAGGGTTTAAAGCGTATTTGTTGGCGAACGCGTAGCCTATAACAAACACGTCATTGCGAGGCACGAAGCAACCTCTGCGCGACAGGTCTCCGATTGGCATTATCGACTTGCATGTGCAGAGGTTGCTTCACTATCGCTCGCAATGACGCGGTTTTTTATCAATCCTTCCAAACCACCACATCAGCAGTATTTAACGTCCGGCTGCCGATCAATACTTTTGCCGTTGCCGGGATAGGTACCTGGTAAGCCTTTGGCCCGTAATTTACGCCCACCCAAAAACCATCTCGCCATTCGATGATGACACCTTTCGGCAGATCGACTACCGGGATGCCCGCTTCGCGGTATACCATTTTCAGTACGTCTTTTTCCAAACTGCCATCGTGCGTGTCCGGGCCAACAAAGGTTACGGTTCCCTTGCCCAGCTTGCGGTTGATCACCGCTGCGCGGCCCGCATAAAACTGGTTGCTGTATTTGGCCCAAACTTCGGTGCCGGGCATAGGGTCCAGCACGTCGGCCCAGGTATTCCATTTGTAGGTCTTGTTGAGCATTTTTACCGTGCCCTGTACAGTGTCGGGCATCAGGTCGTAAAAAGGTATTTTAGAGCCGATCAGGTTGTATATTGGCTCAGCCCATTTCATTTCCCAAAGCTTGGCGTTACGGTCCTTTTGGCCGGTGCGACAGGTGAGTACCAGGTGGCCGCCGTTCTCAACATAAGTTTTCCAACGCTCCACCAGTTTGGCATCCAGCAGTTCATAAGCCGGGGCTACCATTACCGGGTATTTGGCAAAATCTTTGGCCTCGGTTATCACATCAACGGGTGCGCCCATTTCCTTTAGGGCGCCATAATAGCGCATCACGTGCGATTCATAATCCCACTGGTACGTTTGCGGCTGATTATCCTCTTCCCATCGGTTATCGGCGCTCCAAAGCACCGCCGCCTGGCGGTTATGGTAAGCTGCCGGTACCTGCGCATCGGGCTGGTAATAGGGCTTTATGCTTTTCAGCTCTTTTATCACTTTGATATACTCCAAACCGCTGGTAGTGGGTGTTACCCCATCCGGACCTAAAATACCGTAATGATACTGCTCGCCGCCAACCAATGGTTCTTTAAAGCGGTAGTTGCACACAAACTTATTGCCTCCCGCAAAGGCATGCCATATCCACATACGCACAACGCCGGGCATGGGTATAGGGTTGAATTTACCCCAGTTTACCTGGCCGGGCTGCAATTCCATTACGCCGGTGGTGCCGTTGATAGTACGGAACAAATCATTCGCGAAAGCGATGCTGGTCGGCGAACCCATCCTAAAACCTTGCGGACCGAGGCCCTTATCATACCCCGCAACAAGGTATTTGGTATAGGTTACAAAGTCGAGGTTGGTCATGCGTGTCGGGTCAACCGGCGCGTACTCAGGCATCAGGTTGGTGGTGATCCACTGCTCGGGCAGGATGTATTTGCGCAGGATATTGTATTGCAGACCCAGGAAATCGGTAGCTTCGTCGGATGAAAAGCGTTTAAAATCCAGTACCGCGTGCGGGCTTGGCTGTGCGATCAGTTCCTTCGCGTTGGGGATACGTATCTGGTCGAAACTGGCGTAGCGGATGCTCCAGAAAGCTGTTCCCCAAACTTTGTTCACCGTGTCGATGCTTTTATATTTGTTCTTTACCCATTCGCGGAAGCGTACCTGCGCGGCGGGGCTGTAATCGTATTGTCCGTAATGCGATGGCTCATTGTCCAGCTGGTAACCCCAGATGCGTTTATCGCCCGCATAGTGTTTGGCCAGGGCGGTTACCATTTTGGCCACATAATCGCGGTACACCGGGCTGCTCCAGCTGCATTGCTGCCTCGAGCCATGTTGCATCGTAATACCGTCTTCATTTACCATCAGCACTTCGGGGTGCTTTTGCTCCAGCCACGCCGGCGGCGTTGGCGACGAGGTACACATGATCACCTTGATACCGTTTTGATGCGCCAGTTCAACAGCTTCATCCAGCCAGCTAAAATCAAACTTGCCTTCTTCCGGTTCGATAAAGGCCCAGGCAAACTCGCCGTAGTGCGTAAAATCGAAACCCACCTCGGCCATTTTCTTGATATCGCGCGCCCAATACTGGTGCGGCCACTGCTCGGGGTAATAGTACGAGCCGATGGGCATCAGATCGCTTTTGGGGAAGAATTTATCGGCGCTTTGCGCAGAGGCGGCATTAGTTATCAGCCACAGCGATAAAAAGCAAAGGCACAGCCGGGCTATGTTGCGAAAGGGTTTTACTGAAAGCATGGTGTTGCGGTTTAAGGAGGCAATTTATTCATTATTAATGTCAATCTAACAATAAACCTTGTAATTTATCTTCATATAAGGCCGAAGCCACACGGGTATTTCGCCACCACGTCATTGCGAGGAACGAAGCAACCTCTGCGCGATAGGTAACCAAGCGACAGGCACTCATGAACCAATGACCAAACCACATGGGTATTTATGGGTTTCCTGCGCAAGCATAACTATACACGCCAGGGAGCCAATTTTGCCATTTTCTTAAACCTGTACCCACCTGCCAGCCGGCAGGCTGGTATTTTATCCTACCTCATGGGTATTTATGGGTGTTTTAAAGCAAAAAATAGCGCTATCATTGCCATTTTTATAATTCCATACCCATCAACCTCGCCACCGGGGACATGGGCATTTACGGGTATGTTTCCTTTTTGTCATTGCGATCCGTTAGCCAACGGAGTGCAATCTCAAAGGATAGGTAACCGCCCTGCATGTTCCATACCTGTCTCTGGGATTGCTTCGTACCTCGCAATGACAAAGTTTGTGACATGGATAAATATGGGTATTTCTTTTAGCCGCCATAGCTTCAGCGAAGGCTGGCAAAGAACAATTTCAACCAGTGAAATCATACAAAAATCTGTGAAATCACCTTATACAAAAATACGGAAAATCGATGGAAAAACCTTTCAAAATTTATACGTCGTTGGTCGGGATTTATAATCCTCGACCCCACAACCTGAGGATTTGCAATCCCCGAACAGCACCTCATTCCGCAGATTGCAAATTTGCTGCTTTTTAAGTCCAGGATTAAAAATCCGAATTAAAGGGAGGAATTAGAACAATTGCAATATAAAGCCAATCGTGAATAAAAGATAGCCGATGGTATTTAATCTTTTTGCCGTTTTTTTAGCCTTTTCAAATTCAAGTGCAAGTTTTTTTATCTCAGGAATTGCACGACCTTGACCATAGGTGCCGTATGTTGGAGTTATAATATCAACAAATTTTGATACTACATGCACGACCTTGTCTGAGCCGAAAATAAGAAATAATGCACCAGCGACGTTTAGTATCAAACCAATTCTCGCCAAAGTCAGGAATGTCAGGAAATCACTCATTGTTTTTGTGATTGTTTAATTGATTATGATTAACGGAATTCAAAATACGAACCGCAGAAAGTTAGTTACGATTCAGTCACCGAACGAGTTCTACCCTTTAGTTAGATACCATACTACTATCCCGGCTATTATAGCTGATATAGTCCCTAAGACCCATTTTATGACGGGGTTCATCTTTGCCAGATTTGTATCGCTATTGGTCGTATTTTTTATAGTATGAGCTTTAAAATTGGGGGAGTTGTTATCTCCAATAATAGGGCTAATTGCACCGTCTAAATGATAGGTATTGGTAATTGTAGGCTTATCAATACTTGCTTTTTCAATCGGCCCAATCTGAACGCACCCTAATGGCGTAATAGATGCTTTTAAACCAGTGTGGTATTTCGGGGGATGTTGCCCCGCTTGTTTGCTGAGCATATTAATTGGCTCGCCAGTTAATTTTATGAATTTTTCTTCTGACAAATATTCTAAAGCATTTCTTAGCTTACCTCTGGCCTCCGTTGAATCATCAGCCTCTAAGAATGGTAGTCCGATATCGATTTTCGTGTCAACGGCATCTTTGTCTTTTAGGTATTCAAGTACTCTAACTCGCAACGGTTTATCCGTCATAGTTTGCAAAAAATCCAAACCATTTGCAGATAATATGTTCGAGTTCCCGCTAGGTCGAATATATCCTTTGTCTAAACAATAGTTGACCATCTCGATAAACTCTTCACTGTCGCCTTTCGTAATGGAAATAAATTGTCCCTTGTGCTCTAATAAAAACAATCTTATTTTTTCTTTGTCCATAAAAAAGCGTTTTCGGTTCAGTCCCTCAATATAGCAATATTATTTTTTGATATTAGATAAAACTAAAGGTACTACAATTGAAGCTATTCCAATTAATGCTAAAGCGACAGTAACAATTACAAGCCAAAAAAGTTAATGCGTTTAACCGGGCTGTATTTTCTATTAATCGTTCATCCACTTTTCTTTGTCTGTCAAGTTCATTTTCAGACAAAGAAGCATTTCTTTTTTCTTTCAAAAATTTAGCAATATATCCACCATTTTGTTGGAATAACTCCCCCTCAAAAGTCAACAAATAGAAATTAATATCTGATATTGTTCCATTTGCTGTTGGAAGATCGTCGACTTCAAATCTTAAATATTCATCTTTCACCAACTTGTATAATATTTCTTGAAGCAATTCTCTGCTAATTGTTATGCCTGTCTTATCAATCCCTTCCTTAATTGCAACATTGTGCAACCCCCTGTTTCTGTTATTAGGGTCAAAAAAATATAATACCTTGTCTAATGTTTCAATCGGTGTTGATTTCATAATGAATATTTCGTTTCACTCCCCCACAAAATGCCAGCACACCCCGGCAATATCAATCAAATTCACCTCGCGGCCATAAGGTTGCGGTATGATCCTGCTCATGCGGATGCCGAACTTTTCGGGTAATTGTTTGTCGAGCACCATTTGCCGGAAGGCATCCACATCATCAACCTTTACGCTCAGCATAAAGTTCTCGGCAAAAGCTACTACGTCATAATGCTGCAAAATAAAGCGGCATTCATCGCGCTGAAAGCCCGCGTACCCCGGCTGTTCCCAATTGATATGAAAACCTAATTCAACAAAAAGCTGTTTGGAGCCTTCATAATTGCTGCCCGATGGCACAAAGGGTTCGAGGGATAGGAATTTCATGTGATGGTTTTGATGTTTCTAATATACACGATATAAAAGAAAAATGCCCCATCGGGGCTACCTGTTTGTAGAAATATCAAACAGGTCCGTCATGCCACGGTAGTGGCTACCCTTCACGAACTATACCGATCGGCAATGGGGTAGCACCTACGGCGCAAATCTGTCTTTTGCTATTTGCGCTACAAACAGGTAGCCCCCGACGGGGCAAATTTTCACAGCGATAATGTTTCAAATCGCCACATAATCAAGCAAATCCGAAATCGAACATTCGAAACGGCGCAGCCCTCTTGAACACCATTGAAAACAAACAATAGTGAAAAATTCGAAATAAAAAACCTACCTTGCGCTATTTAACAGCATCTACAATCTTGACTTTCGCCGATTTTAATTTCAACGAACACTTATTTGAGGGTATAACAAGCATGGGTTTTGATACGCCCACGCCCGTACAGGCCATGGCCATACCCATTATACTCACCGGCCGCGACCTGATCGCCTGCGCGCAAACCGGCACGGGCAAAACCGCCGCTTATCTGCTGCCCGTTATCGAGCACATCAGCAAGGTGGAAAAACCGAAGATAAATACCCTGATATTGGCCCCCACCCGCGAGCTTGCCCAACAAATTGACCAGCAGATACAAGGCCTGGGCTATTTTACCGGCGTTACCAGCATTGCCATTTTTGGCGGCGGCGATGGCATGGTTTACGAGCAGCAACGCAAAGGCATTGAGCATGGCGCTAATATTTTGATAGCCACGCCCGGTCGTTTACTGGCGCATTTGGCCAGCGGCATCGTAAAACTGAAAGATCTTAAACACCTGATACTGGACGAAGCCGACCGCATGCTCGATATGGGCTTTATGGACGATATTATGCGCATCATCAGCTTTTTGCCCGAAAAAAGGCAAACCCTGCTGTTTTCGGCTACCATGCCGGGGCGCATACTCAAATTAGCCAAATCCATTTTGCACGACCCGGAACAGATAAGTTTAGCGATTTCGCAGCCCGCTGTGGGGATCGACCAGCAGATATACAAGGTTTTCGACAGCCAGAAAACACCACTGATACAATCCCTGCTAAAGGATTCCAATTATACCAGCGTCATCATTTTTTGTGGGATGAAGGAAAAGGTTAAAGAGGTTTTCAAGGTATTGAAAGGAATGAAATTCTCAGTAATGGCGTTCCACTCCGACCTTAAACAGTCGGAACGCGAAGATATTTTGCTCGATTTTAAGAACCGCAAACTGCAGGTTTTGGTGGGTACCGATGTGCTTTCGCGAGGCATTGATGTGGAAGGAATTGACCTGGTAATGAACTACGATGTGCCCGGCGACCCGGAAGATTATATCCACCGCATAGGCCGCACGGCCCGCGCCGAGACTACGGGCACTGCCATTACTTTGGTGAACGAACGCGACCAGCGCAAACTGCTGGCCATCGAAACCATGATAGGCCGCCCCGTACCCGAAACCGAATTACCCGCAGAATTTGGCGAAAAACCGGTATTTAAACCGGTAAGCGCGCATGGCGGTGGTGGTGGCGGGTTCAACCGCCGCAAAGGTGGTGGCAAAGGTGGTAACTGGAAAAAGAAAAAAGCTTAGGCCCCCAGTGTCACTCTTATCAACAAGCGTTGTAAATATCACGTCATAAAAACCGAAAATGCCTTTGGCGTACGGGCATGTTTAAAACTATTGTCTTAAATTAGTCGTTTATACCACGAAAGGATTATATGCGCGGTTTTGGCTTCTCAAAATTTACCCCACAGCAATTTACAAAAGGCGGTTTCGACGAATTGTTGAAACTGTTTATGGAATTGCTCAATTATACCGCCGGCGATGCCGGTGAAGCGCTGCAATGGCTCAACGAGCTCGATAAACAATACAAACTCACCAACGACGAATACGGAATCGGCGATTTTATTGACGAACTGAAACAAAAAGGCTACCTGGGAGAAGACGAGCAAAGCGGCGAATTTAACATCACCGCCAAAACGGAGCAGGGCATACGCCAGTCAGCACTGGAAGAGATATTCGGCAAACTCAAAAAATCGGGCAAGGGCAACCACCGTTCGCCAAAAAGCGGGCAGGGCGAAGAGAAAAATTCCGAGCGCCGAGAGTTTGAATTTGGCGACAGCCTGGATAGGATAGACATGACGCAAAGCGTGCACAATGCGCAGATCAATCATGGTATCGATGATTTCCATCTTACCGAGCGCGACCTTGAAGTGGAGGAAATGGACTTTAAAACCCTTACCTCAACCGTGCTGATGATCGATATATCGCACTCCATGATCTTATACGGCGAGGACCGGATAACCCCGGCCAAAAAAGTAGCTATGGCTTTAGCCGAACTCATCAAAACCAAATACCCGAAGGATACTTTGGATATTGTGGTGTTTGGTAACGATGCCTGGCCTATCACGTTGAAGGATCTGCCCTACTTGCAGGTTGGCCCCTACCATACCAATACCTACGCCGGCCTCGAACTGGCTACCGACCTGCTGCGCCGCCGTAAAACGCATAACAAGCAGATATTTATGATAACCGACGGCAAGCCAACCTGCCTTAAAGAAGGGACGAAATATTATAAGAACAGCATCGGGCTTGACAGGAAGGTGGTGAACAAAACACTGAACATGGCCGCGCAATGCAAGCGCCTTAAAATACCCATTACCACGTTTATGATAGCCAAAGACCCTTACCTGCAGCAGTTTGTGAGGACCTTTACCGAAACCAACGGCGGCAAAGCTTTTTACAGCTCACTGAACGGTTTAGGCGAATATATTTTTGAAGATTACATCAGGAACCGGAGAAGGACGGTACGCTAAAGCGCAAGTCGGGAAGTCCGGGAGACCGAAAGTCCGAAAGATTTAAAGAAGCATCTATAATAAAAAACAAACTTCCGGACTTACCGACTTATGCGGACTTCCGGACTAAAAAAAACATGAGCATACCAAACATAAAAACATTAGGCCAGTTAAAACAAAGCGGCTACGTAAGCCGGTCGGTTAAGGATGAGCTGCGCGGCAATTTAATTGAGCAATTACAAAAGCACGAAGGCGGTTTTGAGGGCATCATCGGGTACGAGGATACCGTAATACCCGACCTGCAAACAGCCATCCTTTCGCGCCACAATATATTGTTGTTGGGCTTACGCGGACAGGCAAAAACACGCATTGCGAGGCTGTTGGTCAATCTGCTCGACGAATACATCCCGTACATTGAAGGTTCGGAATTGTATGACGATCCATTGAACCCTATATCCTGGTTCGGGCATAACGAGGTGCTCACCAAGGGCGATGATACATTGATCGCCTGGCTGCACCGCAGCGAACGCTATACCGAAAAACTGGCCACACCCGATGTTACCGTTGCCGACCTGATAGGCGATGTGGACCCCATTAAAGCCGCTACGCTCAAGTTGACCTACTCGGATGAGCGGGTATTGCATTTTGGTTTGATACCACGCGCGCACCGCGGCATATTCGTGATCAACGAACTACCCGATCTTCAGGCGCGCATACAGGTTGCGCTGTTCAATATCCTGCAGGAAAAAGACATCCAGATACGCGGTTTTAAATTGCGCCTGCCTTTAGATATCCAATTTGTATTTACCGCCAACCCCGAAGATTATACCAACCGTGGTTCGATAGTAACACCATTGAAAGACCGAATAGAAAGCCAGATATTGACGCATTACCCGCGCTCGGTCGAGATCTCGAGAAAGATAACCCAACAGGAAGCGTCCTTAACCACTTCGCAAAAAACAAGCATCGAAGCTGATGGTTTGGTGAAGAATTTGGTGGAGCAGATCGCTTTCGAGGCGCGCAACTCCGAATATATCGATAAAAAATCGGGCGTATCGGCAAGGCTCACCATTTCGGCTTACGAGAACCTCATCAGCAACGCCCAATATACCTATCTCCTCGCCATCAACTTTTAAACGGCGATTGCTGTTCAATATCAGATCCCAGCCCATGTTTTTGTGCGTGGCTTTCAAGTCATCAAGGTTTTTCTTTTTAGCTTCGGGGCTATCCCAACTCGCATAATCGCCGTAATCGTGATTGCCTAATGATGAATACACCCCTAACGGCGCTTTTACTTTGGCAAAAATATCCTGGTATTCGCGCATTTCGTCGCTCCGGCTGTTCACCAGGTCGCCGGTAAAAAAGATGAAATCGGGTTTCTCCTTTAGCAGCATTTCAACCCCACCCGCTACCGCTTTCTTATTATAAAAGCTGCCCGAGTGGATATCGGATATCTGCCCAAGCTTAATCCCATCAAAGGCTTTTGGCAGGTTAGGGAGATACAATACGCGGTGTTTAACCCGGTAATCGTAAACGCCCGATATAACACCATAGCCAAGGGATACCAGTGGCAACGAACCTGCCAGTAAACCGGCTTTCATTAAAAATTCAGAGCGGGGGATACTTTCGGGTTTAGGGTGGCTTGCCGGAAATTCGGGCTCGGGGGTTTTATTCTTCCTTGCCTTAAATAAAAACAACCTGCGTATAT
>Ga0206951_1106_pt1 | contig 20436 bp, 19 predicted proteins | sample Alteio_BWOrgHeat_38_FD_152974 | JGI IMG/M metagenome (GOLD analysis project Ga0206951, IMG submission 152974) | Enriched cells from forest soil in Barre Woods Harvard Forest LTER site, Petersham, Massachusetts, United States -... | ecosystem: Environmental > Terrestrial > Soil > Temperate forest >... | reverse complement strand
TTCGTGGTAACGCTTTTCAATTTTGTTTCCGATCCGCAACTACGCCGCGTCAGCCGGCAATACCATCACTTCGTTTCCATTTTAATACCCGTGCGTAACGAGGAAGACAACATTCTTCACCTACTAAACTCCATCAAAAACCAGGATTACTCCAATTACGAGGTCATTATTTATGACGACGGTTCGACAGACAACACAGCCTCTCTTTGCAGCGACTTTGTAAAAACCGACCAACGCTTTAGCATTATAGAAGGGAATGCATTGCCCCGGGGTTGGCTGGGTAAAAACTATGCCTGTCATCACCTGGCAACCGCTGCCAAAGGTGAATACCTGTTATTCCTCGATGCTGACGAGAAAATTTATGATAATCTGGTCAACAGTGCCATTCATCGTATGCTTTTAAACAAATTGAGTTTGCTGAGCCTGTTTGCCAACCAGCAAATGCCCACCACCGGCGAAAAGATGGTAGTACCGCTCATGCACTTTATCTTGCTCAACTTATTGCCGTTACGCTTGGTGTTTTTAATAAAGAATGCCTCGGTAGCTGCAGCCAGCGGTCAGTTTATGTTTTTTGATGCCGCCGCCTATAAAGAATACCAATGGCACAAACAGGTAAAGAACATGATCGTCGAAGATATCGGGATCATGCGGCAGGTAAAAGCGAATGGCTTAAATGCCGAGACGCTGCTTGCAAACGGCATGGTAAGTTGTCGTATGTATAACGGTTTTTTCGAAGGTATAAACGGTTTCAGTAAAAACTTTTTGGCGGCCTTTAACTACAGTATTCCAGGTTTCCTGTTTTTTTTACTATTATTGGTCGGCGGCCCCATCCTGGTTATTTTCACCACCGATCTTTCACTCTTGTTTTTTTTTATAGGGTTAATCATTTTAACACGCATCATGATATCGCTTACGGCAAGGCAAAATGTTTTTTATAATGTGCTTTTACACCCGCTGCAAATGCTTAGCCTTGTGGCCATCTCGTACACTGCTATACAAAGGCATTTAACAAAAAGTACTGTTTGGAAGGGACGCCGGGTATGAAACGGCATAAGCAAACCATAGCTATCCTCATCATTGTCCTGTTCCACGCTGTAGGCTTGTTTGGCTTTTATCACCATGCCTGGCAACAACTATTTTTAAAACTGGTACCATACCACATCCTGCTTATGGTATTGGTTATTTGCTGGACCCACCAGGATTTTAATCTTAAATTCACCATTTTCATGGCCCTCATCATCCTTTTTGGCTATGGGCTGGAGTGGCAAGGCATTAACAAACATACCCTTTTCGGGGAGTATGGTTACGGCGATACCCTGGGCATAAAGTACGATGATGTACCCTTAATAATTGGCCTGAATTGGCTTATTATTACCTATGCAACCGGCATATTGATGCGTTATATCATTTCGGGCTATGTGGCTATGCGAATAGTAGCCGGTGCGTTTGTGATGGTGTTTTTAGACATGTTTATCGAACCCGTGGCTGTAAAATTTGATTATTGGCATTGGCACATTGGCAACAGCCAGTTAACCGCGCCCATATCAAACTATATCGACTGGTTTTTTGTGAGCTTGTTCATGCTCGCCATATTCGAGCTTTTCCAGTTTAAAAAACAAAGCCGGGCCGGCGTGGTTTTGCTGATAACACAATTTGTGTTTTTTATTTTGCTACGATGGGTATGAGTAAATAATTAAAATCAATAACTCAATCATTCAATAAATCACTAAATTTGTTTCATGGGAGCATTAGATCTTCAGGTTATCATCGACCAGGATTCGGGTTTTTGCTTTGGCGTTGTTTATGCGATAGACATGGCTGAAGACATTTTGGCCGAAGACGGTTACTTGTACTGCCTGGGCGATATTGTGCACAACGATGAAGAGGTTGACCGTTTGAAGAAGAAGGGCCTCCGCATCATATCGCACGATGTACTGCCCGACCTGCATAACGAAAAAGTACTCATCCGCGCCCACGGCGAAGCCCCCGAAACTTATAAAATAGCCCTCGAAAACAACATTACCCTGATTGACGCGTCGTGCCCGGTTGTTTTAAAATTACAAAACAGGATAAAAACATCCTTCGATGCCGATGAAGAGATCGTGATATTCGGCAAACACGGCCATGCCGAAGTGATCGGCCTACAGGGCCAAACCAATGGCGAGGCGCTGGTGTTCCAGGATGTGGCCGAATTAGACAATATCGACTTGCCTCAAAAATTTACACTCTACAGCCAAACCACCAAAAGTACCGCCAAGTTTTACCAGATAAAAGAGGAGTTGCTGAACCGGGGTTACGATGTAAAGGCCAATGATACCATTTGCCGCCAGGTATCCAACCGCGACCGCGACCTGCCCGAATTTGCCGTAAAATTTGATAAGATCTTATTTGTTTCAGGTAAAAAATCATCAAACGGTAAGGTGTTGTTCGAAGTTTGCCGCAAACATAACCCCAATACCTATTTTATCTCCTCGGCCGATGAAATTGATGCCGCCCTGTTCTCAAAGGGCGATAAAATAGGCATTGCCGGCGCCACGTCAACCCCCATGTGGCTGATGGAAGAAGTAAAAGCCGCCCTCGAAAAACTTTAGCCCTTACCCGGCGTTAAACCTATCATGCAAAAACCGCCGGCCTATCTCGGTACCATCATTGCCTTAATAGTTTTATTGGGGTGGGCAACATCCACAGTTTTATTGATGCGCTGGCAGGTGAGTTGGGCAAACCCCTCGCTCTACTTTTTCATCCTGCTGCAAATGCACCTGTACACCGGCCTGTTCATCACCGCGCACGACGCCATGCACGGCACTGTTTCATCAAACCCAAACATTAACAATGCCATTGGCTATACCGCGACATTTTTTTACGCGGCCTTTTGGTACCCGCAATTGTACACCAAACACCACCGGCACCACCGCTACGTACACACCGATGCCGACCCCGACTATCACAAGGGCAACTTCATTCAATGGTACATTACCTTTATCAGGAATTACCTGTCCATCTGGCAGATCATCTTCATGGCAATTTTATTTAATATAATAAAAATTTGGGTGCCACAACCCAACCTTATCCTGTTTTGGGTATTGCCTTCGTTGTTGAGCACCCTGCAATTGTTTTATTTCGGTACCTACCTGCCCCACAAAGGCGAGCATAACAATCCGCACCAATCAGATAGCCAATCAAAAAATCATTTAATAGCCTTTTTTAGCTGCTACTTCTTCGGCTACCATTACGAGCATCATGATTCCCCTGCCAGGCCCTGGTGGCTATTATGGAAAATGAAATGAGGAAACTGGTCATTAAAAAGTAATTATCATCACAAAAAACAAATAACTTTTCCCCAAATTCGTGCCCGGCTTATCTTTGGGGTCGGTCTTAATATTTTTGAACTGTAGTATGGGTAAAAAAGGAGTTTTGTTAATTAACTTGGGTACGCCCGATAGCCCTTCGGTGAGCGATGTGCGTAAATACCTGCGCGAGTTTTTGATGGATCCACGCGTTATCGATATCAACCCCATTGCACGAAATGTTTTAGTTAAAGGGATCATCGCACCAACCCGTGGCCCAAAATCGGCCAAGCTTTACCAAAAGATCTGGAGCAATGAGACAGGTTCGCCACTACTGCACTACAGCCTTTTACAACGCTCACTTTTACAGGAAGCTTTGGGCGACGATTATCAAGTTGAACTGGCCATGCGCTACCAAAGCCCGGCTATCGAAACGGCATTAAACAAACTGAAAAATGACCTGGTGGAAAGCATACAGGTAATACCCATGTTCCCGCAATACGCATCGGCAAGTACGGGTTCGGTTTACGAGAAGGTGATGCAATTGGTTGGTAAATGGCCAACATTACCTAATATCTCGTTTATCAATTCCTTTCACGATAACGAAGGGATGATAGCAACCTTTGCCGATAACGCCAAAAAGTACAAACCCGAAACGTACGACCATATCCTGTTCAGTTTCCACGGGCTCCCGCAAAGGCAGTTGATAAAAGCCGATCATACCCATCAGCATTGTTTAAAGGTTGCCGATTGCTGCCAGACGCTGACCGATGCCAACAAGTTTTGCTATTCAGGGCAGTCGCACCACACAGCTAAACTGATCGCCGGAAAACTAAATATCCCGAAAGAAAAATATACCATCTGCTTCCAGTCGCGCCTCGGCAGCGACCCCTGGGTACAACCTTACACCAGCGAAGTTGTACACCGCCTGGCCAAAGAAGGTAAAAAACGATTATTGGTGTTTTGCCCTGCATTTGTAGCTGATTGCCTCGAAACCGTTTATGAAGTAAGCGTGGAATATCGCGATGAATTTACCGCCGCCGGTGGCGAGCATGTACAACTGGTAGAAAGCCTCAACGATTCACCAACATGGATAGCGGCTTTGAAGCAGATAGTGCTTGCTAACTAATAGCCTGCATGATCAATTCCGTTGCTCCCGTATGCGCTTTAACATAAGCCTTAATAGCTATTCCTTTTTCCACGCGGTATTCATTATGCCGCACCATTTTATCTACAATAGCTGTTAGCTGTGTGTCAGTTTCAATACTAAAACCGAGTTGCCGTTCCACCAGGTCGCGCGCCTCTTTAAATTTCTGATAATTAGGCCCGAATATTACCGGCAAGCCGAAGGCCGCGGCTTCTAAGGTATTGTGTATCCCTACACCAAAACCTCCGCCAATATAAGCCACATCGCCATACTGATATAATGATGACAGCATCCCGATGTTATCGATAAACAAAACCCTGAAACCGGCTATCCCGCCCTCTATATTTTCAATTTGAGAATAGCGGATAGTCTCGTCGGAGGGCAGTAATTTCAATAACCTTGCTATCTTACCTTCCTCAACCTCATGCGGCGCGAAAATGAATTTCCATTCGGGATATAAGGGAATGAGTTGTGCTATCAGCTCTTCATCCTCCGGCCAGGTGCTGCCACCAATAAATATAGGTTTGCCCGCTTTAAATTGTTCAACAAATTCCAATCTTCGCGGCGATGATGCATTTTGCCAAACCCTGTCGAACCTGGTATCGCCGCTTACCAAAACATTGCTTATACCAATGGTTTTTAACAGCACTTCAGATGCCTCATCCTGTACAAAAAAATGGGTAACAAAACCAAGTATCTTCCGGTGCAAACCACCATACCAGTTAAAAAAAACTTGTTTAGGCCTGAAGATTCCCGAAATAACATAAAGCGGAATCTTACGCTCATGCAGCTCATTAAAATAATGGTACCAATATTCGTACTTGGTAAAAATGGCTATCTCAGGGTTAATGGTTTCTATAAACCGGGCAGCATTTTTTTGGGTATCTAAAGGTAAATAGTAAACATGATCGGCCAAAGAGGTATTTTTCCGTATCTCATATCCCGATGGCGAAAAAAAAGTAATTACGATAACACTTTCAGGCTTTTTTGCCCTATACGCCTCTAATACAGGCCGTCCTTGTTCAAACTCGCCTAACGATGCAAAATGAAACCATGTACTCCGTTTAACGTACAACAATTTATCATTTTTTCTCCCGTCAAGCCACAATCTTGCTTTCTTATTAAAAAATGAAAATATGAATATTAAATTATAATAAATTCGGACCGACAGGTTATAAATGAATAACATTTTAAAGCTGAAATTACTAACTTCGTCGTCGAAGATAATTCAAAAAAAGCAGGATAAAATCAAATTATGAAAATAGCTGTAGTAGGAACAGGGTATGTTGGCCTTGTTACAGGGACGTGTTTGGCCGAAACGGGCAATGATGTTATTTGCGTTGATATAAACGCAGATAAAGTAAAAATGATGCAAAACGGCAAAATGCCGATATATGAGCCCGGTCTCGATCTCTTATTTAACCGCAATATCGATCAAAATCGCTTGCATTTTACCACCAACCTTGCCGAGGCTATTGAAGAAGCAAAGATCATCTTTTTAGCGTTGCCAACCCCGCCCGGTGGCGATGGCTCTGCCGACCTGAGTTATGTACTTGGCGCAGCAAAAGACATTGGCAAACTGATAAAAGATTATAAAGTTATTGTAACAAAATCAACGGTTCCGGTAGGTACTGCCGACAAGGTGAAGGCAGCTGTAGGCGGTCAAACCGATGTTGAATTTGATGTTGTATCGAACCCCGAATTTTTACGCGAGGGTGTGGCTGTCGAGGATTTTATGAAGCCCGACCGTGTGGTTATAGGTACCCAGAGCGAACGCGCTCGCAAATTAATGGGCGAACTATATGCGCCTTATGTAAGACAGGGGAACCCCGTTATTTTTATGGATGAGCGTTCATCCGAACTAACAAAATATGCCGCCAACTCGTTTTTGGCAACCAAGATCACCTTTATGAACGAGGTAGCCAACATGTGCGAACTGGTTGGTGCCGATGTGGATATGGTGCGCCGGGGTATTGGCTCCGACGATAGGATAGGCCGCCGCTTCCTCTTCCCCGGCGTAGGCTATGGGGGCAGCTGTTTCCCTAAGGATGTGCAGGCGCTTGTAAAATCGGCCGACGAGCACAAATACAATTTTAAAATATTGAACTCGGTGATCGAAGTAAACGAAACCCAGAAAAAGGTTTTGTTCGAAAAAGTAAAAAAATACTACAAAGGCAAACTGGAAGGTAAAAAGTTCGCGCTGTGGGGCCTGGCTTTTAAGCCCGAAACGGATGATATCCGCGAGGCGCCATCGCTTTATATTATCGACGAGTTAATAAAATCCGGTGCTACTGTTACTGCTTTCGATCCGGAAGCGATGAGTAATGTACGCAACGTTATCGGCAATAAAATTATATACGCGGCCGATCATTACAGTGCCTTGCATGGCGCAGACGCGTTGCTGATCGTTACCGAATGGTCGCTGTTCCGCACACCCGATTTTGATCAGTTAGGTAGTTTATTAAAAAGTAAAACTATTTTTGACGGGCGTAACCTTTACGATCTCTCGAAAATGGAAGAATGTGGCTTTTACTATAACAGCATTGGCCGTAAAATAATTGAACAATAATATGGCTGGCAGAAAACGAATATTGATAACCGGCGCGGCCGGTTTCCTCGGCTCGCACCTGTGCGACAGGTTTATTAAAGAAGATTTCCATGTTATCGGAATGGATAACCTCATCACCGGCGACCTGCGAAACATCGAACATTTATTTAAGCTCGAAAACTTTGAGTTTTATAACCACGATGTTTCCAAATTTGTGCATGTACCCGGCGATTTGAACTATATCCTGCATTTCGCATCGCCCGCAAGCCCTATCGACTATTTGAAGATACCAATTCAAACCTTAAAAGTAGGCTCGCTTGGCACACACAATTTATTGGGATTGGCTAAAGCTAAAGGCGCGCGTATGCTCATCGCGTCAACATCCGAAGTGTACGGCGACCCTGCCGTTAACCCACAACCCGAAGAATATTGGGGCAATGTTAACCCGGTAGGCCCGCGTGGTGTATACGATGAAGCCAAACGCTTCCAGGAAGCTATCACCATGGCTTACCATACCTTTCATGGTTTGGAAACGCGCATTGTGCGCATTTTCAATACCTATGGCCCACGCATGCGCTTAAATGATGGCCGTGTATTACCCGCCTTCATCGGCCAGGCCTTGCGCGGCGAACCATTAACCGTTTTTGGCGATGGCTCGCAAACCCGCTCATTCTGTTATGTCGATGACCTGGTTGAAGGAATCTATCGTTTACTTTTCAGCGATTACGCGCAACCGATGAATATTGGCAATCCCGACGAGATCACTATCCGCCAGTTTGGTGAAGAGATCATCAAGCTGACCGGTACCGACAAGGAACTGGTTTGTAAAGACCTGCCGGTCGACGATCCGAAACAGCGCCGCCCCGATATTACCAAAGCCAAAGCTATATTAGGCTGGGAGCCAAAAGTGTCGCGCAGCGAAGGCTTGAAAATAACTTACGAATACTTCAAGTCCTTACCCGATAAAGAGATTCATCACAAAGATTTCACTTACTATAACAAATAGCCATGTCAAAAATATTAGTTACAGGTGGTTTAGGTTACATTGGTTCGCACACGGTGGTTGAGCTGGTAAAAGCAGGTTACGAGCCGGTGATTGTTGATAATCTGTCAAACTCCAACGTAAAAATATTAGACCAGCTCACTAAGATCATCGGATTTAAACCGACGTTTTACCAGCTCGACCTGTGTGATACCGCGTCAGTAAAAAAACTGGTTGACTCAGAACCCAATATTGCAGGCATTATCCATTTCGCAGCCTACAAAGCGGTGGGCGAGTCGGTAGCCAAGCCGTTAAAATACTATCATAATAACTTTTATTCGTTGATCAATCTGCTCGAAACTTATTATAGTAGCAAGGTTAACTTTGTATTTTCGTCGAGCTGTACGGTTTATGGTCAGCCCGATGTATTGCCTGTAACCGAAGATGCCCCGGTAAAACCCGCCGAATCACCATACGGCAACACCAAGCAGATAGCCGAAGAGATATTGCGCGAAACAACTGCCGCAGGCAGTACCTGCAAAGTAATATCGTTACGTTATTTTAACCCTGTTGGCGCACACGAAACTGCTTTAATAGGCGAGCTACCAATTGGTGTACCACAAAACCTGGTGCCTTTCATCACGCAAACCGCCATGGGTAAACGCGAAAAACTAACCGTATTTGGGGATGATTATAACACTGTCGATGGCAGTTGTGTTCGCGATTATATACATGTTGTCGATCTGAGCAAGGCACACGTTGCCGCGCTTAAATTAATGGAAGGCAATGGGTATGATAAAGCCTACGACTTTTTTAACATAGGTACAGGTAACGGAAATACCGTGCTCGAGATCATTAAGGCTTTTGAACAAAGTACCGGCGAAAAGTTAAAGTACGAAATAGGGCCACGCCGCCCCGGCGATGTAGAAAAGATATGGGGCGATGTTACAAAATCAACCAATGTGCTCAAGTGGACGGCAGAATTAGGGATTACTGATATGATGTCGTCAGCATGGGCTTGGGAAAAGTACCTTGCAACCAACCCGTTTTAATAATTTAGCCTGTTTTTTACAAGGCATAAATAAGTTCAACAATGAAAAAGATCATTATTACAGGCGGCGCAGGTTTCATCGGCTCGCACGTGGTGCGCCGTTTTGTAACTACATACCCTCAATATCAAATTATTAACCTCGATAAATTAACGTACGCCGGTAACCTGGCTAACTTAACCGATATTGAGCACCTGCCCAATTACAAATTTGTAAAAGGAGATATTGTTGATGCCACTTTTATCGATCAGCTTTTTAAAACCGAACAACCCGACGCGGTTATCCATTTAGCCGCCGAATCGCATGTCGACCGTTCTATTACCAACCCGCTCGAGTTTGTAATGACCAACGTGATCGGCACCGTTAACCTGCTCAATGCCGCCCGCGAAAACTGGAAAGGCCGTTATGACGCGTGCCGGTTTTACCATGTATCAACCGATGAGGTGTACGGTACCCTGGGCGATGAAGGTATGTTTACCGAAACCACTGCTTACGACCCACACTCGCCATACTCTGCATCAAAAGCAAGTTCCGATCATTTTGTGCGGGCCTACCAGGATACTTACGGCTTAAATGCGGTTATCTCCAACTGCTCAAACAATTATGGCTCCTACCATTTTCCCGAGAAACTGATACCACTGGCCATTCATAATATCCAGCAATTGAAGCCTATTCCCGTTTACGGTAAAGGCGAGAATATTCGGGATTGGCTTTGGGTGGAAGACCATGCACGTGCCATAGATGTCATCTTTCATAAAGCCGCAGCTGGCAAAACCTACAATATAGGCGGACATAACGAGTGGAAAAATATCGACCTCATCCGTTTGCTTTGCAGGATACTGGACAAAAAACTGGGCAGGGCCGAAGGCGAATCCGAAAAACTCATCACCTTTGTTACCGACAGGGCCGGGCATGATTTGCGCTACGCCATCGATGCAACCAAGCTGAAAACCGAATTAGGCTGGACACCGAGCATAACCTTTGAGCAAGGTCTCGAAAAGACGGTTGATTGGTATTTAGCCAACCAGGAATGGCTCAATAACGTAACATCGGGCCATTATAAGGATTATTATAACGAGCAATACGCCAACCGATAGGATATGTTTAGCCTGTTTAAAAAAAAGGGGGCAAGTAATGCCGGTTTAAATTTTGATGTGATTGGTGTCGACATGCACTCGCATGTATTGCCCGGCATTGACGATGGTGCGCAAGACGTCAGCCAATCCATCGAACTCATCAGGGCGATGATGGATGTGGGTATCCGCAAGATCATCGCTACGCCGCACATCATGGCCGATTACTATCGCAACACGCCCGAAACGATCGGTAATGCACTCAGCATACTCAATACCGAATTAATTAAACAAAATATCAATATCCCCGTTCAGGCTGCTGCCGAATACTATTGCGACGAATCATTTGTAGCTAAATTAGGTAATGAGCCATTACTCACCTTTGGCGACGAAGAGTTTTTATTGTTCGAGTTCTCGTTTATGACCATGCCGCCCGACTTCAATCATACTTTACGCAAAATGCGCGATGCGGGGTATCAGCCCATTTTAGCACATCCCGAGCGTTATGGTTATTTTACTGTCGAAAAATGTGTGGAGTTTAGGGAGTCGGGTTGCCTGATGCAGGTAAACACCACTTCGCTCACCGGCTATCACGGTAAGGAGGTTAAAAAATTTGCCGAAACTTTGATAGACGAATTGGTTGTCGATTTCATATCAAGTGATATGCACCACCTGAAACATGCCGAAGCATTTAAAGATTCCTTACAACTCCCTTATGTACGCCGGCTGTTAACCGAGTACCCCTTGCTTCAAAACACTTCTCTGTTGTAACTACTCGTATCTTAACGCTTCAACAGGATCAAGTTTCGAAGCCTTATTGGCAGGGTAAAAGCCCGAGAGCAGTCCTATCACCGTACAAACACAGACCGCCATTGTTATCCATACCCACGGGATCACAAACGCCCCGTTGCCTTGTAATGCAATAACATTGCCGATCAGCATCCCTAAAACGATGCCTACGGCACCCCCCATCATACAAATTACGATCGATTCGATCAGGAATTGCTTCCTGATCACCCCCGGGGTGGCACCAATGGCTTTTCGTATTCCTATCTCGCGAGTACGTTCAGTTACCGATACCAGCATAATATTCATCAAACCGATAGATGCGCCCAATAAGGTAATAAAACCTATTACCATCCCGGCAGCAGTCATCATGTTCATCTGGTCCGACAATTGTTGCTGAACAGAATCGCTTCGTGTGATTTCAAAGTTGTCTTCGCGGCCAATGGGCAACCTCCTGATGTTACGGAATAGCGCAGTCGCTTCTCCCGATGTTTCATCCAGGGCCGATGCCTGGCTCACCATTACACTGATGGTAAACGACGGGCTTGAGCTGGTGTTAATTTGTTTTGCCTTAAATACCGGGATGATACAAACCTTATCGCCACCCAAGCCGGCGCTGGCGCCTTTGGTTGCCGTTAAACCTATGATCCTGAATTTATTTGCCCCGATGGTCAGCATTTTATCAATGGGGTCTTCGCTTTTAAAAAGCTTGGTCTTTATTTCATCACCAATGATCACCACATTGGCCCCATGTTCCAGTTCCGATTCTGAAAAATTACGCCCCTCAGCTAATTTATAACCGCCCGTTTGCAAATAATTTTCATCGGCACCTAAAACAGTAATATTAGGATTGGTTTTTTGGTCGTTGTATTTAGCCGTGGCGCCGTTCGAGGCATTGGTATTTACCGAGATCAAAGCTGGTACTTTGAATGTTTTTTTAAAATGGTCGGCCTCTTCATATTTTATCGATTGGTAGGTACGCCTGCGGCCACCGCCAAATTTGATGCCCGTACCCCGGTTACGTATGGTAAACGAATTTGCCCCCATACTCGAGAAAGCGTCGCTGGTCCATTGTTTTACACCTTCAACAGCGGTCAATATCCCCACCAGGGCCATAATACCGATAGCGATGATCAATGCCGTTAATACGGTTCGTAACCTGTTGCCGCCAATAGATTGCAAAGCAACGGCAACATTCTCCCTAAAACTCATTTGTACCGACATCGTATAAAAATAGCTGGTTTATTTGGTAAGACAGCAATAGATGTTTAATTGTTACAATAGCCTTAATGATTTATATAAGGTATTTGGTGTATTTAATTTATTTCTAAATTTTTAAAAAATTTTCTTAAATTGAAATATATAATATTTATATTTATTGAGATTTTATGAATAGCATCGGTTCCCCGCCGGTGGTTTGAGGTAAAGGGCACTTGCTGCAAGTGTGGTATTGATGAAGAGATTGTAGTTAAAACATCACCTGTTATTTAATAAATGCAACTGTATATACAGCATAATTTATGTTATAACTTAATTTTTAACCTTCAAATCATTTGCTATGAAAAAAGTCTATTTGTTTTTGGTTTTTTTGTTAGTCCACATTGGAGCGTCGTATTCACAATGTTGTGTAACTTATTCTATTTCTGGCCCAACCGGATTATGTCCAAGCACATCAGCTACCTACACAGTTGTTAGTTCACCAAGCGGCACTCTCCCTTTTGCCTATTATAATTGGTCTACGTCTAGCGATATAACAATCACAAGTGGGCAAGGCACCAGCACTATAAATGTAACATTTAATCATACAACATGTGGCACAGGTACTATTAATGTGCAAGTTGGCAGCAGTAGCACCAATTATGTAACATTATCTTATGCTCCTGCTGAAAATGCACCTCCAAATTTAAATGGCATTGATTTTAGCATTGTACCGGACCCCAATATTACGTATGACCCACTATGCATCGATGCGCTAACTGATTTGCAAATGGTGCAAAATAGTGGCTGCGCTGCCGCTACGTACTATGTTTGGACTTACACCGAGGTCGGAAGTTCATCACCTCCTACTTCATTCAGTCCGAGCAGCAGTACTAGGTATCAGCCAATTTGGTTCGACCATGAGGCCACTTTTCAGGTTTCCTGTACACCCGGTAATGATTGTGGCTTAGGCCAACCGGCATATTTTAACATTAACGTTGTAGATTGTGGTGGCTTTAAGGCGTTTCCAAACCCGGCTGGCAATGCAATTACCATAACCTCTACGCCAAAAAGTACAAGCACATTAACATTGACCAAAAAGACCGCCTTCAGCTATAAGATCTATGATGAGCTTGGAAAATTGCTCAAATCGGGAACTTCAGATGGCGCCGACGTGAATGTGAAGACAGATGACCTGCAATCAAAAGTTTATTTCCTACATGTAACCATTAATGGTATGGTGTACAAAAAGCAGATCATTGTAAAACATTAATGTGGTCTGTTTAAAATCAGAGGCCCTCAAATTATTAACCTAAACAGCTAATAATTTGAGGGCCTTTTTATTGTTAATTTAATTATTTATACCGAAAACGAAGTACCGCAACCGCAGGTACTGGCCGCGTTAGGGTTATTAAAAGTAAAACCACGGGCATTTAACCCATCCTGGAAATCTATCTGCATACCAACAAGGTATAGACCATGCGCTTTGTGCATAAACACCCTGATGCCGTCAATACTGTATTCCTGGTCGCCGTCTTTTTTCTGGTCGAAACCCAAAACATAGCTCATGCCCGAGCAGCCGCCGCCTTCAACACCTATCCTTAACCCAAAATCGTCGTTCAGCTCTTGCTGATCTTTCAATTTATGTAACTCTTTTACCGCTCCCGTAGTAAACGAAACAGGTGCAGCAGCAGTTTCAACAACAGTATTCATGTTATTTTTAATTTGATACGCAAATATACAGCAAAATGTGGATTTTTGTTTCCCGGTGTTTGTTTATGACACCGCACTAACACTTTTATAAAAATGGATATTTACCACTATTTACTGGATATTTTAAAATACACCTTAGCCGGCGTGGGTACCGTTAGTGTAGCCATGTACCTTATTAAACCTTACATCGACCGCTCTGAACGCATCCAAATGCTCGAGTTGAAAAAGGCAAGTAGTAATCAAACCCTGCCTTTACGCTTGCAGGCTTATGAGCGGGTGGTGCTGTTTGTGGAAAGGATTAACCCTGCCAATATACTCATCCGCCTCAACGCCAATTCGTACTCAGCAAGCGAATTGCATGCCCTCGTGGTGGCCGAGATCAGGAACGAATACCAGCACAATGTTTCACAACAAATATATGTGAGTACCAAAGCCTGGGGAGTTGTGCGCCGGGTTAAAGACGATACCATAAGCATTATTACCAGTGCTGTAAAAGGTTTGCCAGAGGATGCCTCAGGGTTAGACCTGAGCCGCACTGTGCTGAAGCACCTCAGTACATTAGAAGAAAATCCATACGATATAGCCAATACCCTGATCAGGCAGGACCTCGAAAATATCTTTTAACAACGCTATATGTCCGGAAAAAAAGTTACCACATCCTCAGGGATCGAGATAAAGGAATTATACACGCAAGCAGCACAACCCATGAACGAGTTGCCGGGCGAGTTCCCCTTTACACGTGGTATCCAAAAAGACATGTATCGCGGCCGCCCATGGACCATGCGCCAGTACGCCGGGTTCTCGACAGCCGAAGAATCGAACAAGCGCTATCACTATTTACTAAGCCAGGGCACCATGGGCCTTTCGGTAGCTTTCGACTTGCCCACCCAGATCGGCTACGATTCAGATCACGAACTTTCGGAAGGTGAAGTAGGCAAGGTAGGGGTAGCTATCGATTCGCTTAAAGATATGGAAGCCCTTTTTGATGGTATCGAACTACAAAAGATCACCACATCAATGACGATCAACGCCACGGCTTCAACCCTGTTGGCCATGTACATCGCGTTAGCAAAAAAGCAAGGCGCCGATCTGAAGCAATTGTCGGGAACCATTCAAAACGACATATTAAAGGAGTACGCAGCCCGCGGTACCTATATATACCCGCCGCAACAATCCATGCGCATCATTACCGACGTGTTTGAATATTGCAGTACCGAGTTACCCAAATGGAACACAATTTCCATTTCGGGCTATCACATCCGCGAGGCAGGTTCAACAGCCGTACAGGAACTGGCATTTACTTTGGCAAATGGCAAGGCTTACTTAAAAGCAGCCCAGGCAAAAGGTTTGGATATTAATATATTCGCCAAACGGCTGTCCTTCTTCTTTAACTGCCATAATAATTTTTTCGAAGAGATATGTAAGTTCCGTGCCGCGAGGCGTATGTGGGCGCATATCACTAAAGAACTCGGTGCTACCGATGCAGCCGCTCAAAAATTACGCTTCCATACCCAAACAGGTGGCTCAACCCTAACCGCACAACAACCCATGAACAATATTGTGCGCATTACCGGGCAGGCCATGGCGGCAGTTTTAGGCGGCACACAATCGCTGCATACCAATGGTTACGATGAAGCACTCTCTTTGCCAACAGAAGCCGCCGCTAAAATAGCCCTTCGCACCCAACAGATCATAGCTTTTGAGAGTGGTGTTACCGATACGGTCGACCCCTTGGCCGGATCATACTTTGTTGAAACACTCACTACCGAAATGGAACAGGCCGCCCAGTTATATATTGATAAGATCGACGCTATGGGCGGTTCGGTAAAAGCCATCGAGCAGGATTATATCCAGCAGGAAATTGCCCGCTCTGCTTACGAATACCAAAACAAGATCGAGAACGGAGAACAAATATTGGTAGGCGTAAACCGGTTTACTGAAGACGAAGGCAAAGGCATCGAGGTTTTCAGGGTCGACGATTCCATCCGCCAGCATCAGATCGAAAAGCTGGAAAAGTTGAAAAGTGAGCGCGACAATGAAAGCGTACAACGCTCGTTGGCCGATTTGGCGAACGCTGCAAAAGGCACCCAAAATCTGATGCCTTTTATCTTAAAATCTGTTGAAAACTACGCTACCCTGGGAGAAATTGCTGATGCAATGCGCAGGGTGTTTGGCGAATATTGAGAAAAAATGTTTTCAACATTGTTAAAATAGCACATATACAGGCAATTAAAATTTTTAAAAAAAAAGTTTCAAACGGTCACCATTGTATCGATTTTTTCTTAATTTTAGTCCTTTAGAATACCTGCAATTTGAACCTCTTTTCTATCCATAGAATAGGTTTTTGAGTTTTAAAAGCAGTCTCCCCTGTACCACACATAGTGCGGTAATGTTGTATTTGTAGTATTACCTTTCAGTTAACAGAATTTACTGTTGTGGGGCTTTTAATGCCTTACTAAACACAAAATGTTGTTAACAGTGTAGGTTTGAGTTCGTTATAAAAAGGTCATTAAAAATTGAAAATAATATTTTTTAATTAGCTTATTTTTTCAATATTCGATGTTCCGAAGCCGCCCCAACAAAAGGTTAAGCTGGGGTTTGTAAATCAATAAATTAAGATAATATCAATGGAAAAAACTTGTACTAACGTTTGGAATAGCTGCCTGCTCATCATCAAGGATAACATACCGGCCCAAAGTTTTAAAACATGGTTCGAGCCTATAAAGGCCTTGAGGATTGAAGGAAGTGTTCTAACAATACAAGTTCCAAGTTTGTTCTTTTTCGAATGGCTCGAAGAGCATTATGTAGGTCTGCTTCGTAAAACCATAAAAAAGCAACTGGGCGAAGAGGGCCGCCTGGAGTATAACATCGTTGTTGAGCAATCTTCATCGAGCAAACCTTATACTACCAATATGCCATCGAACGGCAATGGTGCCGAAGGCAAGAACCAATCGATGCCCGTTCCGATCTCTATCAATAAGGATATCAAAAACCCCTTTGTTATCCCTGGCCTTAAAAAACTACAGGTCGACCCGCAGCTGAACCAGAACTATACCTTCGACAGTTTCATCGAAGGCGATTGTAACCGTTTGGCACGTTCTGCCGGTTATGCCGTTGCGGCTAAACCGGGCGGCACATCGTTTAACCCGTTAATGATATACGGCGGCGTTGGTCTGGGCAAAACCCACCTGGCACAAGCCATCGGTAACGAAATAAAACGCACCCTGCCCGATAAACTGGTATTGTACGTATCCTGCGAAAAATTCACACAGCAATTTGTGGATGCCTTAAAGCATAATAACATTAACGATTTTGTAAACTTCTACCAGGCCATCGACGTGCTCATTATGGACGATGTGCACAACTTTGCCGGTAAAGAAAAAACACAGGATTTCTTCTTCCATATCTTTAACCACCTGCACCAATCGGGCAAGCAACTGATCATCACATCCGATAAGGCGCCAAAAGACCTTGCCGGTTTAGAAGAGCGTTTGCTTTCGCGATTTAAATGGGGCCTTTCGGCTGATTTGCAGGTGCCCGACCTGGAAACCCGTATGGCTATCCTCAAAACCAAAATATACCAGGATGGCATCGACCTGCCTTACGAGGTGATTGAATATGTTGCCCACAACATCGACAACAACGTGCGAGAACTGGAAGGTGCTATGGTATCCTTATTGGCACAATCGACACTGAATCGCAAAGAGATTGACCTGAACTTAGCCAAGCAGATGCTCAAAAATTTCATCAAGAACTCTACCAAAGAGATATCGATGGAATACATCCAAAACCTGGTTTGCGAGTACTTTGAAGTACCTATCGAAATGGTGAAATCACAAACCCGCAAACGCGAGATTGTTCAGGCCCGCCAAATATCAATGTACCTGGCCAAAGCACACACCAAAAGCTCGCTCAAATCCATCGGCAGTTTCTTCGGCGGCCGCGATCACTCCACCGTTATCTACGCCTGCCAAACCGTGGAAGACCTGATAGACACCGACAAAAAATTCAAAGGCTACGTAGCAGATATTCAGAAGAAACTGAAAATGTCGTAATAGAAATACATACATTTACCAAAGCCTGATTTGTTTGCACAAATCAGGCTTTTTTTATGGCAGATATTACAATTCCCCCAACTTCATCAAAGCATAAAACAAATTGGTACAGTGTAAAGCCTGTGCTATCTTATTGTCGGCCAATAATTTCTTTACTTCGGCAATGGTATATTCCTCCACAATAATTTCCTCGTGCTCATCAAGGTTTTGTTCTTGTATCTTTTTGCCGTTTTTGGCTAAGAAACAATAGGAATGATTATTGGCTGTAGCCGGGTTGCCGTAAACAATGCACAGCAATTCAAAATCATCAAAAAGGTAACCTGTTTCTTCCAGTAGTTCGCGTTTAATACCCTCTTCAGGTTGCTCACCTTTTTCAATTACCCCGCCCGGAAGTTCCAACGAAACAATTTCAGCCGCGTGCCGGTACTGGCGCACCATGATGATCTTACCCTCATCGGTCAACGCAACCGCATTACCCCAATTAGGGTATTCCAGTACAAAATAAGGGTCTTTTATCCTGCCATCCGGCATTTCGCAGCGGTCGCGCCTTAGCGTCGCCCAGGCACCCCTGTGTGTGTATTCCGAAGAAAGCACCTTCCAGCGCAAGTCGTTATCGTTCATATAAAAAATTCTAAACGGTTAAGCTTTAACGTTGGTAGTCAATAACTCCTCAATAACTTTTCTCGCCACGACCAATCAACTAATGAACAAGTGAACTAATGAACAAACTTACCAGCTCCCGCTCGATCCGCCGCCGCCAAAACTGCCGCCGCCAAACCCACCAAAGTCGCCGCCTCCACCGCCGCCAAATCCACCGCCTCCACCGCTATCGCGGCCGCCGCCAAAGCCACCACCCAGGGCCGAACCCATTAGCAGCCACCAAAACGGACTGGCGCTGCCGCGGTTGCCAATAACCTGGCCGCCACCACCGCCAATATTCCTGAAAATCAGTATCAGGATGACGATAACGATAAACACCAGCGTACCAATGCTGCCGCCACCGTTGCCCCTATGGCCATGCGTTTGTACATCCTGTGCGTCGGCTTTGTACTCGCCTTTCATGTACTTCATTAACGAAGTAGTGGCCCCATCAAGCCCGGCGTAGTAATTGCCTTGCTTAAAATTTGGTTTGATGTCTTCCTCAATAATTTGGCTCGTTACGGCATCAGGCACCGCGCCTTCGGCGCCATAACCCGTTTGGATGGTGACTTTATGGTCATCCAAAGCCACCAGTACCAAAATGCCATTGTTTTTGCCTTTGTTGCCAATGCCCCAGGCGCGGCCCAGCGAAACGCCGTATTGACCAATATCATAACTCCCAACCGACTTCATAATAACAACAGCTATCTGTGTCGAGGTCGAATCGTTAAAAGCCACCAGTTTATTTTCGAGGGTACTTTTATCGCCCGGGCTAAGCGTATTGGTATAATCGGTAACCAACGTTTCCGATCTTGGTGGCAGGTCCTGTGCATTGATAATGCCACACGACAGTACGAACAAGCTAAGTAATATAATTTTTTTGAACATGGTATTAATTTAACATTTCATTCAATTTTTTAAAGTCTCCCCCTTCAGGGGGAGATTTAGAGGGGGCTTTAATTTCCATCCATAAAGGTGATATTATCCGGCTTGTCAGGTATCCTTTTATTTTCATCATGTGGGAAGTATTTTTCCAACTGCTCGCCGGCAAGGCATAAGCCGGTGGTTAAGCCGCCTACCAGGTCGTCCTGCTTAAAATGCTGCAGCATCAAATCCTTGGTCGAATCCCAAAAGTTGGCCGGTACTACCTTGTCTATCCCATGGTCGCCAATAATGGCAAATTTACGGTCAACAGTGGCCAGGTAAATCAGTACCCCATGCCTGTGCCTGGCATGGTGCATGCCCAGTTTATGAAAGTATTTAGCTGCGCGGTGCAAAACATCTTCGCTACAGTTTTTCTCAATACAAACACGTATCTCGCCTGAAGTATGCTTCTCAGCCTCTTCAATCGCCTTACGTATCTGTTCCTGTTCCTCCTCGTTAAATAATGCCATCTTGTTATTTTTGGTTTACTGATGGATTGATTTATTGAATGTCGCCAATCAATCACTCAATAAATCAATCATTCAATCATTAGAACTGTACTTTCGGCGCGGTTGCTGCACCTGCTTCAGCCTGGAAATACCCCTTCTCGCTAAAGCCAAACATCTTGGCTGTAAGATTTGCAGGGAACGAGCGTATCTTGCTGTTATATTCCTGCACGGCATTGTTAAAGTCCATACGGGCAACGGTAATGCGGTTCTCTGTTCCTTCTAATTGTGCCTGCAATGCCATAAAGCTTTCGTTGCTTTTCAGGGTAGGATAGTTTTCGGTAATGCTCATCAGTTTACCCAAAGCTGTACTCAACTGTCCTTGAGCAGCCTGGTATTTCTGGATGGTTTCGGGGGTCAGCTTGGTAGGGTCAACAGTTATCTGTGTGGCTTTTGCACGGGCATTTATTACGTCGGTCAAGGTGCTTTTTTCAAAATTGGCCACACCTTTTACAGTAGCAACAAGGTTAGGTATCAGGTCTGAACGGCGTTGGTAATCGTTTTGTACCTGTCCCCATTTCGATTTTACA
>Ga0206951_1105_pt1 | contig 20696 bp, 19 predicted proteins | sample Alteio_BWOrgHeat_38_FD_152974 | JGI IMG/M metagenome (GOLD analysis project Ga0206951, IMG submission 152974) | Enriched cells from forest soil in Barre Woods Harvard Forest LTER site, Petersham, Massachusetts, United States -... | ecosystem: Environmental > Terrestrial > Soil > Temperate forest >... | reverse complement strand
TTCAATCACTGGTAGTAGAGCTTCTGGATAAAAACGAACAACTACGACGTAAGTTTGCGGCGGAGAAGCAGACCTTGGATCAGTAATAGTCTGCACAACTGAGGTAATAGCCGCAACGATCGCATACCAACTTACAGCGATGGCTGCTCAACTGCGTCGAGCAGTTAGGGCAGTATACGGAATGATGCTTCGGTTCACTCTCGCCTGGCAGTCCGGCAGGAGGTTCATCCGTGTTTGGCGCTTGCATGTACACCAGAACATTAAATCAAATTTTCAAGAAGTAGGGCATTGTCTTTCACGGCATTGTGCCCCCGAGGTACTCATTCGACGCGGCTGAGTTGGATTGATATGCTCGAAGCTGCACTGAAGAAAAGGCGCACGTAGCAACGCGGAGACTTTTCCCCCGAAAGGAGCAATTATGGAGCGTACGGCAAGCGCCGTCTGGAAGGGCGGCTTGAAGGAAGGCAAAGGCACCATTTCCTCGCAGAGCGGAGTTTTGAAGGAGACACAATATTCTTTCAGCACACGATTCGAAGATGGAATTGGGACGAATCCGGAAGAACTGATAGCCGCAGCACATGCTGGATGTTTCACCATGGCATTAAGCGCACAGCTGGGAAATGCGAATCTGACGCCCGAATCGCTGGAAACAACAGCGTCGGTCAAATTCGAAAAGACGGATGCTGGGTTTACGATTACGGCCATTCACCTGACGACGCGGGCGAAGGTTCCGGGCGCGAGTGAATCTGCCTTCGAGACGGCAGCACAGAATGCCAAGAGTGGCTGCCCGATTTCGCGTCTCTTTAAAGGAAATACCGAGATTACCCTGGACGCAAAGCTGGCCTAGTATTTCTTCCATATAACGCCGTCGGAATCTTACCCGGCGGCGTTTTCACTATGAGAGTGAAGAAATTCGCGAAGGTCGCGATTGAGGCTCGTCGCCTGTTGCACCCCCTGATCGAGCATCTGGTGCCACTGGCGCCCGTTGTCATCCAGATTTACTGTGCCAAGCAGGTAGCTGGTCTGCAGAATAACCTCGAGTGCGTTGCTCAGGTCGTGTGAAAGACGGCGAAGTTGGGTTGCAGTGTCGGCGGGAATGAGCGTTGCATTATTTTGTTGAGTCATGAATGCATTTGTCCTGAAGGGTATGTCCTATGCAGCGTTAATTCTATCGGGTGCGAAGTTGAGTCGCTGCGTTGACACAATTTTATCGACAAAGTAACCTAGAAATTACTGCTCGTCCAGCCGTTCGCGCTGGACTTCTTCCCGTGCCGAAGTGGCGGAATTGGCAGACGCGCATGGTTCAGGTCCATGTACTCGCAAGGGTGTGGGGGTTCGAGTCCCTTCTTCGGCACCAAATCAAGAACAATTCCAAGATTTTCATCCGAAACTGACCACGTAGTGTTTATCCACAACGCAAGTGTCTTGCGCTCAGCGGCATCGAAGTGCGTGCCGCCAGAAATCACACATTTTTCAGGTGCTCAGGATGGGTGTTGACACGAAGGCAGGCATATACGAATCTATAGCGAACATAAGGCGAAACCGCTCCCGGTATGCCTGATGTTCGTATGCCGTAGTAGAAGTTCACCCCCCATAACTCCTATGAGACGAGTGGTCAGAGGTTTTTCTCAGGAAATCGTATCGGGCGATGCAGACAGCGCGCCAGTCAACCGCACTACTCACATGTATTGCTATGCTGCAGCTCTTCGTCGGGAACTCAATGAGTGCAATCGGAGATATGCGACGGAAAACTGGCTGTCGCACGAACTCTCGTACGGCCGAATGCCTTCAATTGTGTATCCGCCCGATGAAGAGAATCGTCACGGAAATTTTCTTTCAGAGTCCTATTACGCAATTTGTGCGGATCCTAACTGGAGCAGGAGGCTGAGTAAGGTCCATACGACTGCGCGAACGTCGTTACCGAAGGTGGATCGACGCTGGCGGGAGCTCGATTGTGCTACCAGCTCGGACGCCCTCCTGATGAATATTTTTTGTTATCCCGAATCGGTAGCCAATCGAAAGGTTCTCGCGCTGCTCGGGGTCGATGAAGATGAGAAAGCGATATTTGGGTACAAGCCTCGTATTCCTCTCAAAACAGGCAGATTCGATCAAACGGAGGTTGATATGAAGCTTGGAGATCTCCTGGTCGAAGCGAAGCTCACAGAAGCAGATTTCCAGAAATGCGCTTTCTCTTACATGGAGCGTTATCGCAATTTCAGAGACGTGTTCGATGAAGATCTATTACCTTCGTCAAGTGGCTGGCTCGTATCCTGCCAATTATTGCGGAATGTTCTCGCTGCCTATGGAGAAGGGCGTTCATTCTGTGTTTTTTGTGATCATCGCCGGCCTGATTTGATAGAAGCCTGGTATGACATTATTCGGGCGGTGAAGCCGATGGAACTGAGGTGTAGATTAAAACTCCTGACCTGGCAGGAGCTAACTACGGTTCTTCCTGTCGCGCTGCAAAGGTTCTTGGCCGACAAGTATGGAATCGGCCAATGCCTTGAGCCACATTGATGGCGCGCAACAATTCCTCTTCACGGTTTTCCGCCGCCTGAAACTGCTTTATTCGAAATCATCGATTGAATAATCTCATCCAGGACTGCTGGTGTTCCCTCAACCCGTTGAAACGCCGGATACTTGTCGCCTTCATGGTAATTCAGGCTGATTTGATAGATATATGTATCCGACTGAACGATCAGGTGAATCGGTTCGGTGCTTCCTTTTGCGCTTTTGATGGCATCGTGGAGCACTTCCGGGGAAAAGATGCGTCCGTTTACTGCGATGATCTTTTCGCCGGGAGCAAGCTTCGCTTCGTCAGTGGCAGAAAATAACCGCACATCAGAAATAGTCCCGTCGTGACGCAGGCGCAGGCCGGCTGAGAACCATGCGTCAATGTTGCCGCTGATCGAGAGGAACGCCTGTTCGTAGCTGGTTGGTTTGTCTGTGTAGATCAGCTTATAGCCGCCACGTTCGATGCCGGCTAGATTGGCGTGTGGGTTGAGTGTCGTAATGCGCTCGCGAAGAAAAGCCGCCCAGTCATTGAGAACGACTTCGTTGAGTGTTTTCGCGACATCATCGAAGGTATATGGCACTACCATCGGCCCCGTGTCACCGTCCTTGCCCACGAACAATACAAGGAAGTCGTGCAACGATTTCTTATCGTGCGTAAGCTGGCGGATTGTAGTGTCTACATCCAGCCAGAGAAGCTCACCCTCGTCGTAATAATCCTGACCGCGACGCCAGTTTGACCATGCCAGGTTTCCACCACGAAGAATAGAAGCGGCGACGGCTGTATCTTCAGTGTTACGCCAGGTCCGACCAGGTTTGTTATCCAGGTTTGCCGCAGAATATGCGAGCGCCTCGCGGTACTGCGCGGGCGTAAGCAAGCCGGAACGGGCAGCCAGAACGTTGCCAAGATACTGCGTCATGCCTTCATACACCCACAGCAACTGGCCCTGCATTGGCGTGGCATAATCCGGTGTCGCCAGTCCTGCTGGACGGCGATATTTGCCGTTCCAGGAGTGCGTGAACTCATGTGCCAGCAGGTCTGCATCCAACATGGCGTGTTGATCGTCAGCAAAGCCTTTTTCGCCGACGCCATTGTCGGATGACTGATGATGCTCGAGTCCCTCGCCGCCAGCATAATCCGATAGCGTCAGCAGGAAATGGTAGCTGTTGTAATGATGCGAGCTGTACATCGCTCCTGCTTCGTGAACGAGATTGTTCAGCGCAGTGAGGAGTTGCGGGCGTAGTTCAACATCTTCCGGCGCATCGCCGGCCACATCGAGAAAGTGCTTTGGCGTGACATCTGCGGCCAGAGGAATTTCTTTGAAGTACTGCCCGGTGAGGACGGGTGAATCTTCGAGCATTTCCACGGTGACAGGAGCGAAATGCGTGGTGCTTCCCTCCGTTCCGGTTGGCGTAAGCGCCGTACCCAAGCCCCAGCCGGAGGGAACTTTAACGGAAGGCTGAATCTGAATCTCACGCACCGGAACGCCGGTGGGATAGAGCAGAAACTTTTCCCATTCCAACATGGCGAGCTTGTCGGAGACCCGAGCCGTTACGATCGCATCGACATGCACCTGCAATGTCGAAACTCCCTGGGGCACGGTGAGATGGAAGGCATAGAGATCAACATCATCACGGCGCCAAGTGAGTACCTGGCCGTTCGCACGGAAGACGATGCCAGTTAAATCGGAAATCGGTCCTGTAGGACGATGGTTGCCCGGCACCCACTTGACTGCTGTCAGTGTGAGGGGACCCGGCTGCACTGGAATTGTGATGTCCGCATGCCATAGCTTTCTCGGTGCCTCAGCCAGATCGGCTGTAATCGTGATTGGCGTTGCAGCAAAAGCAGAGATCGAGGTGGCAAGGAGGAATAGAGGCAACAACGCCTTGCATGAGAACCAGGGCATATCAGTGAGTCCTTTTCTGAAAGCTATACTATATATAGCTATTTTGACTGGAATTTTTGTGCATCTAGAACGCATTCTTGCCAAAACTCGAGAGACCGTCGCTGAGCGAAAGCGGCGTGTGTCTCTCCGCGAACTGGAGCAACGCGCCGCGCAGCATAAACCACGTGGGTTTGCTCGTGTATTGCATGCGAGGGCTCAGGAGGCGCCTGCCATCATTGCTGAACTCAAGAAGGCCTCGCCTTCGAAAGGGCTCATTCGGCCTGAATTTCACGTACAGACGCTCGGCCAGGAACTGGCTGGCGCGGGCGCAACCGCCTTGTCAGTGTTGACAGACGAACCGTTCTTCCAGGGCAGCCTCGAAAATCTGGAAATTGCTTCAGCCTCGGTTACAATTCCCTGCTTGCGCAAAGATTTTATGGTGGACGAGTACCAGATCGCCGAGGCGCGAGCACATTGTGCAGATGCAATTTTGTTGATTGTTGCCGCGCTGACTGATGCCGAACTGAAATATCTGAACGACGCTGCCCATCGTTACGAGCTCGATGTGCTGTGCGAGGTGCATTCGGCAGAAGAACTGGAGCGCGTGCTCGATCTGGGCTGCGATGCCTACGGTGTGAACAACCGCAATCTCAAGACATTCGAAGTGAGGCTGGAAAATTCAGTCGATCTTGCTGCGAGCCTGCCTCGTGACGCGGTTCGTGTAGCGGAGAGCGGAATCCACACTGCCGAGGACATTCAACGGCTGCGGTCCGCTGGATTCCACGCATTTCTGGTTGGCGAATCGTTGATGCGTCAACCCTCGCCCGGTGAGGCCCTGGCCAATCTACTGCAACAATTTGCGGCTCGGGTATAAGACCATGTGGGTCAAAATTTGCGCCAACACCAACCTTGAAGACGCGTTGCTTGCGGTAGATGCCGGAGCTGATGCCGTCGGCTTTGTTTTTGCTGCGAGTCCGCGAAGGGTCAACGTCGCGCAGGTGAGCGGCATTACGAAGCACCTTCCTAATGCTGTCGAGAAAATTGGCGTATTTGTCGATGCGGGTTTTGAAGAAATCGTTCGCAGTGTAGAAGAAGGCGGTCTGAGCGGCGTGCAACTGCACGCTGGAAACGACGTGCTGCTTGCAGCCAACTTGCGCGAATATTTCGGGTCGACGCTTCGAATTCTGCGCGTGGTTCATTACGCGCAGAATCTGGAAACCCAACTGCAAACGTTGCCGAAAGACGATGTCTTCGATGGCGTGCTGATTGATTCGCGCACGGCGACCGCCGTTGGCGGCACGGGCATGCGATTCGATTGGCAGGCAACGCGCAGCAGCTTTCTCGATGCCGCGTCGCAGCTACGACTGATCGCGGCCGGCGGCTTGAGTCCGGATAACGTTGCGGAAGCCATTCGTACGCTAGAGCCCTGGGGCGTGGATGTAGCCAGCGGCGTTGAATCTGTGCCCGGAAAGAAAGACCCTCAACGCGTGCGAGCATTTGTTCAGGCGGCTAGAATCGCATCTTATAAGGTTGAGGGCGTAAGCTGAAAAGATAAGGGGAATCGACATGAGCACGGCGACACATCCAGCGATAAACGCAACTGGCCGATTTGGTGCCTATGGCGGGCGTTACGTGCCTGAGACGCTGATGGCTGCGCTTCAGGAGCTAGAGCAGGCCTACGATCAAGCTCAAGCCGATCCTGCTTTTCATGCAGAGTTAGACTCCCTGCTGCGCGATTATGTCGGCCGCCCCACCCCGCTTTATTTTGCCTCGCGCCTGACGGAGCAGCTTGGTGGCGCGAAGATTTATCTCAAACGTGAAGACCTACTTCACACCGGTGCGCACAAGATCAACAACTGCATCGGCCAAGGGCTACTCGCGAAGCGCATGGGCAAGAAACGCATTATTGCTGAAACCGGAGCTGGCCAGCATGGCGTGGCAACGGCGACGGTTTGTGCGCTCTTTGGTTTCGAGTGCGTCGTCTACATGGGCGAAGAAGACATGCGGCGGCAGGAGTTGAATGTCTATCGCATGCGGCTGTTGGGTGCCGAGGTGCGCGGCGTCAGCTCTGGCTCACGCACATTGAAAGACGCGATCAACGAGGCAATGCGTGATTGGGTCACGAATGTCCGCACTACACATTATTTGTTAGGCAGCGTACTCGGTGCACATCCCTACCCGATGATGGTCCGCGATTTTCATCGTGTCATCAGTAAAGAGGCAAGGGCACAAATCCTTGAAAAAGAAGGCCGACTTCCAGACGCGGTGATTGCCTGCGTTGGCGGAGGCTCGAATGCCATTGGTGCTTTTTATGAATTTATCCAAGACAATGATGTCCGCCTGATTGGGGTTGAAGCGGGTGGCCGCGGGGCGGAGCTTGGAGAGCATGCGGCACGTTTCCAGGGCGGCTCGCCGGGCGTGCTGCAGGGAACTTTTTCTTATGTACTGCAGGACGACGCCGGGCAAATAGCTTTGACGCATTCCGTGTCAGCCGGACTCGACTACGCTTCGATCGGCCCTGAACACGCTATGCTGCATGATTCAGGCCGCGCCACATACACCTCTGCGACCGATGACGAAGCGTTGAAGGCAACTGTAACTCTGGCGCGCACAGAAGGAATTCTGCCTGCACTTGAGAGCGCGCACGCGGTAGCGGAATCCATCAAGATTGCGCCAACGCTTTCACGTCATGACATACTAATAATCAATATCTCAGGACGCGGCGATAAAGACATGGGCATCCTCTCGCGCGAACTGAATCTTAAGGGCGCTTAGAGTTATGCCGATTCGTTTTCAGAGCAAGCCGGGACTGGTGGCCTATTTCACGGCTGGCGATCCCGATCTGCCGACAACTCGCGAGATTGCGCTGGCAGCTATTGACGCGGGCGCAGATGTGCTCGAACTAGGCGTGCCCTTCAGCGATCCGCTGGCAGATGGCCCCGTGATTCAACGTGCCAGCGAGCGGGCAGTAAAGGGCGGAACAACGCTTTCTGACGTGCTTGCCCTGGCTGCCGACCTGCGCCGCGAGCGGCCCGATGCCGGCCTTGTGATTTTTTCCTACTTCAATCCTGTGTTGCGTTTCGGGCTTGATCGCTTCTGCGCTGCGGCAAAAGAAGCAGGTGTCGATGGCGTATTGATTACTGACATGATCGTCGAAGAGGCTGATGATTATCTCGCGCATCTGCGCCGTTATCAGCTTGCTCCGATTTTTCTTGCCGCGCCCACCAGCCCGGATGATCGCCTCCAACGCATTGCGCAGGCTTCCCAAGGCTTCGTTTATGCAATTTCGCGCACCGGCATCACGGGCACACAGCAGGCGCTGGCATCCGACGCCGAACAACTAGTTCAACGCCTGCGCAAGTTCACCGATCTTCCCATAGCTGTCGGCTTCGGCGTATCGAACGCTGAACATTTCGCCGCCGTGGGAGAATTCGCAGACGCGGCTGTTATCGGCAGCGCAATCGTCTCCTTGATCGAGCAGTCAACGCGCGCAGAGGCACCGAGCTCAATCTCACGATTTATTAAGGGTCTGCGTCAACCTGTGGCGCTGGCCCGTTAATTCCGCTACAAGATTCCAGGCAAATTCAACTCCGGCGTAGACTCGCATTCACGCGCTCGGTGGAAGGGACATACATGGACATTGCAGACTGGCGTAAGAAGATTGATGCTATCGACCTTCAGATTGTGGCGCTTCTGAGCGAGCGCGCCGTTGCGGCGCAGGCCATTGGCAAGCTGAAAGAGGCCACAAGTCTGCCTGTATATGAGCCCAACCGTGAGCGCACGATCTTTGAACGAGTGCGTGCAGCCAATAAGGGCCCCCTGCCCGACATTGAGCTGGTGCATATCTACGAACGCATCATCGACGTGATGCGAGCGCTGCAGTCAGACGAATTAGCCTCACAGAAATCCGCGTCTGCTCAGAAGCAGGACGCAGCAACAGGGGAGACAGGAAAGCAATCATGATCGTTGCCATGCAGGAGCGTGCTACAGAAGAGCAGATACAAAACATTACGGAACGACTTTTGGAGCTTGGCTTCAAAGTTCATCGCACTACGGGCGCCATTCAGACCATTCTCGCCGGTGTTGGAACGCCGGCAGCCTTCGACGTAAAAGATTTCGAGGTGCTCTCCGGAGTTGCCGAGGCCTATCGCATCTCATCTCCCTACAAGCTGGCTGGCCGCGGTTTCCGCCCTGAGGGCACGATCATTCGTTTCCCCAATGGAGTTACTGTAGGCGGAAACGAAGTAGTTGTAATGGCTGGTCCTTGCTCAGTGGAAGGCCGCGAGCAGATCTTCGCAGCCGCAGAAAAAGTAAAGGCAGCAGGGGCTAAATTCCTTCGCGGCGGTGCTTTCAAGCCACGCAGTTCGCCGTATTCCTTTCAGGGCATGGGTCTTGATGGGCTCAAACTGTTGCGCGAAGTCGGCGATGCCACGGGACTACTCATCATCAGCGAAGTGATGGAAATTTCGCAGATAGAGGTGATGCTGCCATATGTCGATGTTTTCCAGGTTGGTGCGCGCAACATGCAGAACTTCAACCTGCTGCGCGAACTCGGGGCCATCCGCAAACCCGTGCTGCTGAAACGTGGCATTGCGGCTACCATTGAAGAGCTATTGCTCTCAGCTGAGTACATTCTTTCCGGCGGCAATTACGAAGTAATGCTGTGTGAACGCGGCATCCGGACTTTTGAAACGTATACGCGAAACACCATGGATATTTCAGCCATTCCGGTAATCAAGAAGCTCTCGCATCTGCCAATGCTCGGAGATCCTTCGCATGGCGTGGGTTTACGCGACAAGGTTCCGGCGATGGCGCGAGCAGCGGTAGCCGCGGGCGCTGACGGCTTATTGATCGAAGTGCACCCAAACCCGGATAAGGCAGTTTCCGACGGCGCGCAGACACTCTTTCCGGAGCAGTTCGCAAAGTTGATGCAGGAGCTGCGCATGATAGCCTCTGCTGTTGAGAGGACTATCGGGTAAATATGCCAATCGAACGCATCGCCATTCTCGGTACAGGGCTGATTGGAAGCTCTGTGGGAATGGCGCTGTGTGAGAAGGGCTTTGAAGGAACGATTGTCGGATGGGATCGAGATCCAGCACAGGCGGCGATTGCTTTGAGTCGTGGTGCCGTCCACGTCATTGCTGAAGAGCCGCTGACCGCCGCTATCGAGTGCGATCTGGTGATACTCAGTGGTCCGGTCTTCAGCATCCTGGAATGGCTGGCTCAGCTCGCCCCGATTCTCAAAGCGAACCAGCTTGTCACTGACGTGGGCAGCGTGAAGGGTGTCCTGTGCAACCATGCTACTGGGCGCTACAACGAACCGGATAAGCCCGGCTTTCTCCCCGGACATCCAATGGCGGGCAAGGAGGTAAGCGGTGCAGTTCATGCCGATGCGAATTTGTTTCGTGATGCGGTATGGCTGTTCACTGAATGTCCTGACAGCAGTAATATGTCACCGGAGGCACGGGCGAGTGTGTCCGAGTGGCGCGAGTGGGTGCAGAGGCTCGGCTGTAAGACGCTGGACATCGAGCCCGCCCGGCATGATGAGCTTTGTGCCTGGGTGAGCCATCTTCCGCAGTTTGTTTCCACCGCTCTGAGCGCGCTGCTCGAAGACAAATTTCCAGATGATGAAGATTTACGCGCCATAGGCGGCCGCGCCTTGCGGGAGATGACAAGGCTGGGAGCGAGTCCGTATTCCATGTGGCGTGACATTGCGCATATCAACTCAGAAGCAGTAGCAGCGACGCTGCTCGCGCTTGAGCAACGATTGACGCATCTGCGTGAACATCTCAAGACCCCTGAACTCCGAAACGAGTTTGAACTGGCGAACCGCTTTCGTCTTGGAACGGCACAGAAACCCTGAAATCTGTGCAAATAGTAAGGCGTTGGCGTTCTGGAAAGGTCACCCAGGCAGAGGGCCGAATAAGCGTATCGATATAAAGAAAGCTATTTAAGCGGTGATCAAGTAGACTGTTTTTCTCCACTCTTTCAATCGAGGTTTTATGAGGAAAGGCAGTCTACTCAGAATACTGTTGTGCGCCTGTACTGGCGCATTCGTGACTGGTTCTTTTGCGCAGGAAAAGCCCGCGCCTGAAGAAGATTACGTCAAGGCGCATTACACAAAGTACGAATATCGCATTCCCATGCGCGATGGCATACACCTCTTCACCTCTGTTTACGTTCCAAAAGACACTTCGCAGCAGTATCCGTTCATGGTTGACCGAACGCCCTACAGTGTCGCCCCTTACGGTGAAGACCAGTACAAGAAAGCCCTCGGCCCCTCCGACGAATTTGAGAAGTCGGGGTACATCTTCGTCTATCAGGATGTGCGCGGACGGTACCTTTCCGAGGGCAAGTTCGTCGAAATGCACCCCCACATTGACGATAAGAAATCGCCACAGGATGTCGACGACAGCTCGGACATGTACGACACGATGGAATTTCTGCTGAAGCATGTGGCCAACAACAACGGCAAAGCCGGAATATGGGGCATCTCCTATCCAGGCTTCTACACTTCGGCCAGCATTATCGATTCGCATCCGTCCATCAAGGCCGCTTCACCGCAAGCGCCGATGACAGATCTCTTTATGGGTGACGACGCCTACCATGGCGGGGCTTTTATGCTGGATGCAAATTTCGGCTTCTACACCTTTTTCAAGCCATTTGATGAGCCATCACTGCCAAAGCATGAAGTGCCCTTCGATATGGGCACACCGAATGTGTACGATTTTTATCTGCATGCCGGGCCTACCTCGAACCTCGACAAGCTATATTTGAAGGGTTCCAATCCGCTTTATAACGATCAGATGTATCACACTACTTACGATGATTACTGGAAGGCACGAGATCTCTCCCAGCACATGAAGAATGTGAAATGTGCGGTGCTGGTTGTCGGTGGATGGTTCGACGCGGAGGATCTATCCGGACCCTATAAGACCTTCTACGCAATTAATAAATTCAATCCCGGAACTACGACGACCCTGGTCGAAGGCCCGTGGGTGCATGGCGGTTGGGCGCGCGGCAATGGCGATCATCTTGGCGACGCGCAGTTCAACGCGAAGACGGGCGAATTTTTTCGCAAGAGCATTCAGTTTCCGTTCTTCGAGTACTACCTGAAAGGCAAGGGCTCGCCGATGCCAAAGGCCTATGTCTTCGAAACTGGTACGAACGCATGGCGCACCTATGACGCATGGCCCCCCGCACCCGCAAAAGCGAAGACGCTCTATCTTCACGCTGGCGGAAAGCTTTCATTCGATCCCCCTTCTGAAAAAGAAGGCTCGGATGAATACGTCAGCGATCCCGCGCATCCCGTTCCTTTTGTCGGATACACAACAGACACCGTCCCGCAGCGGTATATGGTCGATGATCAGCGGTTCGCATCCACGCGAACGGACGTTCTCACTTATCAAACCGATCCACTGACGGAAGACGTAACCATTGCCGGCCCGATCTCGCCTAAGCTAAAAGTAGCAACGACAGGCACGGATTCAGATTTCGTTGTGAAACTGATCGACGTTTATCCCACTGACTATCCCGATCCTGAAGACGATAACCACGCAGGCAAGCGTGTTCTGGATGCGCCCCCACTTCATATGGGCGGCTATCAACAATTGCTTCGCGGCGAGCCGATGCGCGGCAAGTTCCGTAGCAGCTGGGAGAAGCCAGAAGCCTTTACGCCGGGAAAGACGGCGGAAGTCGACTTCACCATGCCGGATCTCAACCACACCTTCCGCAAAGGGCACCGCATCATGGTGCAGGTGCAGAGCTCGTGGTTTCCGCTTACAGATCGCAACCCGCAGACTTTCACCGACATTCCCAACGCAAAACCGGAAGACTTCAAGAAGGCGACCGAGACGGTCTTTCACAACCACGATGCTGCGTCTGGAGTGGAAGTGCTGGTCCTCCCTCAGCCATAACAAGAAGGTGATCGAGGCCGGATGCTAATATATTCGGGCCTCGATCTCTTAGTTCTCTAACTGATAAGAAAACGTAAAACGTCCTATTTGTATGACGGATTTGTCCCCGGGAGGCCATATCCGGAATGACTCTACTCGCGTAACGCTTTCGTTCTTCACTGCCTCAACGCTGCCCAGAAATTTCGCGCTCATAGCTTCGTAGAAATTCACTGTTAGCGAATCTTCGTTATGTTTCCAACCAATCAGATATTCGCCCGCATTCAGTCGCATGGTGCCGATCTTTAAGGGAACCTGTGCGATGAAGAAGTGGGAATATTTGCCTTCCGCGGAGTAGCCTGCGGTAATCAGAACCACTCCCGCCACGAATTTTCCTTTGCCGTTCGTAATCCCGGATGCGGTGCGCAACTCCGTTTCAATGCGCTCCTGTATTACCGGGGCGCGTGCCGGAATGAGCGATTTCAATTCCGCGTCCGTTGCGGACCGCCAAGCTCCGGATTTGACTTCCTGCGCAAGCAACGGACAAAGAACAGCAATCGATACACAAAAAGCGAGCAGCAGATTTTTTCGAGCTGAGATTTTAGTCAAGGTGAACGATCCCCCGTTGTAACGCCGTGGTTGCAGCCTGCGTTCGGTCGCTCACGCCCAGCTTGCTGAGAATACTGTTGATATGAGTCTTGACTGTCGCTTCTGAGATAAAGAGATCGCTGGCAATCTCTTTGTTGCTGCGTCCGCCAACGATGCGTTTTAATACGTCCAGCTCACGGCTCGTGAGTGAAGGCCCACCCATGCGCTCAGCGAGACGCTCTGCCACGACAGCAGGAATACGTGATTTGCCGGAATGAACTGTGCGAATGGCTTGTGTCAGCTCATCGGCGGTCATGCCTTTCAACAGATAACCTTTGGCGCCCGCCTGCAATGCGCGATAAATATCTTCATCTCCGTCGAAAGTTGTCAGCACAATGATGCGGGCCGCCGGAAACTCTGTGCGGATTTGTGCGATGGCTTCCACGCCATTCTTATGCGGTAGACGCAGATCCATGAGTGTAATGTCAGGACGGTGCCTACGATGCAACTCGATCGCTTGCATGCCATCGGCAGCTTCAGCAACTACCTTCATGTCCGGCATGGTTGCGATAAGAGCCACTAAGCCCTGTCGCACGATGTGGTGATCGTCGACGACCATAATTTGGATCGATTCAGACATGTTCTTCCTTCTTACAACGGTACTTCAACTTGGATTTCAGTTCCTTCATCTTGCTTGCTAGTCACGGTAAAGCGCGCTCCGATCTGCTCCGCGCGCTCCCGCATTCCGGTGATTCCAAAGTGTCCATTCTTCCGATATTCTTCGGGGCTGCCTTCAAAGCCGCGACCATCATCCTGAATCGTCATGCGTAGCCGATTCTCTTGAAACAGCAACGTCACGTCGGCATGGCGAGCCTCCGCATGCCGGACGATATTTGTCATGGCCTCCTGCCCTATGCGTAGAAGCTCAGCTTCCGTGTTCGGGTCAAGCGGCCTGAAGGTTCCGCTCACTTGCACACGAGCCTGCACATCGGTATTGGCTGTAATGCGCGCAACGGCGTCCGTCAGTCGGGTGGGGAGATCATTCTGCGCCGCAGACTGCGAGCGCAAATTCCAGATCGAGCTGCGCGCCTCTGCCAGAGAGTCCTGAGTTAATCTTCGTGCCTGTTCGAGGTGGGTTCGTGCAGCATCTATTGACGTATCCAGCAGCCGTGACACAACCTCAATCTGCACAGATACAGCTACAAAGCCTTGTGCAAGAGTGTCGTGAATTTCGCGCGCAATTCGATTGCGTTCTGCAAGCACGGCGCTGAATCGTGATTCCACACTACGCACTCTCCATCGGTACGCTTCATACGTCAGCAAGGCCAGACAGAGCAGCACGGCAATATAAAACCAATAAGTTTGATAGAACCGCGGCTTCAGCTGAAAACTAAAGGCAGCAGCCTGCTCGCTCCATACTCCATCGTTATTGCACGCCATCACGCGAAAGGTGTGCCGCCCCGGCGGAATATTCGTGTAATAAGCCACGCGGCGCGTCCCGGCATCCACCCAGTCGCGGTCCAGTCCTTCCAGCTTATAGCGAAAGCGAACCTTTTGCGGAACTACAAAGCTTAATCCCGCATACTGGAATGCAAATCGAGTGTGACCGGGTCCGAACTTCGCATCGCGTTGCGGCGGTATTACAGTGTCATCCACCGACACCTGTTCCATCGCGACCAGAGGAGCTACATGATTCACCGGCATGTGCGCCGGGTCGACAGTCGTAACGCCGCGCAATGTCGCAAACCACAGAGAGCCATCTTTTGCCCTCCACGCCGCTGGATGACCACCGCTACTGCATTCACTAATGCGCATACCATCTGCAGTGCCAAAAACATCAGGCGAAATCGTGTCGATATTTCCCGCCGCCAGCATAAGCAATTTATTCTTGCTCGCTCGGAAGATGCCTTTCTTGGATCCGAGCCAGAGATTCCCCTGTCCATCGTCGAGAATTCCGTAAATATCTTTAGGCAGGCCGGTTTTATCTGGAGGTAAACTGACAAATTTCCCGCTATGCCCCACGCCGAGGCCGCCGCCGCTGGTCCCGATCCAGAGATTTCCATCCGTATCCTGATAAAGGGCGGTAATAATGTCGCTCGAAAGCCCCTGCTGTGTAGAAAAGTTTTGGAACTTCCCGTTCGTGAAGTGAGTCAGTCCGCCAAGAGTACCGATCCACATACTTCCGTCTTTGTCCTGAAGAATAGCGCCCACCAGATCGTTGCCTAATCCATCCATTGCCGCATAGGAGGTAAATGCTCCGTCCTTATAACAGGACAACCCACGACGCGTTCCTATCCAAACAGCTTCGTTGCGATCGGTATAGAGCGACCGGACAAAATCATCGGCAAGCCCATCCGCCGAGGTAAACACTGTCGTATGGTTACCCTTAACGCGATTCAATCCATCAGGTGTACCGATCCAGAGATTCCCATCAGAATCATCTGTCAGCGCAAGCACCACGTTACTCGACAGGTGTGCGGAAGAGATAAAAGTAGAAAACCGGTCCGATCTCCATTGATTGATCCCACCACCATTCGTGCCGATCAGCAGCGCGCCATTGCGCTCCTGAAATACTGACCGCACGAGTTCATCTGTCAGTCCGTCTTCGGTTGTGTAGGTGGTAAATTTGCGGTCGCGCAGAATGGAAAGGCCACCCGATTCTGTTCCCAGCCATAGGCTTCCCTCGCGATCTTCAAAGAAAGACAACACTTGATTGGTGGAGAGTCCTTCTTTCGAAGCCAGAGCAGAGACATGTCCGTTCGCAACGCGCGCAATTCCGTGATTCGTAGCAGCCCAGATGGCATGCTCACGATCTTCAAAGAGCTTGAGAATACGGCCGGCAGGCAAGCCATCGCGCTGCGTGAAGAAATGCGCGCTATTACCGTCGTATACAGCGACTCCATTCGCTGTGCCAATCCAGAGGCGTCCATCAGTCGCACTCAAAAGTGCGGTAACATCCGTTCTCAATGTTTCTAACGAAGGAACATCGATCGGCTTCCCATTTTGCGAAACACGTTTCAAACCGCCAGAAAGCCCAATCCAGATCGTTCCGTGGGAGTCGTCGACAATGGTCTCGATTTGATCGCTGAAAACGGACACAGTCTTGATCGATAGTTTTTGCTCGTTCACTCTTATAAGACTGTTGCCTGAATTTATCCACAGCGAGCCATCGGGTGTTTCTGCAACCGAGCTGCCATCGGACAATCCTTGTGGTACGGCAACTGGCTGAAAACGCCCATCACTGTATTTCGCAAGCCCGGCGGTCGTCACAGCCCATAAGCTTCCGTCGCGACTCAAATGGAGTGACAGGACAGAGACAGCGGGTAATCCGTCATGTGCGGTGAAAGTATGAAACTCGCCCCGTTCGAGACTCGTAAGACCACCGGAAGTACCAATCCACAGCGTGCCGTTTCGGTCTTCCAGCAAGCTGCTGATCAGATCGCCGCCGAGCAGGGGCGAGCTTTTCTTGTCGAAAACGGTAAACTGCGCTCCATCGAAGCGGACCAGTCCAGCTTCGGTCCCAAGCCAGATATAGCCGTTTCGTGTCTGCAGCACTGCATGTACGGTGTTCTGCGGGAGCCCGTCATCGGCTTGCCATGATTGGAAGCCATAATGCTGCAAGGGATAATGCGGGTCAAGCGCAACTGCGTGGAGTGTGGACAGCAGAAGCAGAGCTGCGCACCAGAAATGGCGATGAATGGGCATCCTTGGGGACTACCACGAATACTACACATCCATCGCACGAGTGCATACTCCACCAAAAGGTGGAGATTTCGGCACCCTCAGCTCCATGCGGGCCTCATTATTCGCGCTTGTCTGACATCATGCGCTGAAACTCCGGCACATCGCGCAAGATGGCGAACTCTTTCTCTTCCTGTATCTTCTTGCGGTCGGCATATCCTTCATCAATAGCCTTGCGCAGATAAATCAGAGCCTCGTTTTTGCGGCCCGCCTCTGCATAGGTTTTTGCCAGAAGATAATTGAGGGTTGCCATTTCATGTGTTGGCCCCATTTCAGATATACGGCTGGCCGGATCAGCTTCGAAGACATTCGGATCGAGAGACAGTGCCGTGCGATAAGACTCAGCGCCTTTTTTATACTTATGCTCGGCAAGATAAGCCGTGCCTAAGTTGCTGTAGAACATCGCTGATTTCGTGTTGAGTTTGATCGCTTTCTTATAGGCTTTCTCTGCATCGTGATAGAGCTTTTGCCCATAGTAGACGGCACCGAGGTTATTCCATGCTTCGGGATAGGTGGGATTCAGCTTGAGGGCCTTCTCATAATCTTTCTCGGCCTCGCGCAGGTTAAACATATGATGATTTGCGATTCCCATCTTGTTCCACAGCACTGCTGAATCTGGCGGACATTGGCGATAAGCGTCCAACGCAGCGACGTAGCGCTGGTGCGCCATCATGATGTCTCCCTGCATCTCCGGCCCGACAGAAAAGCGCGGTTGGTCTTCCATGCCTCGCACTGGAGACTGTTGAGCATAGCTTCCAATAGCAGAGAGGAACGAGTTCGGTGTTTGCGCCAGTGCTCCCAGAGTGAACGCGCCGGTGAGAGTAACGAGCGCCGGAAGGGAAAAGAAGCGGCGTCCATTCATAACGGCCTCCTCCTGGAACGAAGTCCAGATGGATGGGACGGACCATCAGACATTGGGGCCGGGCGTCTGGGAGTTTCGTGACTCGCAGCCAGTTCATCCGTCAGCATTGGCATGCCACACAGGGCAGTGTCCAGACCGGACGGCCTTTGGGCCAACATTATAGGCTTATCGAGAAAGGAAAGGCTTCAGCGCATCTCAGTCGTCAAAATAATTGAGCCAAACCGCTGCATTTCGGGCATAAAGCGGTTCAATTGGGCGGCGAATCGAGCCAACCATTCACTTATCTGCAACGATATTCCGCGCCAATCCGGGAATTTCAGGCAGATTCCGTTTCACTATACCAATAGCGGTCAGATGTAATTCGAAATCTCGATCAGGTTGTGGTCTGGATCTCGTAGGTATATCGAAGATAGCTTGCCAACTGCTCCCGCGCGCTCCACCGGACCCTCTTCAACATGTACTTTCAGTGTGTTCAGATATTCCATGACCTCTTCGAGCGGCGTGAGCGTGACGAAGCATAGGTCCGCCGAGCCGGGCGTCGGGCGGGCTGCTTTCGGGTCGAATTCGTGTCCACGCTGATGAAGATTGATTTTCTGGTCGCCAAATTTGAGGGCGGTGCGACCGTTGAAAGTTGCTATATCCATGCCGAGGACTTCTGTATAGAAGTCGGTCGTCGCATGAATATTGGCAACGGTTAAGACGATGTGATCCAGCTGCTCTACGGAAAAAGCCATGCTGCATTATGGACTGCGACAGGCACGATAAGGAATGCAAACATTATCGTTGACTCTAGATAGCTGCTGAAGCTTTCTAGCGCGCAGCGCGTGGTGTGGAACCGGATCTCTGAATTTCACATGCGTGTGCTAGACTTCAGCGGTTCGCCGGATACTTCCGGATGCAAAGAGGAAAAATATGTCGACTGCTGATATTGCTAACGATCTGGTCAAGCTGTGCCGCGAAGGCAGAAACCTGGAAGCTGTTGATAAGTATTATGCCGACGATATCGTCAGTGTAGAGTCAGCCAGCGGCCCGGAGATGCCTGCCGAAACGAAAGGCATCGAAGCGATTCGCGGCAAGAACAAGTGGTGGATGGATAATCACGAGGTTCACAGCGGAGACGCCAACGGGCCTTTCATTGGTGAAGACCAGTTTGCCGTCGAATTCAAATACGACGTTACCCACAAGCCTTCCGGCAAACGTTTCAAGTTGGCTGAAATGGGGCTGTATACCGTTAAGGACGGCAAAATTGTGCACGAGCATTTCTATTACAACCCAGGCGCGTAATCGGCCCTGTATATTTTGCTGGCGCGGATTTGCTGAGAAAACTATCCGCAAATCCGCGATTCAGCAGAGCGAAATTCATTTCAGATTGCGCTATCCCAGAATCTCCAACTTCTTCGCCACTGTTTCCAGTGTCTCCAGCGCCTGATCGAGCTGCTCCCTCGTGTGCTCGCTGGTCATAATGGTGCGGATGCGGGCTTTGCCTTCGGCCACGGTAGGGAAGGCGATGCCGGTGGCCATTACACCCGCGTCGAAGAGTGCCTTCGAGAACTCCATGGTCTTCTTGCCGTCACCGATGATGATGGGGGTGATGGGGGTTTCGCTCGCGGGCGTTGTTACGCCGCCGATGTCGAAGCCGATGCGGCCCAGCTCAGCCTTGAAGTAGCGGGTGTTGTCCCATAGGCGCTCGATGCGCTCCGGTTCGTTCTCCAGCAGGTCGAAAGCTGCAATGCAGGTGGCCGTCACTGATGGCGGATGGGATGTCGAGAAGAGGAATGGGCGGGCGCGGTGGTAGAGGTAGTCGATGAGGTCGCGGCTTCCGCAGACGTAGCCGCCGAGTGCGCCGATGGCCTTTGAGAGCGTGCCAACCTGGATGTCAACGCGGCCGTGGCAGTTGAAGTGGTCGATGGAGCCGCGTCCATTGCGGCCCAGGACGCCGGAGGCATGCGCGTCATCGACCATCATGATGGCGCCGTATTTGTCAGCGAGGTCGCTGAGCTTGTCGACCGGACCAATGTCGCCGTCCATGGAGAAGACTCCATCGGTGATGATGAGCTTGTGTCCGGGCTCGTTTGCGATCTCCTTCAATATCTCCTCGGCGTGGGCTACATCCTTGTGGCGGAAGACCTTGATCTTCGCGCGGGAAAGGCGGGCACCGTCGATGATGCTGGCGTGGTTCAGCTCGTCGGAGATGATGAAGTCTTCCTTGCCGAGGATCGAAGAGACGGTTCCGGCGTTGGCGGTGAATCCGCTCTGGAAGACGACGCAGGCTTCGACATTCTTGAAAGCGGCGATCTTCTCTTCCAACTCCATGTGGATCTTCATGGTTCCGGCGATGGTGCGCACCGCGCCGGAGCCGACGCCGTAGGTTTTCGTGGCTTCGATGGCGGCTTCGCGCAGCTTTGGGTGATCGCAGAGGCCGAGATAGTTATTGGAGGCGAGATTGATGACTTTCTTGCCGTCGTAGGTGCAGACGGGGGCCTGCGCGTCGTCGAGCACGCGGAGCCTGAAGTAGGTGCCGCGCTGCTTCAGGTCGTCGAGTTGAGCGGTTAAGTGCCTGAGCTGCGGACGCTGGGAGAGCGTTGTCGACATAAAAACTTGCCTCACTGAATGAAAATACGTGACTAAACATCGTATCGTGGAGAGGCGCAGAGGAGGCAAGCCGGACCGCCCGATTGTCCGGCGTTGCATCTGAATGAGGGCATTCGAGCAGCGTAAGGAGAACATTAAAGATGAAAAATCGTGCGCAGATCGCACTTTTGCTGGCAGTTTCGTTGATTGCGGGATGCCACAAAAATCCTTCGGACGCGGAGAAACCGCCCGCATCGACTCCGGCGTCGACCCAGCCTGTCTCGCCTGACCAGGCGCAAAGCGCGGCGGCAGACCCGGCGAATCCGTCGACGGTACCGAGCCAGTCCGCAGCTGCCGGCGGGGCGGCCCCGTCTTCGGCGGCTTCCTCGCCTACGTCCGGAGCGGTGACTCCCACGCCAAGCCAGCCGGTTTCGCCGCAGCAGGCGACGAATGCCGCTGCGCCTGTTCCGGCGCTGCCTGAGGTTCCGGCAGGGACCGTCCTCAGTATCCGCATGAGCCAGACGATCAACGTAAAGCATGCGCAGGCTGGGCAGCCTTTCACGGGTACGATTGTCAATCCGGTCCAGGTGGATGGAAGTACGGTCATTCCTTCCGGCGCGACGGCTGAGGGCATGGTGGTGAGCG
>Ga0206951_1103_pt1 | contig 20863 bp, 18 predicted proteins | sample Alteio_BWOrgHeat_38_FD_152974 | JGI IMG/M metagenome (GOLD analysis project Ga0206951, IMG submission 152974) | Enriched cells from forest soil in Barre Woods Harvard Forest LTER site, Petersham, Massachusetts, United States -... | ecosystem: Environmental > Terrestrial > Soil > Temperate forest >... | reverse complement strand
CCCCCTCCTCGTTTTGTGTTTCTGGTATATTCACCTTGTAGTTTCTAAAGTATAGCAGAAATACCCAAAAACCAATTGCCTCCGGGGGTTAATAAGCCATTGAAAATACTAAAAATAGCCTTACCGGTGCCCCTGCGCAAAGTCTTTGATTATTTGCCGGTTGCAGAGACCGTCTTAGCGGATTTGCAGCCTGGCATGCGTGTTCGCGTCCCTTTTCAGAGACGTCAGTTGGTGGGTATTTTTCTCGAGCTGGCTTCACAGAGCGAGCTGGATCCGAGCAGACTCAAGCCGATTGAAGCGGTCCTCGACGCCAGCCCCATCCTACCGCCCGAAATCCTGAAATTATGCTTATGGGCCGCCGATTATTACCATCATCCGGTCGGTGAAGTCCTGGCGGCGGCGCTTCCCGGTCTGTTGCGCCAGGGGAGGCCACCGGAAATCAAATCAAAAAAAAATGCCGCCCCACCGCCGCTGCCGGAACCCGGTTCGGCACCACTGCGACTCAATGATAAGCAGGAAGAGCTGGTTCAGGCTGTCACCGCCGCCTTGAACCGGTTTTCCGTCTTCACGGTAGACGGCGTGACCGGCAGTGGCAAAACCGAAGTCTATTTGCAGGCTATTCAAACCGTTCTCGAACAACAGAAACAAACGTTGGTTTTAATTCCCGAAATCAATCTCACACCGCAAACCCTTGAGCGCTTTCGACACCGCTTCGGGGTTCCCATTGCCGCCATCCATTCCGGTCTCACGGAAAAAGCCCGCCTGCAAGCCTGGCTGAACGCCCGTTCCGCAACAGCCTTCATTTTGATCGGCACGCGTTCAGCGGTCTTTACGCCGCTGCCGCGCCTGGGCTTGATTATTGTCGACGAAGAGCACGATTCGTCTTTCAAACAACATGACGGCTTTCGCTATAATGCCCGTGATCTCGCCATCTGGCGGGCCCGTGACGCGCAGGTTCCCATTCTCCTGGGTTCGGCGACGCCCTCTCTGGAAACCCTGCACCGTTCCTGGGAAGGACCTTATCGTTATTTCAGCTTGCCCGAACGGGCTGGCGGCGCCACCTTGCCTGTTTTCCGCGTCGTGGACCTGCGCCGGCAATACCTAGAAGAAGGCTTGTCTGCGGAGTTGTTACAAGGCCTGACGACGCATTTAAAAGCCGGCAATCAGGTTTTACTGTTTTTAAACCGCCGCGGTTTTTCGCCAGTCCTGATTTGCCATGCCTGCGCCTGGATGGCCACCTGCAAGCACTGTGACGCCCGGATGACCTATCATCTGCGCCCGACGCGTTTACATTGCCATCACTGCGAGGCGCAAAAAGCAGTCCCGGTCCGCTGTGAAGCGTGCGGTGAAAAAGAATTACAGACCCTCGGTTTAGGAACCGAACGCCTCGAGCAAGCCTTGCAAAAACATTTTCCCGACTATCCCCTGACGCGCATCGACCGTGACACGACACGGCGTAAAGGCAAGATCGAGGAAATGCTGGGTGATATTCAAAGCGGCGCCTCCCGCATTCTCCTCGGCACGCAGATGGTGGCCAAGGGCCATCATTTTCCCAATGTGACCCTGGTGGGCATCATTGACTCGGATTATGGCCTATTCAGCAGCGATTTCCGCGCCGCTGAACGCTTGGGCCAATTGCTGCTGCAAGTCGCTGGTCGCGCTGGCCGTGCCACCAAGCCCGGTGAGGTCTGGATCCAGACGCATCATCCCCATCACCCCTTTATTCAATTGCTACAACAAGGCAATTACCAACAAGTCGCCAAGGCACTGCTTCAGGAACGCGAACAAGCCGCTCTGCCGCCTTATTCCTCTCTCGCCTTATTTCACGCCGAGGCTCACCGTCTCCCCGAGGTAGAAAATTTTCTCAACCAGGTCAAAGAACTGGCCCAGAGCCTCGGGAACAGCGTCTCCATTCGCGGCCCCATCTCTGCCCTCATGGCCCGCCGCGCCGGCCGTTATCGCATGCAATTACTGCTGCAAGCCGAACACAAAAAAACCCTGCATGCCTTTTTGCGACAGTTGTTGCAAAAGGTGGAAGGGCTTTCCAATAAGCTGCGGATTCACTGGGCAGTTGATGTGGATCCGATGGAGTTGGAGTGATCACGACCGCCGTAATTGTCTGTTATAGCAGCAACTTAGGAATGCCCATAAAACATGTTTTATAAGTGAATTGAATAAAACTATTATATAAACTATATAAAATCTAAATATAAAACATAATTTATATGGCTAATACCGTTTGGGGCAAGGTTTACTATAAAGACACTTATGCCGGACGCTTGCAGGAAGAGCCCGGCGGACGCGTCGTTTTTACCTACGATCTCGCTTATGTCCAGGAGAAGCAGCCCGCTATTGCGCATACACTTCCCTTAAGCACACAGCCCTATATATCAGAAAGCGGCTTGCATCCTTTTTTTGACAATTTAGTGGCTGAAGGCTGGTTTCGTAATGCCCAAGCGAAGGCGCTGGGTATTGATACCAAGAACCGTTATTTCGCCGTGTTTTATCCTGTTTGCTGGTCGGGAACACCGATTTCCCGAGCGAAGAGCGCAATATGATCCTCTGCGGATGGCGGTTCTGTTTGTTGGTTGGGATGGCGACAAACTGCTGCGCTGCGCGATCAGTGCGGAAGCGCTAGCGGATTATTTTGCAGGCGAAGGAAAAGACCCTTTAAAAGTCTTCCAGATTAACCGTGACAGGATCGAGCATGAGGCGCGGCGGAAATATTTACGCGCAAGCTTTGAGCCGGACGGCTCTATTTTTATTCAAAGCAGCGATCTAGCTTAGTACAGTGTTCGGTTAATTCTATCACCTAGAGCGCTTCTGTCATCCCTGTCATCCTGAACGCAGTGAAGGATCTCTAAGCTGCTTAGAGATCCTTCACTGCGTTCAGGATGACAAGGGCTACGCAGGATGACAAAATTAACCGAACGCTGTACTCAGTAGTCTTTTCTCTTTAAATCACGAAACAAAAAAAGTGGTCATTACCACCACTAAAATCCCCAGGGTAAAGTGAACTACCATGGCGGGATAAATCGATTTCGTATGCAAGGTGAGATAGTTTAAAACCAGCCCAGCGGGAAAGGCGAAGAGTATTTCAAGAGGGGGTTTGCCGAGGTGAGCGAAGGTAAAAATCACTTCCGTTATCCAATAGCTGTGCCAGCCTTGTTTTTGCCACAGACGCAAGAATAAAAAGCCGCGAAAGAAGAACTCCTCGGCCCAATAGTAAGGCGGGAGGGCCAAGAAAAAAATAAAGGCCAAATTCGCCCAGCTGAGGTTCTTCAGTGAATAAAACACTTGAATCGACGGCTGATGCGCGAAAAAAATCGACACCGGCGCCAGGAGCAACAAGCCGATGGCGATGAGTAAAACCGCTTTTTTCCACTGGGTGGGGAGCTGCAGGCCGAAGTTTTGCAGCGGTTCTTTAAAAATAAAGCGATTGATCAGCAGCGGCAGCAGCAACAGACCGGTCAAGGAATACACGACGACGAAGCTCAGTGTAAACGGTTCTTTGGCGTTAAAAGCGCGATCGAAAGAGAAGGTGAAAACGGTGGGCGTGATAAATTGAATACAAATAAAAACCATCGACAAAATGATTAAAACAGGAGCAGAGCGCAGTATTTGCATTAAGGAGTTCATAAAAAGGAGGTTAACACAGCCAGCTTGGTCATGACACACATTGACGGCAGTGCCGGCTTTGCTATACTCTTGCGCTTTATGCCGGGGTGGCGGAACTGGTAGACGCGCTGGACTCAAAATCCAGTGGGGGCAACTCCGTGTCGGTTCGATTCCGACCCTCGGTATGTTTAAATCACGATCAACGCAGCTGCTTAATCACGGGCCACAACTCTGTTTCCCAAACCTGCTGGTTAATGACACCGACATGCCGATAAACAATGGTCCCTTTTTTATCAATCACGAAGGTTTCCGGCGTTCCATAAACACCAAAATCCATAGCAACTTCGCCGCGGCTGTCATTCCCAAGCCGGCTATAGGGGTTCCCTAATTCATGGAGGAAGGTTTGGATGGATTGGGGCTCATCTTTGTATACGATGCCGTAAATCGAAATCGGATAGTTTTTCTTGATTTCCATCAGCATGGCATTTTCCATTTGACAGGCATAGCACCAGGAAGCCCAGACATGGAGCAAGGTGACCTGTCCTTTGAAATTCTGTTCCGTTAGGGGATAGGCCGGTGACATCAGGTCCACCAATTGAAAAGGCGGTGCGGGTTTCCCTAACAGGGCAGAGGGCAAGATTTCCGGGTTGATGGACAAGCCGCGCCAGAGAAAAAATAAAACCAAAATAAAAATCAGAATGGGCGAAAAAGCCAGCAGCAGGCGCGTTTTTTTACTCATGTTTGTCTCCTCGCGAAGCGTAAAAGAGCCAGGAAGCCGCTGAGTGCGATACCTAGGCCGCCCAGCCAAACCCAGCGAATAAAGGGTTTGTAATACAAGCGCACCGACCAGGCGTTGTCCGACAAGGGCTCACCCAGGGCGACATAGAGATCATGAAAGACGCCGGGATAAATATCCACCTTGGTCATGACCATGCTGCGCACCGAGTAAATTCGCTTTTCCGGCGTAAGCGTCGTGATTTTTTTATGATGCCGCAGGACGGTGAAAGAACCACGGACGCCGCGATAATTGGGCCCTTCCTCTCCCTGAACGTCGTTAAACTGAAAGACATAGGGCCCGAGGGCGACGGTTTCGCCGGGCTGCAGGCGTACTTCGCGCTCTTTTGAAAAGGCCGAGGACAGGACAATCCCGAGGATCACGACGGCAAAGCCGATATGCGCCAGTGCCATCGTGGTTTGTTTGAGGAAAGCGGTTTTCACGCTCAATAAAACCCACAAGATTAGACTCAGTTTGAGGATGACGGTGCTGTTCCATTGCTGCGTAAAAAACAGCGTGAGCGCCACGGCGAGGACCAGGCTGAGAAGCAGCTGACGCCCAGCGGAGCGGCCACTTGCCTGCGTCCATCCGGAGAGCCCCCATTGGGAAAATGGTGCCCAGCCCATGAACAGCAGGGTGAGCAAGAGCAAGGGAAAGAGTACCTGATTGAAATAAGGGGGTCCCACGGACAGTGTGCCGAGGCCGGTCGCTTCCATGATCAGGGGATAGAGGGTTCCTAGGAGCACCGTGGCCATGGCTGTGAAAAGCAAAATACTTTGCATGAGCAAGAGGGCTTCGCGTGAGGTCCAGGAGAAAAGGCTGGGAGCGGCGCGTGTTTTCAAGCTGCGGAAAATATAGAGCGCGAGCGCGGAGCCGGTGATGAAGGCGAGGAGTAACAATAAAAAGGCGCCGCGCGAGGGATCGTTGGCAAAGGAGTGAACGGAAATCAGGACGCCGGAGCGCACCAGGAAGGTACCGAGGATGCTCAGCGAAAAAGTGAGGATGGCCAAGATCAGAGCCCAGCCGAGAAAGCGCCCCTGTTTTTCGACGACGCAGACCAGGTGCAGCAAGGCCGCGCCGGCGAGCCAGGGCAGCAAAGAGGCGTTTTCAACCGGATCCCAAAACCAAAACCCACCCCACCCCAAAACATGATAAGCCCACCAACTCCCCAGGGTGATGCCCACTGTCAAAAAAGACCAAGCGGCCAATACCCAGGGCCGTACAATATGCGCCCAGTGAGAGCTTGCTGCTCCCTTCACCAGGTAAGCCAGGGTTATTGCAAAAACCACTGAAAATCCCACATAGCCGGCATATAACATGGGTGGATGCACAAAAAAGCCGGGATCTTGCAGCAGGGGATTTAAGTCCTGTGGAATTGCATTGGCTATCGGCGCAAAAGGATCCGAAGTCTGGCTCAAAAACAACAGAAAACAAAAACTGATCAAGCCAAGCAGCGCCAAACTGAGCGCACGTAAATCCTGGTCCCAGTCTTTGCTGCAAAAGCAGAGCGCCGTCGTCCAAAGATTCAAGAGAAAAATCCATAATAAAAAGGAGCCCTCATGCGCGCCCCAGACCGCGGTGAGGCGATAAAAGAAGGGCAGGGAGGGGTGCGAGTTTTTTGCGACATAGGCGATGGAGAAATCATTGCTGATAAAAGCGATGATCAGCAACAAAAAAGCGTTGGCGATGAGCAAGCTCTGCAAGAGCGCGCAAGGCCGAGCCAGTGCCAGGCAATATTTATTTTTGCTAAAATAACCATAGAATGGCAGCAAGCACTGCAAAAACGCGCAACCCAAAGCGCCATAAATGAGCGCTGTTCCGAAATAATAAAGGCTAAACAACATAGATGACTCCTCATTCATCAAACCTCCGCCACCACAATCGAGCGTTGTTGAATAAAGCGGATTTCCCGTTAAAGTCCCCCTTCCTCCACCAACAGCGTGGAGGAAGGGGATATGGAAGGGTAAACCGAATATTTACAGCGATTTTCGAATTATTTCTTCCTCAATTCCTCATACATTGCCCGTGGCATGTAATTTTCGTCATGCTTGGCTAAAATTTCCGTCGCGATAAACGTTTTCTTGCTTTGACTCGCCGTGCCCCAAGAGCCTTCCGCGATAGCGCCATTCCCCTCACGAAAGAGATCCGGCAGAATGCCGCTGTAAGTGACGGGAAGCTCGCGTTTCAAGTCGGTTAAAATAAAATGCACCTGCAGCCGGTTTTTTTCCCGGATGACGGAACCGGGCTTGACCTGTCCGCCCAGCCGGAAGCGGTGACCGGCTGGCAGATTAGCTTGCAGTGCCTGGCTCGGTGTGAAAAAAAGATTAATGTTCTGCTTCAAGGAATACAAAATCAGGCCGGCGGCCAACGCAAGGCCGAGCATCAAGGCGAGCAGATAATAAAGGCGCCGCGTTTGCAGCTTATTGAGTTTGAGCATGGGCGTCCTTGGGTTTTTTATTCAGTGCGCGCCAGCGCCTCCAGGGAAGAAAAAGGTGCAGCGCGAGCAGCCCGGCGACCAGGCCATAAGCGGGCCAGACATAAATTCCGTAGCCGTTCAGCTTTAAAAAATTTAACAGCATTGTCATCGATCATTCCTTAAACGGTTGAGACCGCAGCCATAACGCGCAGCGTTTGGCGATGGCTAATTCCGATAGCGTACATCCTTTTCTCATTGCTCGTTTACCTCGCGCCGGATTCGCTTAGTAAAGCGCAGCGTAAGCGCAGGATCAAGGCAATCGCATAATAAGCGCAGAAGGCGACGGTCATGGCCAGCAGTGGATAGAGCATGCTGGGCGCGATCAACGAAGGCGCAAGCAAGCGCAAGGTGGACCCTTGGTGCAGGGTATTCCACCAATTTACCGAATAATGAATGATTGGAATGTCCACAAAACCGATAAGCACCAGGATGGCGGTGGCGTGATCGGCCAGCCGTCGATTGGGCAAGGCAGAGTGCAGGGCGAGGATGCCAAGATATAAAAAGAGCAAAATTAATTCGGAGGTCAAACGAGCGTCCCAGATCCAGTAGGTCCCCCACATGGGCTTGCCCCAGAGGCTGCCGGTCACTAGAGCCAGAAAAGTAAAGACCATGCCCAGGGGCGCACTCTGCCGCATGACGGCGAAAGCCAGCTTCAAACGCCAGATGAGGCCGAAGGCCGCAGCGACGGCCATCACGCTATAAATCATCAAGGAGAGAAAGGCGCAGGGAACGTGCACATAGAGAATGCGAAAGCCTTCGCCTTGTAAATAATCCGCTGGTGCGAGAAACAGGCCGCCAATTAAACCATAAGCCAGAGCCGCGACGAAGACTGCGACGAACCAGGGCAGGCATTTTTCCGCAAAAGAAAAAAAATAAGGAGGCGACATCACCCGGGTCAAAAACACCTGTGTTTGAGAGAGCATTTTTTGTAATAAGGGTTTTTTAAACATGGCTCACCGGATTGATCATAGAAAGCGCAAAATTTTACCTGATTCCCGCAGGGTTTACTAGGATAGATATGGAAAATTAGTACAACAGGTATGCTAAAATACCTCACCAAGGAAATCATTTCACAAGGAGCTCCCCTCATGTCGATGACCGTTGCCCAAAAACTCATCAAAGCGCATCTCCTCGAAGGCGAGATGGTTCCTGGAAAAGAAATCAGCCTCAAAATAGATCAAACCCTTTGTCAGGACGCAACCGGTACCATGGTTATGCTGGAACTGGAAGCCATGGGTTTGAAGCGCGCCAAAACCGAATGTTCCGTGCAATACGTCGACCATAACCTGATCCAGGAAGATTATAAAAACCCCGACGACCATCTTTTTCTGCAAAGCGCTGCTCAGCGTTTTGGTTTATGGTTCAGCCGCCCCGGCAACGGCGTTAGCCACCCTGTCCATATGGAACATTTTGGCAAACCCGGAAAAACACTCTTGGGTTCTGATAGTCACACCTGTGCCGCGGGTTGTTTGGGCATGCTGGCCATGGGCTCCGGTGGTCTGGAGGTGGCGCTGGCGATCGCCGGTCAGCCTTTCCATGTCACTATGCCGCAAATTTTTGGCGTCAAATTAACTGGCAAATTGCCGGCCTGGGTTTCCGCGAAAGATATTATTCTTGAAATGCTGCGCCGTCATAGCGTCAAAGGCGGTGTCAATAAGATTATCGAATATTATGGACCAGGCTTGAAACACTTAACTACCTGGGACCGACACGTGATCGCTAACATGGGCGCTGAATTGGGCGCGACGGCCTCGGTTTTTCCCTCGGATGAACAAGCGCGGTGTTTTCTAAAAGAACAAGGACGGGCAAAAGACTGGATGCCGCTGGTAGCCGACCGCGGCGCTGACTATGACTTGCACGATGAAATAGATTTATCCAAGCTGGTACCGCTGATCGCCAAGCCTTCGAGTCCGGGCAAGGTTGTGCCGGTGCGTGACGTTGCCGGCGAGGAAATTTATCAAGCTTATGTCGGCTCTTCCGCGAATCCCGGCTTTCGGGATTTCGCCATCAGCGCCCTCATGGTGCGTGGCCAGCAGATACATCCCGCCGTGTCCTATGACATTAACCCCTCGTCGCGCAATCAATTGGAAGATTTGGCACGTTCTGGCTTGTTGGCCGATCTGATTCACGCCGGTGCGCGCATTCATCAGGCCGGCTGCAATGGTTGCATTGGCATGGGACAGGCGCCAGCGACTGGCCGTAATAGCTTAAGAACTGTGCCCCGTAATTTCCCCGGCCGTTCCGGCACCAAAGAAGACAGCGTTTTTCTGTGTAGTCCGGAAACCGCGACAGCCTCGGCTTTAAAAGGTGTCATCACGGATCCTCGCGATTTAAAGAAACGATATCCCCGCGTCAGTCTGCCCCGCAAGCCGATGGTGAATCACGCTGAATTACAGCCACCGCTGTCACCGGCCAAGTCTGCGCAGGTGCGGTTAATTAAGGGTCCGAATATCGCCTCCATTCCACCGTCTCAGGCCTTGACCCAGGAGCTGCGGTTGTCCGTTCTGCTCAAGGTCGGCGACAATGTTTCCACCGACGAAATCATGCCGGCTGGCGCCCGCGTTCTGCCCTATCGCAGCAATATTCCCAAAATTTCCGAGTTTGTCTTTGACGTCGTCGACGAAACCTATTCCAGCCGCGCGCGCGCTCTGAAAGCAAAGGGCGGTTGCCATGCCATCATTGGGGGTGAGAATTATGGCCAAGGCTCCAGCCGCGAACACGCTGCGCTCGCGCCGCGGTATCTTGGCCTGCAAATGGTGATCGCGAAGAGCTTCGCGCGTATTCATTGGCAGAACCTGGTCAATTTCGGCATTTTGCCGGTGACCTTTGTAAACCCAGATGATTATAAACGAATCGCTCAGGATGACGTGCTCATGCTCTGGGACTTGATCGACGCCTTAAAGCAAGGCAAGAAACTGACGGTTGAAGTAGAAAATAAAAACCTCACCATTCCGGTCGCGCATCGGCTCTCGCCGCGGCAGCGGGCGGTTTTGATTGAGGGAGGCTTGATTAATTGGCTAAAACAACATAAAAACAACTGACCAAGGTTATGAAAGCAGGGAGCTTTATGAGACATGACGATTTTCACTGGGAAGACCCGTTTCTCCTGGAAGAACAATTATCCGAAGAGGAGCGCCTGATCCGAGATGCGGCCCACCACTATGCGCAAGAAAAACTGCAGCCGCGCGTGACAAAATCGTTTCGCGACGCCGACTTCGATCCCCAATTGATGCGTGAAATGGGCGCAGCTGGATTTTTAGGCGCGACCATCCAAGGCTATGGCTGCGCCGGCATCAGCTATGTCGCCTATGGGCTGGTAGCGCGGGAATTGGAGCGCGTGGATTCTGGTTACCGTTCTATCATGAGCGTGCAATCCAGCCTCACCATGTACGCCATCCATCACTATGGCGATGAGGTGCAACGGCAAAAATATTTACCGCGTCTTGCGACCGGCGAATCAATCGGCTGCTTTGGCTTGACGGAAGCCAATCACGGTTCCGATCCTGGCACGATGGAGACCCGTGCCAAAAAAGTCGAGGGAGGTTATCTGCTCAAAGGCAGCAAGGCCTGGATCACCAATTCCCCGGTGGCGGATGTTTTCGTCGTCTGGGCGAAAAACGACGCCGGCCGCATTCGCGGCTTCATTCTGCGGCGCGATATGCCCGGACTATCCACGCCCGAGACTCACGGCAAATGGAGCCTGCGTGTTTCCCTGACGGGTGAGATCGTGATGGAAGATGTTTTTGTCCCCGAAGAAAATGAATTACCCAATGCCGACGGACTTTCGGGGCCGCTGGGCTGTTTGGACAATGCGCGCTACGGCATCGCCTGGGGAGCCCTGGGCGCCGCAGAATTTTGCTGGCAGGCCGCGCGGGGCTATGTGCTCGCTCGCGAGCAATTCGGCGAACCGCTGGCGGCCAATCAACTGATTCAATTCAAGCTTGCGAACATGCAAAGCCAGATTGCTTTCGCTCTGCAAGGTTGTTTGCGCGTGGGCCGCTTGAAAGATGAAGGTCGCGCCTTGACGCCGATGATTTCGATGATTAAGCGTAACTCTACGCTGGTGGCCCTCGACATCGCCCGCGAAGCTCGCGATATGCACGGCGGTAATGGTATCACCGAGGATTTTCAAGTGATCCGCCACATGCTGAATCTTGAAACCGTGAAAACGTACGAGGGAACTGCGGATATTCACGCCCTAATTCTTGGTAAAGCGCAAACCGGAATTCAAGCGTTCAAACCGCTTGGCAACGCCCAATAAAATGGAAGTAAAATGCGAATCCTGTTACGAAGCAGCTTCCTCCTGACCCTGGCTTCCCTCCTCGCCAGTTGCACAACCGTCGCCACTTCTGGCGCCTCGGCTCTTTATAATCACCAAAGTATTGAAAAAAGCGTCAACGACGAATACATCACTATGCGCTCCTATCAGGCCATCGACATTGATAGCGATCATTTTAAAAACGCCAACATCAATGTTTCCACCTTTAACCGCATGGTCTTGCTTTCCGGACAGGCGCCGACTGCTGAGCAGAAAATGGCAGCTGAGGAGCTTGTCCGAAAAATTGGCGGCATTGATCAAGTTTATAACTGGATCACGGTCGAAAAGCCGGCCTCGCAAATCGCCCGCGCGAACGATGTGTGGCTGACCGCGAAAATTAAAGCGAAAATGCTCGCCTCCAGCGATTTAGATTCTTCTCAGGTCAAGGTCGTCACGGAGAACCGCAGAGTATTTTTAATGGGAATTCTACGGCCGCAGGCGGCAAAGGCCGCGGTCAACGTGGCGAGCACCACCAGCGGCGTGGAACAAGTAGTGAAAATTTTCTCTTATCTCAACCTTAGCAAAACCCCGCTAGAAAGTTAACCTTCAGAGGATGAGAGGGTAAGGGGCATTGCCATTCAGTTAGGCTCGCCATTGCAAGCAGCGTAGCAACAAATCCCGAATTTTTACTAAAGATCTCTCTGGATTGCCGTGCTAGATGACGAGGCTTAGCGGGAATTGCCGCTCCTAAGCCTCCATTCCCCACCGCAGCGCAGAAGCAATGGCTGCCGGCAGTAGACAAAAGCAAAGCAGCGACAGTCCGCCGAGAAAAGCCAGGTTGCCGCCCACAGGCAACGCCAGCTCGCTTTCGATCAGCGTGTTAATGCCCATGATGAGAATTGGCAGCGTGAGTGGCAAAACCAGTAAACCTAATAAAGTGCCTTGCTGCGGCAAGCTGAAGGTCAGCGCTTTGCAGGTGGCGCCAATGGCGATCAAGGCCGGCGTGCCGGCCAGCAAGCTCAGCAGCAGGACGCTCAAATCCAGGGCGGAAAGATGCAGCATCAGACCGAGAATCGGCGTGGCGAGCAGCAGTGGCAGCACGGCGGCTAGCCAGAAAGCAGTCATTTTGGCGGCAATCAGCCAGGGCAGAGGAAGACCGCAGAGCAGCAATTGTTCCAGGGCCTGGTCTTCGAGGTCCGAGCTTAGCCAATTCTCCAGCGCCAGCAAAGAAGACAGCAGCGCAGCGACCCAGAGAATGCCCGGCGCGAATTTTTTAAGTAAATCCGGATGCGGCGACAGCGCGATCGGAAAGAGCAGGGCGACGAAGATAAAAAAGCCCAGCGAAAAAAAGACCGCTTTTTTATCACGAAAGAACAGCAGTAATTCGTAATAGAGCGTCGAGCAAAAAATTTTAAACATGGTTTTCACTCTCCGCGCCCAGCGGCAGCGTCAGCAATCGCAGCCGCTCTTCCTGTTTCAAGCGCAGCGGTTGATGCGAGGCGAGAATGACCATGCCCTGCTTTTGCAAGTGCGCTTCAAGCGCTTCGACAAACCAAGCCTGACAGTCCGGATCCAGATGGGTAAAGGGTTCGTCCAGGATCCAGAGAGGTTTGGGGAAGACCAGTAAGCGGGCCAAGGCCAAGCGCCGTTTTTGCCCGGCCGATAAGTGCTGTGCGAGATGGTCCTGCTGTGGCAGCAGCCGCAGCGTCCGTAAAGCGGACTCGAGTTGTGTCTCGCGCAGCGGTTGGTCGACCAGGTTCTGACTGTAGCGCAGATTTTCTTTGACCGTGAGCTTGTTTTTCACGCCGGAGAGATGGCCCAAAAAGTGCAGGGCTTGATGATAAGTTAAACGACTTTGTGCGAGGTTCTGACCTTGCCACTGAACGCAGCCTTCGCTGGGGCTGATTAAGCCGGCCAGCACGCGCAGCAAGCTGGTTTTGCCCGAACCATTTGGGCCGCAAATCAAAAGACCTTGTCCGGGCTTCAGCTCCAGCATCAGCCCTTGAAAGAGCGTGCGGCTATTCCGGTCATAGCGAAGTTGACGAGCGCGCAAACCTGTATTCATAAGGGATTGTCTTTATTGGTAAAATTAGCTTGATCCAGAGCGTGAGTCGCTTATTTTGTCAAGAAATGATAAATTTCGCAATCTTAAGTAGAATGATAGTAACTATTCGGTTCTCATTTTAAATTCCCCTCTCCTCCACGCTTTTGGTGGAGGAGAGGGTTAGGGAGAGGAGGTATTATTAATTATAACCCGCTGATCATGATTAATTTTATACCTCCTTCCCCTAACCCCTTCCTCCACAAACGGCGTGGAGGAAGGGGGATATAGAGGGGTGAAACGAATATATACGAATGATACAGTCTGCACTGTGAACGCAGCACTTGCCATCCTGAGAGGTATTTATGAAGAGAAAGGTTGAAGCCGATATTGTGATCGTTGGCGGCGGCGTTGCTGGTTTGTGGCTGTTAAACCGGTTGCGTCAGCAAAAGCTCTCGGCTATTTTACTGGAAGCCAGTGTTTTAGGCGGCGGCCAAACCCATAAGGCTCAGGGTATTATTCACGGCGGAATGAAATTCGCCGTCACGGGTTTTAGCAAGGCCGCCAGCGCTATTGCCGATATGCCGGCTCTTTGGGAAAGCTGCCTGAAAGGCGAGGGTGAAATTAATTTAAAAGCCGTGCCGATTCTGTCCTCCCATCAATATCTGTGGTCGCCGCAAAGTCTGGCCGGCAAAGTGGCCGGGTTTCTGGCGAGCATGGCCCTGCGCACCAAGGTGGATTCTTTGCCGCGTGAGCAATTCCCAGAAATTTTTCGCACAGCCCAATTTGACGGCGATGTTTATTCTGTGCCGGAAATGGTGCTCGACGTCCACGCTTTGATTCGTGAGCTAGCCAAGCCGCATCAAGATGCGATTTTCAAAATCAATCCCATTCATGAAAAGGATCTTCATCTGGATGAGAGCGGTCGGATGACGGCCCTCGCGATTCATACCCCTATACCGGAAACGCTGGAAGTTCACGCCCAGCAATTTATTTTCACGGCCGGTGCTGGCAACGAAGTTCTCTTTAATAAACTACAAACCAAGTCCGTCGCCGCGCAGCGCCGTCCCTTGCATATGGTCTATGTAAAGCTGCCCCAGTCTTATTCTCTCTTTGCGCATTGCCTCAGCATGAGCTCCACGCCGCGCCTCACCATCACGACGCACCAGGCCAAAGATGGCAGCACCGTTTGGTATCTGGGCGGCAACTTGGCGGAAGTCGGTGTCAACCGCACGGCCGAGGAGCAGATCAAGGCGGCTAAAGAAGAATTAAACACGCTTTTCCCTTGGCTGGATTTTAGCAATGCGCAATTCGGCACTTGCAAAATCGACCGCGCTGAACCGTTGCAAGCTAACGGTGGCCGTCCTGACACCTGCGTTGTGAAGGCCATCAAGAATATGATCGTCGCCTGGCCGACCAAGCTGGCGCTCGCGCCCAAATTAGCGCATGAAATTCTGAACCTGTTGCAGAGCGAAAAGATCCAACCGCGGTTCTGCGATACCCGCGAACTTCGCGCCTGCCCCATGCCGCCCTTCGCCCAACCTCCCTGGAACTAGAATTTTAAGGCCCCTCTTATGCTAAGCAAACGTCCCATCGCTCAAACCGGCATTACCGTCAGTCCCATTGGTTTTGGTACGGTCAAATTGGGCCGCAATCAGAAAGTCCACTATCCCCATTCTTTCTCTTTGCCCAGCGACCAGGAAGCCGCTAATCTCTTGGCCTTGGCCCAAGATTGCGGCATCAATCTTCTTGATACCGCTCCCGCCTACGGCGAGAGTGAAGAACGTCTGGGCAAGCTCTTGGCCGGCAAACGCCAGGACTGGGTGCTTGCGACCAAGGTCGGCGAAGAATTCATCGAGGGCGAGTCCCATTTCGATTTTTCTCCCGCGGCGATGCGCAAGAGCGTCGAGCGCAGCCTCAAGCGCCTGAACACGGACTACCTCGATCTTGTTTTGGTTCACTCCAATGGTGAAGACGTTAAACTCATTAAACAAGACGCCGTTTTTGAAACTCTGGCGGATCTTAAAAAGAGCGGCAAGATCCGCGCCTACGGCATGTCGACCAAAAGCATCGAAGGCGGCTTACTGGCCGTCAATCATTCGGATGTTGTCATGGTGACCTATAACCCGCATCAGTTCGCCGAACAACCCGTTTTGGTGCATGCCCACAAGCAAGGCAAGGGCATTTTCATTAAAAAAGCGCTGGCTAGTGGCCACTTAAATAAATTGGGTGCTCATGCTGATCCTGTTAAAGCCGCTTTCCATTTTATTTTCCAGGAACCCGGCGTCACCAGTATTATTTTAGGAACCATTAATCCCGAACATCTGCAACATAATATCGACTGTGTTAAATCATTATTGGCGTAAGAAAAGCACCCCCCTCACTACCACGGAGTGGCAGCGAGGGGGAGGGAGAGGAGGCAAAAGACCCAGATGAAAACCTACTTAGTCGGCGGCGCCGTCCGCGATAAGCGTCTTGGCCTCCCGGTCAAAGAAAAAGACTGGGTCGTCGTCGGCGCTACTCCCGAAGATCTGCTCCGTCTGGGCTATAAACAAGTCGGCAAAGAATTTCCCGTTTTCCTTCACCCCAAAACCACCGAAGAATACGCCCTCGCACGCCTGGAGCGCAAAGTCGCCCCCGGCTACGCCGGCTTTGTTTTCGACACGTCACCCAAGGTTACCCTGGAGGAAGACCTCCTGCGGCGCGATCTCACCATCAACGCCATGGCCGAAACCCTCGAGGGCGAGCTCATCGATCCCTATCACGGCCGTGAAGATCTCGACAAAAAAATCCTGCGCCACGTTTCTCCCGCTTTTGCGGAAGACCCCGTGCGCATTCTCCGCATTGCCCGCTTCGCCGCTCGTTTCGCCGAACGGGGGTTTACGATCGCCCCTGAAACCAATGCACTGATGAAGAACATGATCATTTCCGGCGAAGTGGACGCCTTGGTTCCCGAACGGGTCTGGAAAGAATTCGAACGCGCGCTCGGCGAAAATTCACCGGAAGTTTTTTTCCAGGTCTTGGCAGACTGCACGGCGCTTTCTCTTTTATTTCCCATGATTCAGCTGAATGGCCCCGGCATGACGGCGCTTAAGCGGGCGGTCAGCAAAGAACAAGCAGCTGAGCCTGCAATTGAAGGAACGTTACCCGATCGCGATCACGCGGATTTCAAAACGCAAACGGGTTATCCTGAAGCGAAGGGTCTGCTTAGCAGCCCAGAGATCCTTCGTTACACTCAGGATGACAAATTCGCGGATTCAAGTGTAAGAGGGCTACCTCCACGGGTTTCTAGGCAAGACCCCGGGTGGACGGCCCTCCAAGCGCTTACCGGGTTCAAGCGAGACACCGTTATCCGTTTTGCCGTCTTGATGCATGCCTCCGCCAAAGAGGAAATTAATGCGCTCTGTAAACGCTATCGCCTCCCCCTGGAATACCGCGAACTCGCGCTGCTCGTTTCACAATTCGCGCTCGAAGCCCAAAAATTTTCTCAACGCTCGGCTCCGGAAATCCTCCGCCTCTTTTCCGCCCTCGACGCGGTCCGCCGCGAGGAGCGCTTCTATCAATTCTTGCGAGCCGGCCATACGATTTTCGAAGGCACCTTCCCCTTAACGGAGCTGCTCTCCGTCTACCAAGCAATCAAAAAAGTGGCCGTCACCGACTGGCTGACGCAAGCAATGAAAGGCCCCGAAATCGCCGAAAAACTAAAACAAAAGCGGCTAGCGGCGATCGAGAACTGGCTAACAAGTCAGGTAAGAATAAAAAAGTAGAATCGAGTAATCCATCGATAAAAAGCAGCCCCTTACCAAAATAATTCATGGCCATCCGCAGGTGACTAAAAATCGATCAGATTCTTAATCTTCTCTTAAGCTGTCCTAAGCTATAATATCTATTCCTAATTTTAAACAACGAGATCCAGGTTCGACTATGCCTCTCATTAAGTACTACGAAACAACCACTTGCTACGATGGCAGGAAAGCGTTTGCCTGGCCTAAGCCTCAAGAGGCAGAGGAAAAAGCAGGTGGGCAAAGGCGACATTTTTACCCGGATGAGTATCTTATCGTAAATATTTTGCAGCAAATGATTGGCGCAAAACCAGAAGCAGGCGGTCAAGGTGGAAAGCGTCAGGTTGAGCTGGTGTGGGAGCCATGGAGCGGTTGGGGTCCTGGTTTGCACGCAAGTGGGCAAGCAAGAAAACATCCCGTTATCCCCCCTGGGGGGGATGACGGCTTTCAAAATAGCGCCGGAATCAATGCCGCGATTCTACGCCGCATTGATGATGCGCTAGCAGCGGTGGACCGCGGTGAAGGCCCCTCGCTGATCATGGCTCCGTTTTTATACGGTTATCATCATCCGGGGATCGTCATTAATGTAAATCCAAAAGACAAACGCGCGATTTATATCGATCCTTTAGGACAAGCACCTTCCGCGCGCGGCTATATGACGGCGAATGAACTCCTGGAACAATTGAGGGCAAAAGGATTTACAGTTGAGGTTGTTACAACCGCTCAACAACAGGATAGCAGCAGCTGCGGTCCCATTTTAACGGCGTCCATGATTAAACTCATGGAAGAATTTTTAAGTCGCGGCAAGATATCAACGAAAGGTTTTCAGTCACCGCGTCCCAATTTAGCGACAGACCGGGTTTTTCAGATCTATCTGAACAACAGAGCCTGGACTGCTCCAAAACGACCGACTTCTGCGCCTTTGCTACTGGAGAATCCCCTTACCGATGAAATCATGTTGGCAGATCTCGATTTATGGGCGGCTTTTCTGCAGGAGCAGGCGATTGGCCTGAATCCAACTTTAAAAGAGAGGCTGTTTGACGTGGTAAAACAGCAAAAAGCGTTCATTGCTGCGCTGAAGCCGGATTGGGAGAAAGACCCGCTTGCTAAAAAACAAGTGGAGCTGATTTGCCAATTTCAATCCTTGGCCATTGAGTTAGTCTTTCTGAAAAGGCTGCCGCAGGAAGGATCCGATCTCATTGCAACGTTCAATGCAGTTTTCTCGGGCGAAGAAGAAAAGGCTCACGAGTTAGTCCAGTTGCCCCTGCAAAAAGATTTATTAAGCAAGCGGTGGCTGTCAGCGACCCATGCGGTTTTAGGAATCAAGGAAGAAGATTTCGCAGAAGAGGAGGTAGAAGCTAAAGTCGCTGTTCCGGATGCGGCTCGCCCTGGCCTTGAGCTTGTTGTTGATGTTCAATCCGGCGAGGAGGTAAAAGCTAAACCGGCCGCTGCCCCGGACCTGATTCGCTCTAGCCTTGAGCCTATTGCCGCCGCTCAATCCCGTCAAAGCCTTTTTTTGCGTCACCCATACCTTTGGGGCGCTATCAAATGGCTAGCGATTGCTGCTGTTGCCGCTACAATTCTCTATTTCAGCGGCGGCCTTGCCGCCCTGCCTTTTCTGGGCGAACTCGGCGCTGCTGCCATTCCGGTCGTCGTACCGGTTCTGGCCATAATCAAGGCTGCACTCTGGACTTGGGCGATCAAACCGCTCCTCCGGCGCGTCGGTTTTTTCCCCTCTCCGGCATCGACTCTAGTGCGGAATTCAACGGCTGTCGAAGCGCTGCCGGGAATGCGGAAGCTGGCTGCTGAAGTAAAGGCTGGTGAAGCAATAGCTGCTGAAGCAAAGCTTGCTGAAGCAATAGCTGGTGAAGCAATAGCCGCTGAAGCAAAAGCTACCGAAGCAAAAGCTACCGAAGCAAAAGCCGCTGAAGCCTCATGGTATTCGTCGGATCAGATCGAACAACTGCTTTATGCCCCGTCGGAGCCCGGAAGGCCTGCCAGGGGCTTAAAATACGTTTTCCTGCAGAATGAGAGCCGAGCGGCAAAATACAACTTTCCAGCGCAGCTGCAGCAGTTGCGCTTGCTGAAAACGCAGCTGAAAGCGCCTTTTGCCTGCTTTATAACCTTCGATCCCGCGAGTTTTTCCACCTCGCATTTTGTGGTTGGACTGCTGATTAAAGGTCATTTAGTGATGATCAATCCAACCGGCGAAAGTCTGCGCGGTGACTATAGTAAACAAGTCAGATCGGCCAAAGGAAGAAATGATCAGCTCCTGATTTCCAACACTAAGATTCAACAAGACCCGAATGCTGTTGTGAATTGCGGCCCCATTTGCGTTGAGTTGGTACGCCATTTATCTACCCTGACAGAGCAAAAAATCTTAAGTGAATTGAGACGCTTGCTAAAAACGCCCAAGGTGTACACGTGGACGGATGAAGCGAAAGAGGAACAGCAATTGCAATATGAGTCGATTAATTTAGCCAATAGCAGCTTACTATCGCCTTCGCTGCAGGCTCTGTCCGAGCAGGACCCCGCTTCCGCCGCTTATCCTCAAGCCTATCCTCGACTCATGGGAGGCCTTCGTGAACAGCATCAGCGCACTTTAGCTTTATCGAGAACCGCGAGTTCGACTGATTATGATGAAAGAACGCTCATGAATCAGTTACTGCTAGGAGAAGTGACGCCTTTAGCTGTAGCGCGCGAGGCTTCTTTTAAACGTTTACAGGCCCGCTTTGCCTCGTTGAGTCCTTCCCCTCGCTCAGGCGGCGCCGGCAGCTCCAGGCACTTTGCCCGGCCGCCCGCCCGTATTTCTACGGGAAATGGCCCAAAAGCGGATACTGAGAGGCGCGAGAGAAGACTGCCCCGTTCTTGATCCCCAACACTTTAAATCGATCACCATTTCGGATTCTCATATATCCATATATACTAAGATTATTTTCCTAACCCACGCGCCATGAAAAACCCGTAAATTGATAACCATCAGGAGACCCGCCGTGCGTGCCAAGCAACTACTTTTAATTATGCTTGTTGTCACAATTCTCTATTTTAGCGGCGGTTTTGCCACCCTGCCTGTTCTGGGGGAACTCGGCGCTGCTGCCATTCCGGTCGTCGTGCCGGTTCTGGCCATAGTCGAGGCCGCACTATGGACTTGGGCGATCAAGCCGCTACTGACGCGCGGCGATTTCTTTTCCTCTCCGGCATCGACTCTAGTGCGGAATTCAACGGCTGTCGCAGTGCTATCGGGAATGCGAAGGCCGGTTGCTGAAGCAAAGGCTGGTGAAGCAAAAGCCGCTGAAGTAAACTCTGCCGAAGCGTTATGGTATTCGTCGGATCAGGTCGAACAACTCCTTTACGCCCCTTCCGAATCCGGAAGGCCTGCCAGGGGCTTAAAAGGCGTTTTCCTGCAGAATGAGAGCGGAGTGGCAGAATACAGCTTTGCAGCGCAGCTGCAGCAATTGCGCCTGCTGAAAACGCAGCTGAAAGCGCCTTTTGCCTGCTTTATAACCTTCGATCCCGCGCGTTTTACCACATCGCATTTTGTGGCTGGACTGCTGATTAACGGTTGTTTAGTGATGATCAATCCAACCGGCGAAAGTCTGCGTGGTGACTATAGTAAACAAGTCAGATTGGCCAAAGGAAGAAATGATCAGCTCCTGATTTCCAACACTAAGATTCAACAAGACCCGAATGCTGTTGTGAATTGCGGCCCTATTTGCGTTGAGTTGGTACGCCATTTATCTATCCTGACAGAGGAAAAAATCTTAGGTGAATTGAGCCGCTTGCCAAAAACGTCCAAGGTGCATACGTGGATGGATAAATCGAAAGGGGAGCAGCAATTGCAATATGAGTCGATTAATTTAGCCGATAGCAGCTTACTACCGCCTTCGCTACAGGCTTTGTCCGAGCAGGACCC
>Ga0206951_1102_pt1 | contig 20913 bp, 15 predicted proteins | sample Alteio_BWOrgHeat_38_FD_152974 | JGI IMG/M metagenome (GOLD analysis project Ga0206951, IMG submission 152974) | Enriched cells from forest soil in Barre Woods Harvard Forest LTER site, Petersham, Massachusetts, United States -... | ecosystem: Environmental > Terrestrial > Soil > Temperate forest >... | reverse complement strand
ATCCCCGCCGATCATCAGCACAACGCCAAACTCGCCGACCGTGTGCGTGAAGCAAAGTACGGCGGCGGTAAGAATCGATCGACGTGTTAGCGGAAGCACAACTTCAGCGAGAATACGAAAATTGCCGGCGCCAAGAAGACGGGCAGCATCAAGGACATCGGAAGACAGAGCGGTAAATCCGCTCGTGATTGGCTGCACCGCAAAAGGAAGGCTGTAAATCATCGAACCGATCACGAGTCCGGCAAACGAAAAAGCCACAGGATGACCAGTCAGACGTATCAGCATGCGTCCTGGGGCAGTGCGCGGCCCCAGCAAAATTAAAAGATAGAATCCCAAAACAGTCGGCGGCAGCAGCAGCGGCAAGGTCGCAACAGCTTCAACGATGGGCCTCCATCGCGCCTTGCCGAAAGCCAGCCAATAAGAGAGTGGAATCGCGACACACAGCAGCAAAACAGTCGTAACGGACGCAAGCCTGAGTGTGAGCCAGAGTGCCTGGGTATCCACCATCCTAGTGCGGGGGCTCGAGGCCGCGCGCGGCCAGCTGCTTGCCAACAGCGGGCGAAAGCAGAAAGTCGAGCAGCTGATGGGCTTCTGTGCGGTGGCCAGAATTCTTCAGAACAACCGCGCCCTGCAGGATCGGCGGATAGGAGTCGGGAGGCATCGCAACGTAATGCCCATTCGTGTGCAATCTTTCCGACAAAGCCGAAGTCTGCGAGATCAGACCCGCCTGCGCATTGCCTGAATCGACATATTGCGCCGTCTGAGAGATATTCTCAGCGATCACAAATTTTGGCTTCAGCTGATCGTAGAGTCCGAGCTTTCTCAGTGAAGCTTCCGCCGCGCGCCCATAGGGCGCATGCTCGGGATTGGCGACAGCCAGCGTTTTCATTGCCGGGTCTTTCAGTGTGTCAACGGAGAGCAGCCTGAAGGGCGAATCGTTACGAGTCCACAGAACGAGCGTTCCTCGTGCGTAGGCCACAGGTTGGTCAGCATCTGCGAGTCCTTCCGAGATTACTCGCTGCGGAAAAGAAAAATCGGCGGCCATAAAGAGATCGAAAGGCGCTCCGTTTTGAATCTGTGTAGCCAGCGTGGCAGAAGATTGATAGGAGGCGTCGACGTGAATGTGTGTTTGATTCTCAAACTGGGCGAGGATGGGTGGCAGTACGGGCTGCAGATCAGCCGCCGCAGCCAACCGTAAACTCTGTGCCGCCGCCAGCGGCACGAACAGCAAAAAAAATAAGAACTTAGACACGGAGCACCATGACCTCGGTCGATTTAATCAACGCTGCGACAGTTTCGCCGACCTGCAACTGCATTTCGCGGACTGCCTCCGACGTAATGATGGAGTTGATGATCTGTCCGCCAATCGAGAGTTTCACCTGCGCCAGCAGGCCATCGATTTTGATTTCTACAATGCGGCCCACCAGTTGATTGCGGCCGCTCAACGTTCGCATCATCTGGCGCTTCGGTGTATCCGGTCCCTTGGCTTTATGCAGTAAACTGTCGAGCTCGGCCTCGAGAATGCGGTAATGGCCGCCCGGAGTTTTCATAGCCTTGATCTTGCCGCGATAGAGCCACTGCTTCACCGTTGGGTAGGAAATGCCGAGCCGCAGCGCCGCTTCCCGTGGCGTAAGCATCGATGCCATGCAGCGATTTTATACGTAATTCGCTCGAGCGACGCATGGATTCAAGCGAATTTCACTCCTATTGTGGGTGGATATCGCTTTGGCCTGCGCTCCGTTGTTTCAGCTCTTTCAGCGCAGTCAGGGCGCGATCGGCGTCTTGCTGACGGTGCAGTCGCTGATACAGCCTGGCGAGCTGGAAATAAGCTCCCTGCTTTATGAATTCGGAGGGCTCGCTTGCCACGCTTTTTTCCAGCCAGGTCACCGCCTCTTCGTCGCGGTTCGCTTTCGATAAGCCGAGACCCAGATAGTAGTAGCCAGCGGCAGGATGCTGCAGCAAAGGAACCGCTTTTTCCAGCAGTGGAATGCCAGCCTCTGCCTTGTCATGCTCCACGTCAATTTTCCCCAGGTTGTAGAGCGCAACTGCATTGTTCGGGCTTAGTTTCAGCTCCTGCTCAAATGCCTGGGCGGCTAAATCGAAGTGGCTCAGCTTTTGATATTCAATGCCCAACGCCTCATACAGGTCTGGGTTGTGCGGCTGTTTGGCAATGGCCGCCTGGTATTCCTTGACAGCATTGGCTGAATCTCCCATATCTGAAAAGTCTTGAGCGAGTGCGCGATGCACATGCCATGAATCAGGATCGATTTTGCGCATGCGGCCATAGCTCTGATTGGCTACCAAACTGTGTGCCCGTCCCCGATAGTCGAGCACGTCGATGTCATTGGGGGAAAGCCTTGCCGCTTCGTCGAGGGGTAGCGTCGCCTCTTCGGGCTTGTCTGCCGCCAATTCTACGATGCCGAGCCAGGTCAGAGCCTCCACGTTTTGAGGGTTCAATGCGATCTCCTGTTTGAGCGCGGCAATCGCATCGTCCAGATGATTGCTTTGATATTCGGCGATACCGAGAAACAAGTGCGCTCCTTGCGTGGACGAATCGAGATCGACCGCGTGCCGGAGAACCCTGGCCGCCTCGCCGGGCTGGCCTTCGCGCAAAAGCGCTAGTCCTAAATCCAGGTAGGCTTCAGCCATCTGAGGCGCCGCGGCAATCGCTTGTCTGAAATACTTTTCTGCCTCGGCTAATTTGCCCTCATGCATGGCCGCTGCACCCGATTGCAAATACTGGGTGGCCTGAGCCTCTTGTGAGAAGACGGCTGGAGAGATACTCCCGATTGTCAGGGTAAAGGCGAGCGGGAGGCATACTTTGAAATTCATGAGCTGGCTACAGCCATATTATGTTAGACATCGATGACTCTGCTTCGACCATCTGCCGGTTTCAGGCTGACCGTATTGAGCGCATGCTTATTTCTGGCTGGACCGGCGGCGCGTACTCAAACGCCGGCTCCCTTGGCGCAGAGTGCCCAGATGGACGCATTCGAAGAAGCCCTGAAACAGCATCCGGCTGATTCTACAGCGCGAAAAGGGGAAATCGATACCGCGATCGCGGAAGCTTTGGCTGCACGCAGGGCAGGAAACAATGATCTGGCTCTGTCATTTCTCCTCAGGGCGAAATACTGGGTCCCAGACGATGCCGTGCTGCTGCTGGATACGGGTGTGCAGGAAGAATCCATGAAGCTTACCCAAGATGCTGATGCAACATTGGCGGAAGCGCAGCGGCTTCGCCCCGGAAATCCAAAAACGCTGTACGCCATTGCGCGAGTCAAGATGGATCTAAATCAGTCCGAGGCATCGGAGCAGGCATGGAAAGCCTACCTTGCAGTGAAACCTGATGACGCCTCCGCGCATTATGGATATGGACTGCTGCTGCAGATGCTGCAGCGGACGGACGAGGCGCAGGCCCAATTTAAGCGATCCGTCGATCTCCTGCCTCGGCAGGTCGAGTCTTATTACCGCCTGGGAGAAATCACCCGCGAAAGCGGCGACAGCGATCAGGCCCGGCAGTATTACCGCGCAGCTCTCAGCAACGATCCCAGACACGCAGGCGCACTTACTGGGCTGGCCATTCTGGCATTCCGTAATAAGAAGTACGACGAGGCGGAAGCCGATCTGGAAAAAGCCGTAGAATATGCTCCGGACTTCCAGACTGCCCGCTACTATCATGGCCTGACTCTTGCCAAACTGGGCCGTAAAGATGAATCAGAAAAGGAGTTAGCGATTTCCGTGCAGTTAGCCGACGCGGAAAACGCCCGGAAGGATCAGGGAAAGAGGCTGGCTGCGGAACCGACTCGACCCCAGAATTGAACACCAAAGGCGAACCGTGGAAACGGCTCATGGCATCGATACCATACCTGCAAAACCGCCGGAACAGCGTTATTTTTCGACCCTAAAAAATCTGCTTGACAGCCCATCTAAATAATCCCTATAGTTGGCGACGGTTGGAAACGATACCACGTCAACTTGGTATCGTTTCCAGATACCGAACGCAAAATAAGCCGGCAATGCTCGAATTACACAGGCCGGACGATTGATAGTTAGGTAATTTTTCAGGAGGAGTTGTGATGCGACGATTGAGATACGCCACTCGGCGTGTATCTAAAAACTGCGCCATCTTTGCAGTATTCATTGCGCTATTTCCACTGTTATCCGTACAAAATCTTCATGCCCAGGCCAACGCGGGCATCGTGGGAACTGTATCGGATACAAGCGGCGCGGTTGTACCCGATGCCAAGGTGACCATTACCAACCAGGGGACTGGCGTTGGGAACCACACTACTACGAGTTCTGCCGGAACATATGCTGTCACTGGTTTAACGCCAGGCATCTATTCGGTTTCAGTAGAAGCCTCGGGATTTAAGAAAAACGTACAAAATTCAGTAAACGTTGAAGTCGCTAATACCTCCACTATTAACATCACGCTCTCTACAGGTTCTGCTGCAGAGACGGTTGAAGTAACTGCGAACGCAATAGCATTGAATACAACTGCCCCCCCAACTTGGCAGTACCATTGAGCCAACAGTTGTGAAGGCGCTGCCAGCCGAAGTTTCGGGCCGCGGCCGCCAGATCGATTCGCTGCAGTTCATGGTTCCCGGCACAACGGGCAGCGCGTTTTCACACCGCATTAGCGGCGGCGTGGACTTCGAGCAGGAAATTGTCTACAACGGCGTTCCCGCCCCTCAGCCAGAGACAGAAGGCTACACCACCAACTTCAATCCGCCGTATGAAATGGTCCAGGAGTTCCGCGTTGAGCGCACCACGTTCGCCGCGCAGTTCGGACTTGGCCAGGGTGCTTTGAGCTACCAGATGGCATCAGGCACGAACAAGTATCACGGCGATCTTTTTGAAATCAACCGCAACAGCTTCTTCGACTCGGTCGGCTTCTTCAACGGCAAAGACTGGGTACCGTCGAATGTCAATAACGCGCCGCCAACCGATCACGAAAACAACTACGGATTCACTGTCGGCGGTCCGATTTCGATTCCCAAACTCTACGATGGCCGCAATCGCACCTTCGGCCATTACAGCCAGGAATGGTACAAGCAGAACAACCTGAATACCAACTCGTCCACTGTGCCGACGGCGCTGGAAAAGACCGGTGACTTCAGCGACTTCGTTGGAAGCGACGGGAAGCTGATTCCGATTTACGACAACATTCCAGGAACCGCCGAATACGGCCAGCAATTCTCCTACAACGGCAAGGCCAACGTCATTCCGCCGAACATGTTGAGCCCGAATTCGCAATCCTTGCTGCAGTATTTGCCTGATCCGGATCTTCCGGGTCTGGACAGCAACAGGAGCTATGCGCCTTTCGTCAATCCACACATTCAGCATGTCTGGGGCTTCACCGTTGACCAGGTGTTGACGCCCAAACAAGGCATTCACTACAGCCAGTGGCGGAATACCTTCAGCAATTACAGCTTCGACAATAACCCGTTTGTTATCGCTCCTAACCCGCTAAACAGCATGAAGTTTGAGCCTGCAAAAGGCAGTGGCTTCCTGCTTACTTACGACAACACGATCACCCCAAACCTCGTAGCGACCGCTGGTATTGCCTGGATCGGTGAAATTAATAACCAGTTCAACCAGACCCAGTACAGCTTCCCGGCAGTTTCTCAGGGAATCATCATGCCCTATATCACCTGGGATGGTAACCACTCGCTCACCGATTGGGGAACGCAGGGTTCATGGCTGCAGTCCATCAATCGCAAGCTTGGCATCGCTATCGTTAACAACTACTTGTGGACCAAGGGACGCAACACCTTCAATATCGGTGGTGAATTCCGCCGGTCCTATCAGGACGACAACGAAGACCAGACGCAGGGCGGCCAGTTTGCCTTCAGCCAGAGGGAAACTTCAAGTCCGTCTGATTCCTCCGCCGGCGGCAGCGCGTTTGCCAGCTACATGCTGGGTTATCCCGATCAGGTCAATCGCAGCAACTCGCAGGAATTGCGGCTTCGCAACTTCGATCTCTCTCCGTATGTTCAGGACGACATCAAGTTCAACCGCAGGTTGACGATCAATGTTGGTCTCCGTTGGGATATTCAGGTTCCGTTCAGCGAGGTCAACAATCGGGTAATCTTCCTCAATTCGGACAATAAAACTCCAAACCCATTCGCGGGGAACGTCCCGGGCATTGCTCAACAGTTGGGTACTTGCAACGGATGTGCCGGATATAACCGTGCAGATATTCACTGGGGACATGTCGGGCCGCGCCTGGGATTTGCTTACCAGGTCAGTGACAAGACAGTTGTTCAGGCCGGCTTTGCGGTTGCCTTCCTGAACGGCGGTGCATATGAGTACGGTACGAACAAGGTGGCCGTAAACTATGGCAACCTGCTTGTCGGATCGTACAGCCAGCTCAAGACCGGATCTCAGCAATCCGCGTTCGGAAGCTGGGATGTCAACACCATGCCGAATCCCCAGCCCACACCCTATAGCCCAGGACTCGGTATAGGTACCCAGATCAATTCCTTAAACAAGACGAAAGACGGATTTGCTCCCTACGCTCAGCAGTGGAACGTAAACTTGCAGCATCAGGCACCGTGGAATATCTTCGTGACTGCTGCATGGGTTGGCAACCGCGTCATTCACTTGCCCAGCAAGCTGAACCCGATCAACCAGTTCGATCCCAAATACCTTGCGTTGGGTAACGACCTGCTTCTTAACTTCGCTGATGGCTCTGCGCAGAGTAAGGGGTATCAGTTGCCGTATCCAACCTTCGTGCACGATTTTGGCGCATCGGCGACCGTGGCTCAATCCTTGGCCCCCTTCCCGCAATACTCCAATGTCCAGAACACACTTGAAGGCTCCGGTACCACGTATTACGAGGGACTTCAGTTTGAGGCAGAAAAGCGCTTTACCAATGGCCTCTCGTTCCTGGCCGGATGGACACTCTCTCGCTTGTGGGATAACACCAGCAGCGGATTCACAAGCTTTACTGCTGGCGCTATCAACAAATACAACCAACGGCCGGAATGGGGTGTTTCAACTTCCGACGAACCAAATACTGTGAAGATCAGCGGAACGTACGAACTGCCAATCGGTCCCGGCAAGGAATACTTCAACAACAAGGGAGTCACAGGTCAATTGCTAGGTGGCTGGCAGTTGAGCTGGATTCTTGATTACGAGTCGGGAACAGCAAACGGACCCGGAGAGAACGGCACACCGTTCCCCCCCGAATGGCGGCAACCGGCCGGATCGCAACAAGTCTGTCAAGCTGTCTACCGCTTCCTATCAGGATGTGAAGGATCAGTTTGAAGGCAAGGGCGGCACAGCGCAGGTATGGCAGGCTAACAGCTTTACCCCGACCAGCCAGTTTGTTCTGGGTAACGCAACCAGAACGTACACCGAGATGCGCAACCCGGCCTTCTACAACGAAAATGCGAATATCCGGAAGCACTTCTACATGGGCGAACGCTTCCAGGCGATTCTGCAATTCGATTACTTCAACCTGTTTAACCGCACGCAGCTGAATGGTCCTGACACCAATGCCAGCAACAGTACATTCGGTCAGGTCACCAACAAGAATGCGCAGACAAATGCGCCTGCAAACCGACAAGGGCAAATCAGCGTCCGAATCGAGTTTTAGGCAAAAGCTTGAAGTTTGCCAGCTGCAGTCTGGCTGGCAAGCTTCTAGATCGTAAAAAGATGAACCAAAAACTGCCTCCACGCCGGATTGCTTACCGCAATCCGGCCTTTTCTTCGTTGCTATCTGCAACGCTCTTCGAAATAATGGTTTTCCGGGAATCCATGCATGTCACGAGTAGTTCCGCTTCACATCAAGACTCTCCTTTTCACAACAATGCTGTGTATCGTCCTTTCAGCACGGCTTTTAGCCCAGTCTGGCAATAACGAAGTAACTCCCCAGGTGCAGGAGTTGTACGCGCAGGCAAAGGCGGCTCAGCAGCAGGGCGACGATGCGGCCGCGATCCAGAAATACCGCGCCATGTTGAAGCTCGCCCCGCACCTGGCAGCGGCTTACAACAATCTGGGCAGGCTCTACGTGAATCAGCACGACTATGCGCATGCTGTTGAAGTATTGGAGCAGGGGTTGAAGCTGAATCCTGACATGCCAACCGCATCCGCAATGCTCGGCCTCAGCTATGCCCAGATCGGCGAAAACAAGAAGGCGGAACCGCTTCTTGAGGCCGCGGTTCGTGCAAATCCCGCCGACGACAATGCCACGATGGTTCTTGTCCACACGCTGATCAATTTGAAAAAGTACGATGAGGCCGCGCCATATCTGAAAAGCTTTCTGGAGCGCAATCCAAAGGATCAGCAGGCGTGGTATCTCCTCGGCAAGACATATCTGCAGTTGTCAGAAGAAGCGCTGGGACGTATCAATCAAATCGATCCGAATTCGCCAACAGCGCACATCGTTGCTGGTGAGATCGACGAGAGCATGCACAATTACGACGGCGCACTGGTGGAATACAAGAAGGCAATCGATGTTGATCCGCACCAGGCGGGCGCGCATGCGCACATGGGAAATACATTCTGGCTGACAGGAAAATGGGATTCCGCCGAAACTGAGTTCAAAGCGGAACTCGCAATCGATCCAAATAACTGCACGGCCCGCTGGAAGCTCGCCAACTCCATGCTGGAGGCGAACGCCTCACCGCGGGATGCGCTTACGGAACTCAATAAGGCGATCGACGGCTGCCCGACGCTCATGCAGGCGCGCGTGGATCGAGCCAGGGCACTGGTGAAGCTGGGCAAAAGCGATGACGCTCTGCCCGACCTGCTCATGGCCTTGAAGGCAAATCCGGATGAGCCGTCGATTCATTTTCTGTTGTCCACGGTTTACAAGTCACAGGGCAAGACCGCTGACGCGCAGCAGGAAATGCATACCTATGCCCGGTTACAACGCCAGGCCAGCGAAGCTGTGGCAAGTCAGGCAAGCGATGCCATCAACATTAAAAGCACGTCTCATTAAAGTCGCGCTTTGGCCGGTATGTGGGGCAATGTTTCTACCCATGGGGCTAGCTCTGTCGAGCATAACCGTGCAGGAGCACGAAGGCGCACAGGAACAGACGTCGTCTCAGCAGAGCGGTATGAGTACCGGAGGTACGCATTCGCCGGTGCATGATGAGGAGCATCGTCCAATTACCGCTGGTGGATTTGTGAATGATGGGCCAGTGGTCTTTAAAGATGTGACTGCACAGGCTGGGTTATCCGGATGGCATTATGCCAGCGGGAACTCTGCAAAAGCGTATATCGTCGAATCGCTTGGCAGCGGTGTCGCACTACTCGATTACGACAATGATGGCTGGCTCGATATCTACCTTGTAAATGGCATGACTTACGCTGCCATCAGTGGAAAAGAGCCCGCGCCACATTCTGCTCTCTTTCACAACAATCACGACGGAACCTTCACCAACGTTGCCGAAAAAGCCGGAGTGACAAACGATCGGTGGGGCGTGGGTGTGGCAGTCGGCGATTATGACAACGATGGCTGGCCCGATCTTTATGTGACAAACATGGGCAGAAATCGCCTCTATCACAATAACCACGACGGCACATTTACTGACGTAGCAGAGAAGGCCGGGGTTGAGTTAGGTACATGGTCCACAGGGGCGAGTTTCGGCGACTACGATGGAGATGGAAAACTCGACCTATTCGTTCCCGGCTACACCAAATTTGATTTCAACGACCTGCCCGCGGTCGGTTCCAAATCGGTCGTTTCCAATACTTGTCGGTTTCGCGGCGTCAGCGTCTTCTGTGGACCGCGCGGACTGAAGGGCGAGCACGACCATCTCTTCCATAACAACGGAGACGGGACGTTCACCGATGTAAGCGTGAAAGCTGGTGTTACCGATGCGCCGGGATACTACGGCCTGGTTTCGCTCTTCGTCGATCTGAATGGCGATGGCAAGCCCGATCTCCTCGTAGCCAATGATTCGACGCCGAATTATCTGTACCGAAATAAGGGCGATGGAACTTTCGAGGATCTGAGCTTTGAATCCGGTTACGCCGTCAACCACGACGGGCGCGAGACAGCAAGCATGGGCATTGCTGTAGGCGACTACCAGAACAATGGCCGCCTCGACATTCTCAATACGACCTTCTCTGACGATTACAAAGTCCTCTATCGCAACGACGGCGACCTCAGCTTCGCGGATGTCAGTTATGAGGCCGGTATCGCTGCTCCGACTATTCCATTTCTTAGCTGGGGAGATGGCTTCATCGATTATGACAACGATGGCTGGAAAGACATATTTATCGCCAGCGGCCACGTATATCCCCAGGTCGATCAGCACGATTGGGGGACCAGTTTTTCTGAGCGGCCTCTCTTGTTCAGAAATTTAGCGGGAAAGAAATTCGAAGTGGTGCCGCCAGTGAAAGAAACCGGACTGGCCAGGGTTATTTCTGCGCGCGGAGCAGCTTTCGGCGATCTCTGGAATGACGGGAAAATCAGCGTTGTGATGAATAATATCGATTCCGCTCCCACTCTTTTGAAAAATGTGAACCCGGATCATCATCACTGGATCGCGTGTAAGCTCGCCGGCGCTGGGGCAAGCCCACGAGACGCGACAGGGACGACGGTCTTTCTCAGCGTTGGAGGGATGAAGCAGCGAGGAGATGTTTTGAGCGGCGGCAGCTTCGCCTCTTCGAGTGATCCACGCATGCACTTCGGTCTCGGCGATGCGACAACTATCGATGCATTAGATGTTCACTGGCCGGACGGAGTCGTAGAAAAGATCACCGTTCCCGCGGTGGATCGAATATACACAATTGAGGAAGGCAAAGGCATCGTGGGTTCCTGTTGCAAAGCTTCCGAGTCCAAAGAAAGTAAACTAGAACGGAAGTGATACGGAAATTCTTCATATATTTGGCGCTGCTGGTTCCCTTATCAGACAGTGTTTCGATCCGAGCGCAGCAATCTGCATCGCCCGTTCGCGTAACGGATGCCGTATGCGCACACTGTCACCAGGAGCTGTTTCAGAATTACCTCGCGACGCCTATGGCGAATGCCAGCGGCGCAGCGATGGATAAGTTTCAAGCTGGCGCCTTCACTCATAAGTCTTCCGGAGTAACCTACAAGATCTTCGCCCGCGACAAACAGGCGATGCTCAGTTTTCAAAGCGCGCGCGATCCACAATTGAATGCCGAGCGGCAGCTCGATTATTTTCTTGGCTCCGGACATCTCGGCATTACTTACCTCTATTCAGTTCAGGGATATCTCTTCGAGTCGCCGGTCGCATATTATTCCGCATCGCAATCCTATGACATGAAGCCGGGCCTTGAAACTCTTACCGCGCTGCCACCCGCGTTGCCCATGCAGCCAGCTTGCATGCGGTGCCATATGAGCGCTGTGCAGAAGAGTGATCCCGGCACGGTTCACCATTATCAAGGCCTGCCGTTTCTGCATACAGGTATCACCTGCGAGGCGTGTCATGGAGATACGCAGCAACACGTCCTCACCGGCGGTAAGGCAGCCGTCGTCAATCCCGCAAAGCTGGATGTTCCGAGGCGCGATTCCGTATGTATCAGCTGCCATCTCGAAGGCGACATCTCCGTCGAGCGGCCGGGGCGTTCTGCGATCGATTACAAGCCGGGAGATTCGATCTCCGACTATCTCTCTTATTTCGTTTACGAAGGGAAAGACGCGACGAAGAGAGGCGTGAGTGAAATTGAGCAATTAAGCCTGAGCAAGTGCAAACGCATGAGCGGCGACAAAATGTCGTGCATCAGTTGCCATAATCCGCATTACACGCCCAGGCCGGAAGAGCGCGCATCGTTCTACCGCTCAAAGTGCCTCGCTTGCCACGCTGACGCCGCATTTGCCGCAACGCATCATCCAGAAAATCCTGACTGTACCGCCTGCCACATGCCGCGTGGCGGGGCGGAGAATATTCCTCACGTGGCATGGACTGACCATCGCATCAGGAAAGCGCCCGAGACCGCTCTTGCCATGCAGGACATAAATGATGGAGATACGCTGACGGCGATTTTTTCTCCTCAGGCTGGCAATCGAGATTTCGCGCTCGCCTATTTCAACGCAGTGCTTGACGGAAATACCGCGCTGCAGGACAAGTCGTATCAGTTGCTGGAAGGTTTGAAGTCTGAAATATCGAATGATAAAGACGCGCTTGCAGCGCTCGGCGTTCTCAGCGAGAAACGCGGCGATTATAAAGAAGCTACGATGGCATTTGAGCAGCTTCGAAAGCTAGATCCAGAGAATCTGATCGCATTGCTGAATCTCGGTGTGTTGCGCGCGAAATCCGGCGATCTGCCAGCTGCGGCGGCGCTGTTGCAGCCGGCTTTTGAACGCAACCAGGATATTGTCGGCCTGGCGAAAAATCTGGCTACGATACAGTGCTCGCTGGGCGATGCAACCGCAGCGCGGAAGATTCTTCAGATGACATCGCAATACAATCCCGGACTTCAGGATGTGCAGAGATTGCTGGTCGAGTTCTCTTCATGCCCGGCTAACAAGCCATAAAATAATCAGCAGGGGAGATATGGGCAGCACTGCAACGGATTGCACGGGTTTATGGCGTGGGACGCGTCTGTTTGCAGGCTGCGCCCTCTGCTTCATCGCCAGTTTATCCGTCTGGGGACAGACCTCTGCCGTAGAGGCCGATCCATTTCCAGCTGTGCACCAACTTCTGGACGAGAAGAAATATAGCGAAGCTGAGCAACTGTTGCGCTCATATCTTGAAAACCATCTCTCCTCCGCGGACGCACATTTTTTGCTTGCTTACGCGCTCTTCCGTGAAAACCGTCCGAAAGACTCCTTGGCAGAATTCACACAAGGCGCGAAGTTTAAGCGTCCGAGCCCGGCGGATCTGAAGATTGTTGCATCAGACTATATCCTGCTCGATGCGTACACCGATGCGGACAAGTGGCTGACGATGGTTACGGCCGAAGCTCCTCTCGATGCGGAAGCCTGGTATATGCTTGGTCGAACGAAGTACAACGAGAATCGCTTCCAGGAGGCAGTCGAGGCCTTTCAAAAAGTGCTTTTCCTCAAGCCCCATGATGTAAAAGCAGAGAATAATCTTGGCCTGTGTTATGAAGGGCTCAACCGGTTGGACGAAGCTCAGGCTGCCTACGAAACAGCTATCGCCTGGCAAAAGGATGCGAACATTCGCGATGAGCAGCCTTATCTGAATCTGGGCAGCTTGCTTGCCGATCGGGATCAGCTTGAGCCTGCGCTCGCCAATCTGCAGCAGGCTGCGGCTCTTGCGCCGCACAATCCGAAAATACTGGAACAGCTTGGCCGAGTCTACGATCTTTTGAAAATGCCGGATAAGGCTGAAGCGAATCTCGTGCAGGCTGTCGCGCTCGCACCGGATGTGCCCGGTCTCCATTTTCGTCTCGGCCAGATATACAAACAGCTTGGTAAACGCGATTTGGCGCGTCAGGAATTCGAGATCTGTCAGAAGCTGACCAGCACGCATTCTTCGAGCGAAACGCCGAACCCCTTCACTCGGAAGTGAAAACCAGAGTCCCGTCATTATGGCGGATGAGATACCTCCAGCCACTTTTTCCGGTCGTTCTTATGGAAAACCTGATGGATATTTGATGAGATATTAAGCATTGCCATGATGAGACTGTGGAAGGCAGTTGTCAGCGGGTTCGCCATTGGATCATTGCTAGCAGTTTCCGCGCAGGCTCAGAGCGATGGGCCGCCTGAACACACCCGACCGAAAATTGGCCTAGTGCTGAATGGTGGAGGCGCGCTTGGCCTCGCCCACATCGGTGTCCTGCGCTGGCTGGAAGAGCACCACGTACCCGTAGACATAGTGGCAGGCACCAGTATGGGTGGTCTTGTCGGCGGTGTCTATGCGACGGGTAATTCTCCAGCTCAGGTTAGACAATTGGTGGAAGGCATCGATTGGGACCAGATGCTGAGTGACGGCACGCCCTATCGCGACCTCTCTTATCGGCGAAAAGAAGACGCTTCCAACTATCCGATGGCTCTGCAGTTCGGCATCAAGAAAGGGCTGGTCTCGCAGGGCGGATATAAAGCTGGTCAACAGGTGCAACTACTGCTGGATAAGATAGCGCTGCCTTATTCCAACGTACAAAACTTCAACGACCTGCCCATACCCTTTGCCTGTGTAGCAACTGACCTCGTCTCGGGCCTTCCGCATGTCTTTCATTCCGGTTCCCTCGGCATGGCTTTGCGTGCCACCATGTCGCTGCCCGGAGTTTTCGCTCCGGTTCGGACCAAGGATGCCATTTACGCGGATGGCGGCCTGGTGGACAATCTTCCAGTCGACGTGGCCAAAGAAATGGGCGCCGATGTAACGCTGGCCATCTATCTGCAAACTGCACCCATCAAGCCCACCGAACAGATGTCTGCAGTTGGTGTTCTCGGTCGCGGCATCAGCGTCATGATCGCGGCCAACGAGCTGAGAAGCATGCAGCAGGCCGATGTGCTCGTGAGCATTCCTTTGCAGGACTTCACAACACTCGATTACAGCAAGTCCAATGATCTGATCCAGAAGGGATATGACGCAGCCCAGAGCAAGGCAACGATTCTCGAAAAGCTTTCTGTGGACGATGCGACCTGGCAGCAGTATCTGGCGCAACGGGAAAAGCGCATGCGCACGTTACCCATTCCGGAATATGTAGAAGTTACGGGTATTTCGCAGAATGATGCGGAACAGATAAAAAAGCAGCTTGCTCCGACCCTGCAAAAGCCAATCGACTCTGACGAGCTTGCGCGCCAGTTGACGACCTTCGCCAGCGATCAGCGGGTTTCTAACCTGGACTACGGATTGACCACGAATCTCTCAGGCGTCCCCGGTCTCGTCGTCGCCGGACAACCAGAAACCTTCGGACGCAACATTCTGCGTCCTCTCATTATCGTGGACGGGTGGGATTACAAGAACGTGACGCTCAGTGTCGGCGCGCGCCTCACCACGCTCGATCTCGGAAGATACGGAGCCGAGTGGCGCAACGACATTCTGCTGGGATCGGAATATCAGCTCTTCTCGGAATATTTCAGGCCGCTGTCGTCATCGCGTAAATGGTTCGTCGCTCCGTCCTTCTTCGGCGACAACGCGCCACTGAATATCTATTCCAGCGACGGACTGATCGCTGAATATCGTAATCGAATTGTCGGTGGGAGAGGCGACGCGGGGTACCTTTTCGGACGCTCCTCCGAATTACGGGTGGGCTACGAGGCAGGCATTCAGCGACTTTATCCGAACGTGGGTGATCCCACACTCTATCCCCGCGTCGATGGCAGGGTAGGCGACACCCATGTCCGTTTCAACTTTGACCACCTCGACAATCCAATCACGCCCATGAGTGGTTTTCGTCTGCAGGCAAGAAGCGAATGGTGGGATGCGAAGCCTGATTCAGGTGAGGCATTCCCCCTGGCAGAGCTTTCCCTGCTCGGCTTTAGTTCACTCACACCAAAGTCATCCGTATATCTGGGAGCCGCGGGCGGCAGCACCCTCTGGCAGAACCCAGGCGGCCTGCCGCCATTCTCTCTGGGCGGCTCCTTCCGCCTTCCCGCCTATAACACAAACGAGCTTCTCACCAATCAGTACTTCGACTTTCAGGGCGGCTACGTGAGGAAAGTCGGCGCGCTCTCTCCGTTGGTCGGAGGCAAAGTATTGTTCTTCGCCGGAGCGGATATCAGCAAGGCCTACTACGTGGAGAATGCATCGCATCTCCCCTCCGATGGCTCCGCAGGCCTCATCATCAACACGCTGCTTGGTCCCATCGTTCTTGGAGGAGCAATTGGAGACGCCGGCCACTACAAGTTCTACTTTGAAATAGGTCGCGCCTATTTCTGATTCGCAAACCTACACACTGGCTGCAGTAAAGTGCAAGCTGTAGCTGCGTTCCTTTTCGAGCTTTGCAGAGACACTGTTGTCGGCTTGTTTCGCCAAGGGCACTTCGCCCGCTTTCGACCGGACTGCGGCGAGCGTTTGTCCCATCGGTGCGCGAAATCCATAGTTGCCGGATGCATAGGGCCGTACTGAACACTCCGTGACCTTACCCTGTTCCCATCGCAGATCGATTTCCGCCCCGGGACGTACACGCAATCCCTTCACGCTTCCCGTTGCCCATGCCGATGGAAGTGCAGGCAGCAAATCGATCATGTCGTGGCTCTGCACCAGCATTTCTGCAATCGCCGCAGTCGTCCCGAAATTTCCATCGATCTGAAAAATAGGCGCTTTGGATGTGGGATGCGTATCAAAGAGATTGATATTCGTGCTGTGCTGCATCAGCATGGAAAGCGATTCCCACGCTTTATCGCCATCGCCGAGGCGAGCCCAGAATCCGATCGCCCACGCACGGCTCCATCCCGTGTACGCTCCGCCATGCGCGAGCCGCCGCTGCAGGGATGCACGCGTTGCCTTTGCCAAATCTGGTGTGCGGCGCGGCGTGATCGCGTCGCCGGGATAGAGAGCATACATGTGCGACATGTGCCGCTGTCCTGGCTCGCTCTCTTCAAAGTCGATAGACCACTCCTGCAACTGCCCGTACCTGCCAACCTGGTAAGGAAGCAACCGCTTGCGTGCGGCATCGAGCTTCGCGGCGAAATCACTATCTACGCCCAGTTCCTTCGACGCAGCAATGCAATTGGAAAATAATTCGCGGATCAACGCCATATCCATCGTGCAGCCTGCGCTTGTCATCGCGGGCTTCCCGTCCGGAGCCATAAAATCGTTCTCTGTAGAAAACGATGGGCACGTCGTTAGTCGTCCTTGCTTGTCTTCGATGAGCCACGCAAGGCAGAACTCCGCCGAGCCCTTCATCAGCGGATACGCGCCCTCGCGCAGGAATTCGCGATCCTGTGTGAATCGGTAGTGCTCATAAAGATGGCCGCAGAGCCACGGCCCGCTCATGCCCCAGTTCGCCCATGTCGGAGCGCCCACTCCTTCACCAACCGGGTTTGAAGCGCGCCAGAGATCGATGTTGTGATGCGACACCCATCCCGGAAGTCCATAATGTTCCCCTGCGGTACGCGCTCCATTTTCGCTAAGGTCCTTCATCCAGCTGAATAGCGGCTCGGCACATTCGCTCAGGTTGCAGGTTTCTGCTGGCCAGTAGTTCATCTGGACGTTGATATTCGAAGTCCAGTTGCTGCTCCACGGCGGAGTGACTTCGTAATTCCAGATGCCCTGGAGGTTTGCGGGCTGCGTATCCGGTCTTGAACTGCTGATCAGCAGATAGCGTCCATATTGAAAATAAAGAGCCAGCAGTGACGGATCAGGAGATGCCGCGAACTGCTTCAATCTGCGATCCGTGGGAAGCGACAGATTCTGATTTCCTAAATCAAGAGACACACGCTCAAATAATTTTTGATGATCGGCGATATGACGCTGACGCAATTCATGAAACTGTCTGGACGTGGGTGCTCGCAATCCTTCCTGAGCTTTAGCGATGACTTTATCGGGCGGCATGTCAGGCTTCGATCGATAACCCTGAAAACCTGTCGCGGCAGAGATGAGCAGCGTGATCGCGTTCGCCTGCGAGACGGCCAGTTTCATTCCCTCGGAGTGGACGCTGCCTCCTTCAGTTTGTGCGTGAAGGATAGCCGCGAAATACATGCCCTCGCCCGGCGTGTCTGAAAGAACAACCGGTTTCTCACCGCCCGGATGCCCTGCTCCGGCAACGTGTGCCGCCGCTTTACCGGTAAGCAGCAGCTGATTTTTTGCCAGAGCCTTCACTTCTTTCTGCAAAGGGCCATCCAGAGAAATGCTGCAATTCAGTTGCCCCGGCTTGCTCGCCGTGATTCGTAAAACAATCACCTGATCGGGAGCCGAAACAAACGCCTCGTGTTCATACTGCACATCGCCGATGCTATAGCGAGTTCGCGCAATCGCCGTATGCAGATCAAGCTCTCGGCGATAGCTGGTGGCGTCACCCGAGTGCGGGAAATCGATTCTCAGGTTGCCGAGTGGCTGGTAAGCTTCCGCAAACCTGCCCTGCATTTTTTGGCAGATCTGATCGGCGAGATGGTAATCCTGCTTCTCCAGCACGGCACTCCGCACGGCCGCCAGGTGATTCTTCGCGTCAGGATTGTTGCCGTCTCGCGGCTGTCCTGACCATAGAGTGTCTTCGTTGAACTGCAGCATCTCCTGGAATAGCGCGCCGTCCTCTCCGCCGCCGAAGACCATCGCACCCAGCCGTCCGTTGCCGATCGGAAGTGCATCGACCCATTGCGCGGCAGGCTTGTCATACCACAGGACCAAGTCGCTGCCTTCGTCGGTGTGCTGTACCCCGTCACGATCGAGTGCCAGTGCAAAACGCTTGTTGAGAGAGAGTGCTCCGAGGGTTGTAGATGCGGAAGACAGAAAACGGCGGCGTGTAAACCTGCCCATATAGATGTGTAGATCCTTTGAAAGTCTGGTCAGGAAACATTGTAGGGGAGAATGCGTACAAACCATCACTCGCTTACGTCATGAAATTAAGGGTCTCCACTGGCAAAATTTCGAGTCCCAGTTGACAGGCCTTGATTGCGTCCTTTACCTATGCCCGCGGATTGAAAGATGAAACGCCGTACCGGATTGCGGTATAACGGACTGCATCGATCTTAATCAATATTAAGGAAGGGTAATGCAGCCGATTGTTTTGAAAACTGAAGCGTGCCGATGGGACAGCGTGAGCTTAGGGGAAGTGATGCTCCGGCTTGATCCCGGCGAAGGACGAGTTCACACAGCCCGCCAATTTACCGCATGGGAAGGCGGCGGCGAGTACAACGTGGCACGCGGTCTACGCCGCTGTTTCGGACTTAAAACGGCCATCATCACTGCTCTGGCAGAAAATCCCGTAGGCCGCCTGGTGGAAGACTTCATCCTGCAGGGTGGTGTCGACACCTCACTGGTTCGCTGGGCGAAATACGACGGCGTGGGCCGCACTGTCCGCAATGGCCTGAATTTTACCGAGCGTGGATACGGGGTGCGCGCAGCTGTTGGCTGTTCGGACCGTGGCCACACGGCCATTTCGCAGGTGGCAAAAGGTGATTTCAACTGGCAGGAAATTTTTGGCTCGCAAAATGGATCGAAATGGTTTCATACCGGAGGCATCTTCGCTGCGCTTTCTGAAACTACTCCGGGCGTTGCCGATGAAGCAATGGACGCCGCGAAAGCGGCAGGGACAGTCATCTCTTACGATCTGAATTATCGCGACTCCCTCTGGAAAGCGATCGGCGGAAAAGCCAAGGCGCAGGAAGTAAACCGGGAACTGGTGCGCAAAGTTGATCTGCTACTCGGCAACGAAGAAGATTTCTCAGCTATGCTGGGAATCACTCTTGAAGGCGTTACCGAAGACTTTGACGAGCTGCCGATCGCGAGCTATGAAAAGATGCTGCGCGACGTAGCTGCCGCCTATCCCAATCTGAAAATGGTCGCTACCACTTTGCGCACTGCGCACACTGCAAGCCGCAATGCCTGGGGCGCCATCGCCTTGTATCAGGATGAGATCGTGCACGTCCCGCAGCGCGATGTCGACATCCTTGATCGTGTCGGCGGCGGCGATTCTTTCGCATCGGGATTGATTTATGGGTTCCTTGCCGGCAAGCCCGTAGACTGGGCCGTTCGCTGTGGAGTAGCTCACGGCGCTCTGGCCATGACGACCCCCGGCGACACCAGCATGGCTACCTACGCGGAAGTAGAACGCGTGATGAAAGGCGGCTCGGCGCGAATCGCGCGATAGAGCCAGGAGAAAAAATGTCAGCAGAGATTAAAGCAGAAATCGAACGTGTAGGGCTGGTTCCCGTCCTGAGGGCGCAATCGGAAGAAATAGGTCACGCGCTTGTGGAGGCGATGCTCGCCGGAGGCGTTACCGTTGTCGAGGTCACGATGACAGTGCCGGGAGCAGTTGACCTTCTCCGCGCCCTCAAGAAGCAGCATGGCAGCAAGCTCCTTCTTGGCTCGGGCACAGTAACCACCGCAGCGCAGGCAGCCGCGACCATCGAAGCCGGGGCGGAGTTTGTCGTCAGCCCCAGCTTTCATCCGGAAGTGATTGCCAAAACCAAAGAACTCGGCAAAGTCTCTATTCCCGGCGCGCTCACGCCAACAGAGGTGATCACCGCGTGGAATGCGGGTGCCGACTATGTCAAGATTTTTCCCTGTTCAGCCATGGGCGGCGCCAGTTATCTGAAATCCCTGCTGGCTCCATTTCCTCACTTGCAGCTCATTCCCACTGGCGGGGTTACACAGCAGACAGCTGCGGACTTCCTGAAGGCGGGTGCACGCGCGCTGGGCGTGGGTGCCGACCTCGTCAACACCCAGGCCATCGCTGACGGCAAGCCCGAAGTCATCACGGCAGACGCTCATGCTTATCTGGAAATCATTCAGCAGGCGCGGAAGTAGCAATCGGTCGGCGTACCGGATATCGGTACGCCGGACCCCAAAATGCTCGGCCAGCGCCGTTGCCTGATTGACAACCGTTTCCTTCATAAAAAACAATCCAGACGATAGAGTGCGCTACACGGAACGACATACCGCTTACCAAGACCAATAAAAAATCCATGGGAATCCTTGATCGCTTTCGTTTAGAGGGAAAAACTGCTTTGGTTACAGGCGCTGCCGCCGGATTGGGCGCGGCAATTGCCGTCGCGCTCGCAGAAGCAGGAGCGGCCGTGGCATGCCACGGCAATCGCAGACCCGGCGACGCGACGGCAGAGAAGATTCGCGCCGCTGGGGGAAAGGCAGTAAGCCTGTCCGCCGACCTGAATCTCTCCGATGGCGCGGATAAACTATTCAGCGCCGTTCAATCCGCAATAGGCTGTCCCGACATTCTCGTAAACAACGCTGGAATGATCCACCGCGATGCAGCGGAGAGCTTCGATTTAGAGTCATGGAACACAGTACTGCAAGTGAATTTGACGAGCGTATTCCGTCTCTCACAACTTGCAGGCACGGAGATGTTGAAGCGGCGAAACGGAAAAATCATCAACATCGCGTCGTTGCTTTCTTT
>Ga0206951_1101_pt1 | contig 21092 bp, 12 predicted proteins | sample Alteio_BWOrgHeat_38_FD_152974 | JGI IMG/M metagenome (GOLD analysis project Ga0206951, IMG submission 152974) | Enriched cells from forest soil in Barre Woods Harvard Forest LTER site, Petersham, Massachusetts, United States -... | ecosystem: Environmental > Terrestrial > Soil > Temperate forest >... | reverse complement strand
GATATGGCGGTCAGACAGGGGCAGATCCCGAACATGTAGGAGTTGCACGAGAGCGCCTCGAACATGTTTATTGTGAAATGGCCCCTGGCGCGGCGCTCTTCTTTCATTCGAATCTGCTTCACGCCTCTGCGCAAAATGTAAGTGAAGCACCGCGGTGGGCTCTTATCTGCTGCTATAACGCCGCCTCGAATTCGCCTTACAAGGACTCACACCATCCTCGCTATAACAAGCTTCATAAGGTTGATGAAGATGCAGTACTACGCGTGGGAGTGCGGCTGAGCGACGCATCGCAGACGTTCATTGATCCAGCAGCAGATAAGACGAGTGCTGGTGAAAAAGTCCGAAGCTGAGTCGCGGCCGAAAGATTCTCATCAACTCACCGTGATGAAAGCTGGAAGGTTCAAATTGCGCAGCCGCCGATTAGTTGATGCTCTGTGTGTGGCCTTCGTGTCAGTGTTGTGGCCATGCGGCACTGCATGGTCACAGCGGGGCAGCTTTCATGATGCAGTTGATCCGTTCATCGGGACAAGCGGCGGTGGGTTGACATCACCCGCTGCTTCTTTACCTTTCGGAATGATTCAATGAAGAAATGGGTCAGGAGAGGTGAGCTCTCATAACTATGCATGCATAGGCATCAACCATCAAGTCTCATGTCCGTTGTATAGGAAGTCGAAGTGCAACGTAGGCTATTTATGATCGTGAACGTCGGACTTCTTGTGTGCATATCATGCACAGCATTGAGCCAAAATCGGCGTGCCGTCGACAACCAGCCAGACCAATTTACTTCCGAGTTAGAGAAGCGAATACCTTTCTCCTTTACTTATGCCGGCAAATCCTCAAAGGAGTTTCTCAATTCGTGGCAGAAGTCAGAAGATGTTCGTAGGTCATCTGATAGCCGTATAGTGCACACGGTCCACCATATCGATCCTGTTACTCACCTAGAAGTCAGTTGGGAGGTGACGCGGTTTGAGGGAACAAATGCTATCGAATGGGTAATGAATCTGCATAACCGTGGGAGCCGTGATAGCCCACTTCTCGAGACGATTATGCCGTTGGACTTAGATTTACATGTTCCTCAGGGCTCTCCTGTGACATTTCATCATGCTCATGGAAGTACGGCCAGCGCCCTCGATTACACGGCTGTAAACACGGATCTGAGCGCGAACAAGAACGCCACAATTGCACACTACATCATGGAGAATGGGGTGCAAAAAGACTCCTATTTGCCATTCTTTAACCTGCAATGGCCTGACGGCGGGCTGGTGGGAGCGATTGGCTGGACCGGGCAGTGGATGGTTACGGCGCAACGTTTTGCTGGCACCGTAGCTTTGAAGAGTGGTCAGGAACGCACACACCTCAAGCTGCATCCGGGCGAGAGCATTCGGACTCCCAGAATCCTCCTCGTTTCCTGGCACGGGAAAGATCCGATCGTCGGCCAGAATGCCCTCAGGCAGGCACTAATCCGCTATTACACCCCCCGTATAGATGGCAAATCTCCCATGCCTCCCGTTGCATCGACGGGAGCTTACGCCCTGATATTCGATGGCATCGCCAAGAAGACGGGCCAAAATCCACTTGATATTTTGCCTACGTTAACCGAGCGCGATCTAGGCGGCACTGGCGGCCGTGGCTTTCCCGGCCCGGGAGATGCTTTGAACTATGTCTCGGAGCAAAACCAACTGCAGCTAATCAACAACCTGCCTCCGATCGGAATTGAAACATACTGGTTGGACGCAGGCTGGATGGAGGGGCTTTGGCCTGACGGCCGAGGAAGCTGGGTAACGAATAGGGAGTTTCCGGATGGACTGCGACCGCTTAGCGAAGCAGCACACAAGAAAGGTCTAAAGTTTCTGCTATGGTTCGATCCAGAAGGGGTTGGTCCAGGCAGCCTGATCGCGAAAGAGCATCCTGAGTGGGTTCTGCACCAGCCTCAGGAAGGAAAATGGGGTGGGATCTTTAAGTTTAGCGATCCTGCAGCTCTCCAATGGATGATCGATCTGCTGGCCAGCCGAATTCGCGAGTGGCAAGTGGATATTTTTCGAATGGATAGGAACACGAACCCGCTTCCGTTTTGGAGAGCAGCAGATCCGGAAGATCGCCAAGGCATAACAGAAATACGGCAAATTGAAGGGCTATATGCATTATGGGACGGCCTGTTAGATCGACTCCCAGGTCTGATGATCGATAACGCAAACTGGCGCGTAACTGGACCGGATATCGAGGCGATGCGGCGAACGATTGGATCCTTGACGCGCAGTGAGATTACAAATGGGGGTGTACCCAATCCAGTTGTGGACCAGGCCCAGACGGCTGAGCTGAATATGTGGATTCCATTCGACGCAAATATCTTGAATGGAGCCGATGCCTATAACTTCCGCAGCACTGCAACTACAGGGGTGGCTATGGGCCTCGATCTGCAATCGCCCTACATGCCAGTAGATACGCTCGCCAGGGAAATCGCCGAATTGAAGGCACTCCGGCCTTACTGGCTGGGGGACTATTATCCTCTTACTCCGATCAATACTAACGAGGACGCCTGGTGCGGATGGCAATTCAATCGACAGGATCTTGGAGCCGGTTTCGCGATGTTCTTCCGGCGTTCGAGAAGCAACCAGTCTCACTACGACGCCAGTTTACGCAGCATCGATCCGGGCGCGTTTTACAAGGTCACGATTACTGAGGGAATCGAGAGGACGACGAGCCAAACAATGACGGGCCGCGAATTAACGCAACTCCGGGTCGAGATAAATCATGCTCCGGGGAGTCTCTTAGTGCGTTATCAATCCGCTACAGGCGACAGCGTGGACCGAGATCACTAATATTCTGAGCGCATATCCGCCGACGCCCTTTTAACTTGAAGGAACGGGACAATGAGTTAAGGGCAAGAATGCGGATACTTCGGTTCGATCGGACCACGGCGGCTCATATCTACCGACGAGATTTCGGATCCTAGAACAAATGTAGAAGTGAACACCAGGGCGATTCCCTGCCACTGCCTCATGGCTTGATATGCTCGAACCCGAGACGGGCAACGCTAAAGTGGGGTTCTGTAGGGTTGCGGTCAGTGGCCAAGAGGTTAAGTAATTCATTCCAATGGTCGGGGCGGAGGGATTCGAACCCCCGACCCTCTGCTCCCAAATTTGATTCTGTACGTAACTTCAACAACTTAACGGGAACGGTTGGCGCCGTAAGTCCCGCAGAATAAGCAATAGGAATTCTTACAGTGGGGCTAAAGTGGGGTTGTCGAAAAGGTGCTCACTCAAAACAATTGTCTGAAAGGCCCCTCTCGCCTTTTCTTCTCACCTACTTGTCTCCACCACCAACTTTGCCTTCAGCCGTCCGGGTCGATTCCACGAGACCAGTTTACGGCTACTTATGACAAACCTTTTGCCGATGGAGGCGACTCGATTACAGGGCGCTTCTTCTTCACTAATTTTGAATCTGTGCTGCCTTTCCCGCACCAAAGGCCACACGGCTCTGCTTTCGAGTTCTTCCGCAACGTTTTGTACTGTAATGCCTGGTGAATCACCGGCGCTCGGTAGCAGAAAGTTGGATCCGAACTGGCATTGGAAATTGAGGAGCCTCAACGCTACTGGATCAATCAGCGAAGCATATATGCAACTGGGTCGTACCCGATTTCAAAATGGCATTGATGTTGCCGCCGCGATTGCGGCCCTGGGTAGCGTCATAGAGCGAGGTCTGCACGCGGAACTCAGCGACGGCATCGGGACTTGGGAGCGGCGTGTTCGTAAGCTCAGCGACATTGGCATCGGTTGCCGTGATGCCTTCGATGAGATAGTTATTGTTGTCCTCTCGCTGACCGTTGACGTTGATTCGCTGATCTCCACGCCCGAGGGAGGCATTGGCATTGAGAGAAGCACTTGTATCGGAAGAAAGTGTAAGCAGTTGCTGAAAATTACGCGTAGCGAGCGGCAAGGACGTGATCGTCTCGCTGGTGACAGTTTCGCCTGTTGTAGCATCCGTCGAGTTTACGTTTGGAATTCCGCTTGTGATATTAACTATGATGTTTGTGCTCACTGTAGCAGTCTTGAGGACGATGGTGAGCCGGCTCGTTTCGGTGACACGAACTTCAACGTCAGCAATTTCTTCGTTAGCAAAATTACTTGCTTGCACGATAACTTTGTAATGACCTGCGGGCAATAGTGGCGCGGTAAAGCTTCCGTCGGATGCCGTCTCCAGATTACGCACAAGGTTAGTGGAAGATGCAGTAAGGCGTATGCTTGCGCCGGTGATGACAGCCCCGGTGGCGTCACGCACGATGCCTTCGATGGCGCCGGTTGGACCACCTTGCGCAAGCGCCGGCCAACTTATTGCGATGAAAGTTAGAAATACACTGAGAACAATAGGCGCAAAACGACGCAGTCTGGTGGAGGCATACACCATTGCAACAACTCCTGAGAATCTTGATCGACTAGGAAATAGTCAGTTGGAATGGACTAGAAGAAATGTGCTGCTGAAAACACCAACAGCTATCGACAGCGAAGGGGATTCGCCAACGGACAACAACGAGTCGAACAGGTTGCATTCTCTGGCAAAAGTTGTGGGGTTCGTGACATGTGACAATCAGAATAAAAGCGGTTGCAATTCAAGTCAACACGCTAAACGCCACGCAGGAAGGAACATTGAGTTATGGCCACGGTAAAGCTTTGGACGGATGCGGAGGTGGAGAGTAATCCGCGCGCGAAAGCGATTTTTGATGACATTCGCGTTGTACGGAAATCGGATTTTGTGAACAACTTCTGGCGAGCACTGGCAAACCAGTCCGAACTGCTGGAGCGTACATGGGCGAGTATCAAGCAGGTGATGTTTACTCCTAGTACGTTGGATCCACTGACGAAGGAACTGATTTATATCGCAGTCTCAACCGCGAACGGCTGCAGCTATTGCGTACACTCGCATACTGCGGCGGCACGAGCCAAAGGGATGACAGACACGCAGTATGCCGAGTTTCTGGCGATTGCAGGCATGGCATCCGAGACAAATGCGCTAGCCAATGCCATGCAGATTCCCGTGGACACAGAATTTATGGTGTCGTCGTAGCGTTTCTCTTATTGCTTATCAGATGGACTTAAAGTCAATCTTCCGCCTTGTCTGGCGACACGATCGGAAGACCCATTGCGCGCCATGCTTGAAATCCGCCAACCATATCCGTCGCACGCCGAAGTCCGAGATCCTGCAGCGCTGCTGCCGCGAGACTTGAGGTATAACCTTCGGAACAAAACACGATGATCTGGATGTCGTGATCGGTCGCGATTACCAGCCGTGCGCTCGATGACGGGTCAAACCGCCATTCGAGCACGTTACGTTCGACAACCAACGCGCCGGCAATACTGCCCTCGATGGCGCGTTGACCCTCGGGACGGATGTCTACTAGTATCGCCTCTGTTTCTGCCACTGCATGATAAGTCTCATCCGGAGATAGCCGTCGGAGGCGGCCACGTGCCGCGGAAAGTATTTGCTCAATGCCCAGAACGCCTGTCCGGTTTTTGGGCTCCTGACTCTGCACGTGCCACGCCTGATCAAGCGTCTCAGCCTTCCCAGAGATGCTTTCGCGGGGAACCAGTCGTTTCCCATCCAGATCGTACTCGTTCATCTCGCTAATCGGAGGTGAGTATGCATGTATGCTGATGGCTGGCGCGAGGGATGTGTTACGGACATCATGCGCGTAATCGGGACCGAATGCGCGCGGCTTTCCCGGATATATCAAGTGCGCTCGCTCACCAGGGCGCTGCTCCTCAAGAATTCCGGTCGCAACGACAAAAGCACCCGAGGATGCACCATGGTCGTGGAAGCCAGTGGATTGCCCTGGCAGCCAGCTGATCACCCATATGTCATGGTCCGAGCCGTGATAAAGCCGCTCATACCAGCGCTGTTCGGCACGCAGTCGCACCTTATCCATCCATCCATCGGACGATGCGAACAACGAGACGATGTTGGCCAGTTCCTCAGGCGTTCTCCTTACCGCGTCTAATAGGTCCTTCGTTAGCGGTGTGCTGCTGGCCTCATGTACAAGTAGTTCATCTGTTGCGAGTTGCATAGGAACTCTCCAGAGTGGAACCGTCCCGAAAAGCCAAGGCATGCATGCCGGCTTGTTGACGGATTCCATAGACAAGCGATTGAGTATTTCGGATGAGCTCGGAGAAGGCGTTCAGGAATATCTGAGAATGTTGCGGCTCACCCAGCGAAAGGCTGGTCGTAGCGACAACAATGAAGCGGATGGAACGCCATTATTCGACGCTAGCATGGCCGGGAGAATCGGGTCAATGTTCGAGCATTGGCCAGAGCGACTGCCCAGCGATGCACGGCCAAGCGTAATATGACAGATCGCGATCAACGTGCGGGGATTTGCAACCTCTGCTGAGCGAGCCAATTATGCTCAAAACTGGATTTCATAAATAAGCGAGCCACCAGTCGCGTCGCTTATCTTTAAGCCTGCTGAACCAAGCACATGCTGGAAAAAGAAGAAGTACCACGAAAATGCAGACAAGATAGACGATTGGTAGCGGATAACCCCAGCCATCAAAGTGCTTCATGAAGATAACATCCGGAGTGATCCAGAAGCGCCAGCCCGGATTTGTAGCCCTGGCTATGCAAAGTGCGAACGCATGAATGATAAAGATGTGAGTCACGTAAAAGAAAAATGGGACTCGGCCATATACATTCAAAAATGCACGGAACCGAGGTACGCTGCCGTGTTCTAACAGGCGATCGAAAAGCGCATACAGTAAAAATACAAACCCCAATGTCGCCAGAAGATAGTGCAATGACGGCGGATACTTCTGAACGGAGAAAAATGACATCGCCGTGTGAGTAATCGTCCCCAGATGTTGCAGACCTGGACCTGGGTCGCCATAACCATGAGTGAGGCGCAGAACTGCGAACAGGATAAGACTGGAAACACCGAGCAGCGTAGAGATTCGCTGACGCTGCTTTGGAGATTGGGCTACCACAAGTCCAAAGCAATAGCCCAGCGCGATGACTCCTATCCACGGAAGGATTGGATATCCATATAGGACAATGTTATGCGCGTGAAAGGTCAGCAATCCACGTTCATGAAGAAGGTGCCATGCATCGGCCCAATTACCAAGCGTATCGGCGTGGATGCGGTCAAGGAGATTATGCCAGAAACAATCGCCTATATTAAATATTTGGAATGGACAGACGCAGATGGGTGGATCTTTCTTGTGATCGAACGGGAAGGCGCGCTCGAATTGATTTGCTCCGCGCACAAACTGCCAGGAGCATGGCCTAACACTTCAGCGCCAAACCTGCTGACCAGGCCCTCAGCAGAAGACGTCAACATCGCCGTTCGTTTCCCACAGTTTACGGCGGAACGCTCGAATTAGTCAGGGCGAATGCCGACTGCTGGTCGTTTGCCTTTGTCGCTCGCGGAATGGCTATGCGACGGAAAACACGGTAAATTTTGCAATGCGAATTGAATTGTTGCGAATCAAGCCAACTTGTAACCGTGCCCGCTAATCTCATTTGGGGATCGACCAAAAGGGAGAAATTGAGATGCGCAGAGGATTTCTTGTAACCGATGAGGGTAATGAGAACGAAGACTTCACATTTCGCTATGCCGCCATGGGCGATAGCGAGCCAGCCAGCATTGAAGAACCGGAAGATGACGAGGAAGAGGATGATGAAGATGATGAAATTGAACCGCCGTCAAAGGACGATGAGACGGATGACGAGGAAGAGGATGAGGATGAGACTGAAACTGTCACGCAACCCGACGGCGTGAAGTCACCTACTGAGTAGTCCTTCAGCCGTTAAATTGCGTCACGTTAAGCTTTGGGCGTCTCCTTCCTCCGCATCTTCCGGAGCGGCGGTGACGCCCGTCCCATCATAGCGCGTATTGGGCCTCTCTTCTTCAGCCAGTTCTCGACAAAGGCCCCCGAGCGCAAATAAAACCGTCCGATCATACACCGATCGTTCTTCAGTTAGGCTAAGATCTAGCGCCTTTATCACTCCCAATTTCGAAGGCAGCTAGACTTCTATCACGACAGCAAAGACGTAACCCGTTCAAAGGTATGGTGCATGGCAATCTAAGAGCCCTGTGGAGCCTTTGGGAGTAATAAATCGCGTCTGTGAATCATATTTCAAAGAAGTGGCTAAATGAGTCACGCCAGCGCGGCCCTGCACAACATTCTTGTTTGAACTGCACCCCACTAAACGCTTAGACGTATTTAGCTATCTAGGCACCGAATATGCCCAGCGAACTTTCTACAAAGATGTCTCCTCAGGCACGCTCGTGGGCTACGCTCCGCCAACCGCATCGAATATCGGATGCAACATCGAGGCAGAACCAACTGCCGGAACCGGCTATGCTCCTGGTTCGAATCCATGTCTTGGAGCGACGCGTGATATTGCTCAATACTCCATAGGCTGGGTGTACAGGCTCTACAACGGGCCCGCGGGCAGACTGCAATACGGAATTGCGTAGAGCTACCTCAACCGAATTGGCTGGGCAGGTGAAGGGGGCGCGCACCGAAAGCTGTGAATAACCTTATCTATACTAGCGCCAGATACTACATACCGTAAGTAAGATGGATGTTGCGCAATGGTAATGCTCTTCCGAGTTTACATTTGTAGAAACTGTCTACCACTTCAAGAGGTAATATGAAACATTTTGCGTCTGTGGCCTTGATGTTCTTTGGCTCCGTGGTCGGTCTCGCGCAGCAGTTTGCGTCCGTTCCGGGACAGGCTCGATCAATGGTTGTCTCGAAGTTCGGCATCGTTTCTACCCCGCAGTTTCTTGCCTCGCAGGCTGGTGCACACATTCTCGAAGCGGGAGGTAATGCCATCGATGCAGCCATCGCGGCTAACGCTGTCATGGGTGTCGTCCAACCCTACGTCAATGGCATGGGCGGCGACCTGTTCATGCTTTATTACGAAGCGAAGACCGGTAAGGTTTACGGCCTCAACTCAAGCGGCTGGACACCCAAGGCACTGACGATCGACTATCTCAAATCCAAGGGCGCAACTTCTATCAACCCAATCGGTGTTGAGACCATTGACGTACCCGGGGCCGTTGCCGGATGGGATGCTATGCGCAGTCGCTTCGGCACTCTACCTTTCAGTCAACTGCTCGCCCCTGCCATCTATTACGCGCAGAATGGATTCCCGCTCGCTGAGCGCAATGCCCGCTACTGGGTCGCGAAAAGGCTGCTTGATCAGCCAGGCTATAAAGAGACCTACGTCATATGGCCTGACGCTCCGAAGCCTGGCGATCTCTTCAAGAATGCAGCGTTGGCCAATTCGCTTCGGCAGATCGCTGCACATGGTCGTGACGCTTTCTACAACGGTCCCATGACGGAGACGATGGTCAAGTTCCTCAACGCCCATGGAGGAGTTCACACGCTTGAAGACTTCCGCGACTTTCAGCCGGAGTGGGTGAAACCTGTCTCCACCACCTATCGAGGATGGACCGTCTACGAGCTTCCGCCGAACGGACAAGGCATCGCGGCGCTCTCGATGCTCAACATCATGGAGCACTTCTCGCTGGCTCAGTATGGTCACAACTCCGTCGATGCGCTGCACGTCATGATTGAAAGTAAGAAGCTCGCTTACTCTGATATGTACAAGTACGTCGGTGACCCGCGCTTTACCACCGTGCCTGTAAAGCAACTCATTTCGAAAGAGCTGGCTGACAAGCGCGCGAAGCTCATCGACATGAATAAGGCTGTCTGCCAGGTTGTTCCCTCTGAAGTTGCGGCCGGGTTAGACAAGCACGGCAACTCAACCATCTATCTTTCTACCATCGACGAGGACGGCAACATCGTCTCGCTTATCCAGAGCAACTACGCGGGCTACGGTACCGGCTTTGTCGGACCAGGCCTTGGCTTCTCGTTCCAAAACCGCGGTGCTGGTTTCCAACTCACTCCCGGTCTGCCCAACTCACTTGCCGGACACAAGCGTCCGCTCCACACCATCATTCCAGCGTTTATGGAAAAGGACGATATGCATATCGGCTTCGGCATCATGGGCGGTTGGAACCAGGCGCAGGCCCATGCACAGTTCGTATCTAATATCGTCGATTTCGGCATGAACGTGCAGGCCGCGCTTGAGCAGCCGCGTTTCACGAAGGAAACATTTGAAGGCTGCGATGTGCAGATGGAGGAAACTATGCCCGCTGACATTCGGAACGGGCTTACGCAGCGCGGCCATCAGATCAAACTACTGGAGCCATTCTCTTTTTCCGTCGGCCAAGGAGCCGCCGTTGTCCGGGATAGCGGCCGGGAAGTAAATTTTGCCGCGGGCGACCCTCGCTCAGATGGTGCTGCCATCCCTCAGGAACCCAACACTAGATAGAAGCTGGCTTTTTGGCAGGGTGAGGATGAGCTGTGGGCAATACTGCCGGATCCGCCGTTCGACGAGCTAGCGAATCAGGCTTCGTTCATCAATCGTCCAGCTAACCGCACAGGAGTATGCATCATCAAGTTTGATCCCTAGTTGTTACGAGAACACGGAATGGTGTAATGTCCGCCTATCACCATAGCTGCTTTGTGAACAGCAGTAAATCCCGTGTTATTCTTTTGCATCTAGTCTTGTAAGCATCGTAAGCGAATTGCCCCAGATTAACTCAATATGTCGCAGATAAGTCTCAAGTAGACGTGTGGATCAAGCTGAATAAAAATCCATTCTAAAGACATCAGGGGGTTGCGCATGACGAACAGCTTTCGCCGTTGGTCAGAAACGAAGACGGCTTGCCATGTGGGTGAAGCGGTCCTCACTCTCCCGAAGTTTACAAGAGCACTGCTTTTCATGAAACGATCGGCTGGGATAGGTCTGATAGCTGTCGTGATGAGCAGCATTAACTTGTGGGCACAGAACACGACAGCCGATGTAGTTGGTACTGTAACGGACAATACCGAAGCAGCCGTGCCGAATGCCACCGTCGAGTTGACGAATGTGGATACCCTGGAAAGGCGCTCCGTAAACTCCGGATCTGCCGGTGAGTATACTTTCACCCTGTTAAAGCCAGGTCGCTATTCGCTAAAAATAACGGCACAGGGATTCAAAGCATTCACCATCGACTCTTTCAACCTTGCAGCCGGGGATCGTGCACGCGAGGACTCGCATCTCGATATCGGGTCGAACAGCGAAACTGTAACGGTGGAAGCCACGCCACCTGCTCTACATACCGATACCGCTGCACTTATTACCACAGTGACAGAGAAAGCCACGCAGGAACTCCCCTTGAATGGCCGAAACTACATCAACCTTGTCCAGGTAACGCCAGGTGCAACGGAAGGATTGAACAATGGCCTTGCCAGCGGTAACCGGCCTGATGACCGCCGCTTGACATCTTCCGTATCAGTAAACGGGCAGGCTGATGTAATTAACAACCAGCTCATTGACGGCATGGACAATAATGAGCGCGTGATCGGATCCATCGGTGTGCGGCCTTCAGTGGATGCAATTCAAGAGGTAAGCGTACAAACGAATGTTTTCACAGCAGAAGTTGGACGATCTGCCGGAGCAATCATTGATGTCATTACGAAGTCAGGCACAAACGGTTTTCACGGTACAGCTTATGAATTTTTCAGGAATGATGTGCTCAATGCGCAGCCGTTCAAATTTGGCGCAGATATTCCAAAACCAAAGTGGCGGCAGAACCAGTATGGAGGCAGCCTGGGCGGCCCCATTTTCAAAGACCGCACATTCTTTTTTGCAGATTACGAAGGCTACGACCTGATACGCGGTTTGAACCCGGTTCAGACAACGGTGCCGACAGTATTTGAGAGAAACAATGTCGGAAACTTTACCGACAACCCTGCCATCAATAAACAGGTAGCGACCATCGACCCTGTTGGTTCACAGTATTTCAATTTATTCCCTCTCCCGACCGGTAGCGGCTTTACAAACAATTACACTGTGACGCCGCACAATACTCAGTTCAGCAAAACCGCAGATGGACGCGTCGATCACCGCTTCGGAAACGGAGATCTGTTTTACCTGCGTTATACCTACAACGGCGTGGATACAAGTGTCGGTGGATTATTCCCAGCCGTAACAATAGCGAATGGTTCAGCAATCCTGCCCGGAGGCAATCTGAGCAGTTACGCAGGACCGGCTTTAAGTCGGGCAGATCAAGCACAACTCAACTATGTCCACACGTTCACGCAGAACTTACTGCTCGAGCTGAAGGCGGGTTACACGTTTCTGAATAATGCGCAGTATCCATTGAACTATGGAACAAATATCAACGAAGCATTTGGACAGCCGAACATCAACACAAGCACCCGTACCGCCGAACTGTCACCGGTAACTATCAATCAAGGCGCGAATCTCGGAGCACATCCACCGATTATCTATCTTGAAAATACATGGCAGTATGCGGGCACATTGGACTGGACCAAGGGCAAGCAGAATATCAAGGTCGGAGCGGGGCTGGTTCGCCGTCAGGACACAATTACGCAAACTGACTCGGCAAGTGGAACGTGGACGTTTACCGATTTTTCGACTCTGCTATCGGGAGACTATCTAAGCGCCGGACGCAATTGGATTCTCTATCAGCCCCACAACCGCAGCTGGGAACCGCACGGATTTGTTCAGGACGATGTCCATGTAGCATCCAATCTGACTTTGAACATAGGTGTGCGCTACGACTTATTCACTCCATACACGGAGATCAACAATATTCTCTCCAATTTCGATACCGGCTTGGCACAGATCGTCGTTGCTGGCCAGAACGGTATCGGCAGTACCGGCAATATTCGAACGGACTATTCCAACACAGCCCCACGCATTGGCTTCGCCTACACTCCATTACCGCGCACTGTAGTTCGTGGTGGCTTCGGAATGACATTTGCGCCAGAAAACATGACTTCCGGAGCGGCGCTCGTCAACCAGCCCTTTACAGCGACATATGGGCCAGTAACCCAAACGACTGCGCCAACGGGTTTTTTCAAGTTTGCCAATGGTCTTCCGGCTCCAGTCCCAAATAGCGCAACGAATCCAAGCGGAAGCGTAAGCGCAGCAGTGGATCCCCATTTCAAATCCACCTACATAGAACAGTTCAATCTGACACTCGAACACGAGTTTGCAGGTAATGTGGCAAGCCTCTCCTATGTTGGGGAGCTCGGGCGTCGAGTCGCCTATTATTTGTCGGATTACAACGCGGCAACACCGAATAGTCAGACTTATGCGAATCCAAATGACACAACCATCGCAAGTCCGAAGCTGTCGAGCTTCAACTACAACACGTTGCGCCGTTTTTATGCTGAACAGCCAAATATTACATCGATCCCTTACTGGACGGACGCCGCGCTCTCCAGTTACAACGCATTACAACTGGTATTAAAGCGCCGGCTGAGTAAAGGATTGGATTTGCAGGCGACATACACATGGGCGCGGGGCCTGGATGATGCCGAGACAATAAGCAACGACGGAGGCAACGGTTTCGGATCGGTGGCGTCACTAATTCCGACGTTGGAATATGGCAACTCAAATCTCGATGTGCGCCAACGCGTGACGGGAACCTTCAATTATTCGTTGCCCTTTGGCAGCAATCTTCACGGATTTACAGGAGCGCTGGCAAAAGGATGGCAGGCGAACGGCCTTATTGTTTGGAATACGGGCATGCCCTTTTCCGAAGTGAATCTGGTAAATCGCAGCGGAACTCGCCCAGGCGTGAGTAGCTCCGACCGTCCCAACATGGTCGCTTCAGGTAAAGTGCACCACCCCACCATTGAACAATGGTTTGATACAAGCGCTTTCCAGTTTCAAAAAGTCGGAACAGTGGGTGATCAACGCCGCAACCAACTTTATGGGCCAGGACTGCAGCGCGTTGATCTGTCGCTGTTCAAGAATATCCAGCTCATGGAACGGCTGGATCTGGAATTCCGAACGGAGGCGTTCAACGTGCTGAATACCGCACAATTCGCATTTCCTACGTCGATCCTGGGCAACGCCGCCAACGGTACCGTCTCCAGTACCGCAAATGCATACAATCCACGTATCTTGCAATTCGCTGCACGATTGAAATTTTAAGCAGTTTTCTTTTGACAATGAAGCGGAGAATCTCAGTGATAATCCACGGACATCGCTGAGGTTCTTTGCTTTGGGTAGAGTAGCCGTTTATTACTGCTCTATTGTGGAATCTGCGGAGTAACGAATGCTACGAAGAGATTTCTTAAAGACAGCATCCGCCGCATCTCTTGCAGCGATGGCGATACCGCGCGGATGGACGTTTCAGGCGGCAAAGTCGCCACGCATTGCATTTGGCGGCATCAGCATTGAATGCAGCACCTATAGTCGCATTCGGACGCGGATGGAAGACTTCACCATCCTGAAAGAGCAGGCGCTCGCATCCAACGAGCGATTTGCATTTCTTAATCGGTATAGCGTTCCTTTTTGGCCGACGCTGGTAGCCACTGCAACTCCTGGCGGGCCAGTCTCGCTCGATACCTACCGGGCAATACAGGCTGACTTCCTGGCACGACTGAAAGCTCTACTTCCGTTGGATGGCTTATTCCTGCCTATGCACGGTGCGATGTTTGTAGATGGAATGCTGGATGCCGAAGGCGATTGGATGGAGTCGGCGCGCAGAGTGGTTGGGCCAGATTGTCTTATGTCAACGAGCTATGATCTGCATGGCAACGTCAGCCAGCGAGTGGTGGATAACATTGATGCCTTCTCCGCGTTTCGCACAGCACCGCACATAGACCGCGAAGAAACCATGATCCGAGCTTGCGATATGTTGGTGCAATGCCTCGATCAACATATTCGGACAACGCTGGTGTGGGCGCCCATTCCTGTTCTGATGCCTGGCGAACGCAGCAGCACGGAATGGCAGCCGGGGAAGCGTCTTTGGGCGCAGCTGCCCATGCTCAATCAAGAACCTGGAGTGCTCGACGTATCGATGCTGGTCGGATATGTCTGGGCAGATGAGCCAAGATCCACTGCTTCAGTAGTAGTGACAGGTACAGCGCTGGCTAAAGAAGGGAAAATTGCGTTGGATCTCGCAGAACAGTATTGGAAGGCGAGGAAAGAATTTCAATTCGGTACGGAAACCTGCAGCACCGATGAGTGCATCAAGAAAGCAATGGCCGCGAAAACGCAGCCAGCAATCATTGCCGATTCAGGCGATAATCCTACCGGCGGCGGGAACAGTGACCAGCCAACCGTGCTGGACGCATTATTACGATGGAATGCACAGAGTGTAGTTTTCGCCGGTATCACTGATCGCCCTGCAACTGATGCTTGCTATCGGGCAGGTGTAGGCATCACGTTGCCGCTCTCTATAGGTGCGACTCTCGATCCGATGGGAAGCCATCCCGTCAAGGCAGTCGCAACAGTCAAATACTTATTGCCCACCGACGATATTGTGTTGCGCGAAGCTGTGGTTCAGATCGAAGGGGTAACGCTCGTTCTTAGTGCAAGGCGTCGCCCCTATCATGACATCATCGACTTCACCCGTTTGGGTCTACAGCCAAAGTCATTCAAGATTATCGTTGTGAAGTCAGGTTATCTGTCACCAGAACTGAAACCCATCGCCAACCCTAGCCTAATGGCTCTAACTGATGGTGCTATCAATCAAGACATTGTGCATTTGCCTGCGAATCGATATCGAAAGCCGACGTATCCTTTTGTAGCAGATCTTCAATTCAAGCCTGAGGTCTATGTATCAGCACGCGACAAGACCTAGCTTGAGATCCCTTCGAGTACACTTTGTGCACGGCATCGGAAGAGTCGACCTATAATAGATCGTCGGCTTGAGACAGCCTCTTAACCAGATCCGACCAGCTGATCACCGTGAAGCTGAGCAAGTTGACGGGTAATCTCGGCTTTCAGTTGGCACCAGCCAGGGCTAAACTCTTCCCAATGAGGCAATCCCAGACGCCTGCAGGTCGAGCTGACCGTGGTCTTGATCGGGACGAAGCGCATGTTCTTGCGCTCCCAGCCTCGGCATAGCTTCCGCGTCCACAAAGTCGTTCCAGTTCGACTTCACAAATGGCTTCACGAACTGCGCCGGGGTCAGTCGGACGTCGTGGCCCTATTGCTGCAGGGTTCGCCCAACGAAGTGCGCTCCCGAGCACGCTTCAAGACCGATTAACGCGTTCTGGATGTTCGCGGTGAAAGCCAGCAACTGCTTCTTGTGAACTTCTTCTTCACCAGCACCTTGCCCGATACTCCGAGAGCCACAAGGTGAAACGTCGTCTTACCAAGATCGATGCCAACCGAACGAATCTGCATGTCGATGATCCTCCTTATCAAACCGCTCCTTATATCCTCCGCTTGGCGGAGCGTTACAGCGGCGGACCATCTCATTAGTTGGAATCCGGCCCGACAGAATGACGATCGACGGGTTTCGTAACTGGCTCGGAACTCGGCTCTTGCCGCGCGGAACCGGCGAGCGGGGCCGGTCTGCGAATGAGGGACCAGGGAGAAACCAGAGCGGTGTCTTCCTGCTCGGTTTTTGAACGCGGAAAAACGAGGGGCAGCTGGTTTGAGCGTACTTAGCACTTCCGTTAAAAAACAGACCGGAGACATGGTTTACAGCGGAGCGCGACGGCTACGAATTCTCAGCATTTGGGCACACACGACGATGTTGTATGCCCTGGAAAGAGATTCGGATCATGGATCAACGTTTACAGTTTTTGTCGAGCTATCAGAAGGAAGAGATGTCTGTGGCGGACCTGTGTCGCTCGCATGGGATCTCGCGTCCAACGGCCTACCGCTGGATCAATCGCTACAACGAGACGGGGCCGGAAGGCCTCGTCGACAATGACACTTCCACCTTCCATGTCGCCTATGACCTGTTTATTGCGCAACAGGAGAGGTGAAAGAATGCGCATCTTCTCTGGACCTGGATCGAAGTTTTGAGATCCGGAAGGCCCCATCATGGCAATGCGGGCGTGGTGTGCAACGATCTGGTTCAAAAAGCACAGGGGAGATCTTGCGCTCGACGGCCTCCGCGATGGCTTCTGCGTCGACGAAATCGTCCTTGATGGACCTCACGAAAGGCTTCACGAGCTGAGTCGCAATCAGCCGCACGTTATGCCTTGCTGCTTCGAGGCTCGACCCAGGAAATGTGCTCCGGAACAGGCTTCCAGACCAATTAGCGAGATCTGCATGTTCGCCGTGAACGCCAGCAGCTGCTTCTGCGTAAGCTTTTCTTCACCATCACCTTGCCCGATGCTCCCGACGGAATAAGGTGAAACGTCGTCTTGCCATGTCGATGATCCTCCTGAGAATCCGTTTCTTCCATCCTCCGCCCCAGCGGAGGTTACAGCGGCGGACCATCTCGGTAATCGGTTTTTCGGAAAATCCGTTTATCTCGAAACGCGCAGTGGCGATTTTGCGCTAATTGAAAACCTAGCTGACGCAAATCGCGTTTATCGTTAGCGATCCCGTTCCGTTGGATTTTTTCGGAGACCTGGCCATGGAGGTCTTCAGGAACCTGTCTTTAGAGGGCTCGGTCGACGGATTGACATACGTCGTATGGCGGGAGAAAGTGGGTTAGTTTCTATTTTGTGGTCGGAGAAAGCGACGATGGCTAAGGGTTCGGGTGAAGAAATCCGGTTGGGTGGATTGGGAGTTCGGTATGTTGTGGAGGGTAAGGATTCGGGCGGTTCGGTGGCGATGTTCGAGTTCGAAGTGTCGGCGGGGTCTATGGTGCCGGTTGCGCATAGTCATGATGGTTACGAGGAGACGGTTTATGGCCTCGAAGGTGTGCTGACCTTTACGGTGGATGGGCAGAAGGTTGAGATCGGGCCGGGAGGTTCGTTTTGTATTCCGCGGGGAGCCGTGCATCGATTCGATAATGTTCATCCAGCGGGTGCAAAGGTGCTCGTCACTATCACGCCTGGGATACTCGGACCGGAGTACTTCAGGGAGATTCGGGAAGTGTTTAAGGCTGGTGCGGATGGGCCGCCAGATCCCAAGGCGATTGGTGAGATAATGCGGCGGCACGGGCTTACCCCGGCACAGTAGGGCACAAGTTTGAACTTGTAATCGGGCGATAGAATACGCACCTCATCCGCAATGAGCGCTAAGTCGCCAACCGCTGATTGACAGCGGATTACTACCCACAAGTCGGCATCTCGTCAGCATCCGGGCCCCCGCAGAATGGCGGTCGGCGAGTTTCGTAACAAGCTCGTTCCTCCTCCTACACCTTCCCCTGAAGACGGCGGCTTTTCATCCAGGGTCAATTTGAACAAAGATTTTCTAAGCCCTGCTTCGCCGGTTACGTGACCGACTGGTCATAGAAGCGGTGAATCTGCCGCGTAATGTACTCCAGATAATCTTCGACGGCAAAGTGGCCCGACTCAAGCGGATGCATCGCGGCTTTCGGCAGTACAGTCCCGGCATTGAGCGGACAATCCGTGGGCCTTCTGGCAAACTTCCGAACTGACGGAACGCAGATGGCCTCTGAGCTGGAAGTGACGCGATCTCTGCATCTCAAATAGGATGGGTTGGATGAATTTAGTCAGCAGATCTACCGTGGCGGAGGCGGCTCCACGTACAATGCCTTCTACTGGGCACAGAACGTCGTCTCGCCGATTCCAACGGTGCTAAACCGCTGCTGCTCGTGCAGGGAGAACTCGCTCAGGAGATCGCCTCCGGGGTCCTCATCGGCCTGGATATGGACTGCGATGCAGCCAGTTGTGCCTTGGCCTTCTGTCAGGACTTATGACTCAAATGAATTCGGTCCCAAAATGCCGGTCGCGTCCATGTGAGTCTCCTAAAAACAGTCTTCACTTCTGGCACGAGTCATCTGACGCACTACGGCCAGATTTGATGTACCTCTGCGAAACACATTATCCTTGCGCACCCTTCCCTATTTGGTTTAGGATTCCGCGGCCGTTACTTATGTGTGTGTCGATTGACTCCAGGTTTACGGCGCTTGAAAAGGAGGCCTCGCATGAGGCTCAAGCCTTTCTGTGTGTATACATTTATTGCTTTATTCTTTTTGAGCGCAACGGCGGCTCCGGCGTACCCTAGACCATCATTCGCATTGCCCGCCAACGAGATAGACATCGATTCAAAGACCGAACAGGACGGCTTCTCTCAAAGAGTCATGCTTCGGTTTCCTTCTGAAGCCGATCCGAATACAGCCAAGGTTTATCTCAACGGTCGTGACGTGACCTCCCGCTTCACCAGCTCACAATGCAACACAGGTTCCTGTCAATCTGGGTTGCTAGTGGAAGCAGATGGCTTGAGGAAGACGAAGAATGTTTTGACTGTCACTGCTAATAAAGCAAACAGCCATGGCGTGGCGAGCGGCCGACTCCGCTTCGCAGCAAGATCGAATATCAACAAATCCCAATTTGAGGATGGGGTCGATTCCCCGCCATCCCTAGGTCAGGGCAGCCCGCTTGTAGGGACTCTTACAGGTTTTCTACCTCCAACGATAAGTTTCAATACCCTCGTACAAGGAGGCTGGGCAGGTGGCGTAGGAAGCTGGATACAGATCGGAACGCAGACATTTCCGTCAACCGCGCCGTCTGGGGATTGCCCGATCCTGGTGATGATCTTTGACGGACAAACATTGGAAGAGAAAACGTCGTCGCCTTCTCCGGATTGCCTTTCCGGTGGAGCAGCGCTCACAGCTTATCTAAGCAATATCTCACCAGGAGATTTGGTCGTTGTGGGGACGACGTTTGGCCACAATGCCGACTCCGCTCTAAATACTACCGCCATCGGAGGGACCGACTATACCAAAGCGCCCATCTCTGGAAATACGAGCCTGCCCGCATATCCGAAAGGCTATATAGCAATTGGTCTGGCGGGCGCAGCACTCGGCAGTGCTTATGAAAACTACAGCTCGGGCAATGGGCAGTCGACCAATTACTATGCGTTTGGCATGCTCACAGAGGATTCACTCGGAAACTATAGTTTTCAGCCTTCGGATCCTGTCGAATATATCGTCTCTCCAGATGATCCTGTTTACGGGGCAAGTATAGTCAAGACAGCTATACAGCCACAGTTCAATAACCGATATGCAGGGCAGAATTGGCTCGTTTATTCCCCCTGCGCTTCAACAGGATGCGCCAATTCAAGTATCCAAAATGGTTATTATTTGCTGGTTCTCGATCGCGCTACCTTGATTCCGGTTACGTCCGGTTCAAATGGAAGCTGCAGTGCGGTTAATACGAATCCTATTGCCAAGAATGAGGTTTTATATCAGAACTGCGGACAATTTTTTCCGACGGGTAGCTCGGATTTTGCTACAGCAACGCAGGCGTATCAGAATCTCGCCGTTGCACTTAATGGGGTGGCTGCCAAGGGGGTCACACCGGGCCAGCTTGTTTTTCTCACTACCGTGGGAACGGCAGCATTCGCCGACACACCGAACGGCCAGTTCCAGGTGGCGGGCACATCGAACGGAACCGGCAACAACGCCTATTCGGGACAATTCGCGCCAGCGCTGGAAGCTCTCGGAGGCACGCCGAAAACTACTCTGTTTCTCTATCAGAAGAATACCGCCTACACACTGGTCTCATCTCCCGGATTTGGAAATTCGCTGACGGGCGATGCGGTCGTGTCTACAAACGTCGATTCGGCCCAGGGGCAGACCGGGTATATCCATGGCATGCTCGAGCGCGACAACAATGGTCTGTATCGTCCGGGAGATGCTTCTCAGGAAACACCAGCGGATGCAGCCAATAACACGGGCGCCGACTACACGATCGACAAGGTCACACTGCAACAGCCGCAAGACTGGCCTGAACTCAACGGAACTCTCAGCGGCGGCAGCAGTCCCGCCGGCATGATATCGGCCTATCAGTACATCAGCTATCAGCTAATTAGCCAGTACTACATCAAGGGAGCGCAGGGAGCTTATCTTGATGACATCCATTATTACTTTACCGGCGGCAATAACACTTATATTGACTACCACACATTTGATCCCGCCAACCTGCCCTATCCTGGTGGCACCTGTTACACGTGGACCGATCCGGTCAGCAACCAACCGCTGACGTGCTTCACCCAACAGGATTTTTCGGCCGTTGCGAGGCAGGTGAGCGCTGAGGTCGTGGACCTTGTGAACGTCCTTCAGTTTATGGTCAACGGCTCAACAAATATGAAGGACATTATCGCGGGTGGAAACGCCAATG
>Ga0206951_1007_pt1 | contig 21281 bp, 14 predicted proteins | sample Alteio_BWOrgHeat_38_FD_152974 | JGI IMG/M metagenome (GOLD analysis project Ga0206951, IMG submission 152974) | Enriched cells from forest soil in Barre Woods Harvard Forest LTER site, Petersham, Massachusetts, United States -... | ecosystem: Environmental > Terrestrial > Soil > Temperate forest >... | reverse complement strand
CAGCGCTGAAACCGCCGCCCCGGGGTTGCCCTCGCCGTATAACAGGATTCCGAGTGCCGTCCACGCCTGACCGTTGGCAGGATCCAGGGCAATGATTTTCCGGTACTCCGTTTCCGCAGTCGCCAGATCATTGGCGCGAAGTGCGCTCTCTGCTCTCGCTGTATTCTGCTGTATCTGGGTCGACGTGTCCTGGGCCCTCATGGCCGGTGATATAGCTGCAGCAAGTGCCAGCAAAACAGCCAAGGCCCTTCCACATTGCCTGCCCCTCGTGCTGTCGCACTGTCCCATTCGCCGGCTCCGGCCAAGCACAGAGCGATGACAAAAACTGTTGATGAACACCACCGCCAATTCTGTCATATTCGCAAACGATGCAACAATGCTTCAGGAGGCAACACCTTTATCGCGGCAGAGACACGGCCCTCCGAGGGATGCATCTGAATAAGGCCCGCATTTGCGTACGGGCCTTATTGGTTTCTAGAAGAGATACTTCAACGCGAACTGCATGATGCGCGGATCTCGCGCCGACTGCAGTTGACCGAATGTACCGTCGCCCACCGTATTATCCGGATTATAAAAATTTGGATGGTTGAACACGTTGAAGAATTCGCTCCGGAACTGGATCTTGCCGAATTCACGGATTGGGAACTCCTTGAATAATGAGAAATCCACGTTTACCAGGCTTGGTCCTGTCAGGAAGTTCCTGCCTGTCTGTCCAAATGTGCCGGGCGCCGCATTCTGGAAGGCAGCTGTGTTGAAGTAGGCGTGCACTCCACGACTACCGATAGGGTTCGTCTCCGCACCGGTAAGGTCTGCCGTCTCTCCACCTATGCCGGTGGCAGCTGTATCGAGTGAACTGTTGATGGAATAAGGTTGTCCAGTCTGTGCAGTAATGATCGATTGGTTTTGCCAGTCATTGATCAATCCAGAGAGGACGCCGTGCAACGAGGCCACCCTCGGGAATTGATAAATATACGACGCGGCAAAGCGATTTCTTACATCGTTATCTGACGGACCATAGCTGAGCGCATAATTAAGCGGATCTCTCGGTCCATTTCCACCCTCAGCCGTATAGGAAACCACATCCAGATACTTACCCCACACGTAGGAGGCAAGCAGGCTGAACCCATGAGAGAAGCGATGATTGATCGAAACTTGAAGTGAGTTATAGTTCGACCACAAAGAGGGATCGAGTATTTCCATCGGTCCATAACATGGAGCTGTAGCTTCACCTGGAGCGGTCGTATTCGCCATGCCTGTACCACACTGGATGGAGCTCAATCTTCGGCGATTTGGCAGATTGCTGTTATTTTGCGCAATCGTCTCGCTGTAGTTATAAGTGGACGGGTCCGCATAGTTATTTTCACGGGACATGAAGAGGTGCGTTCCGTGGTTGCCTATATAAGACATGGTCAGCATGTAACCGGGTGCAAGCTGCTGGTCGATCGTCAGGTTCCACTGGTTTGTGTAACCTTCGTTGAAGTTCGGAGCAAGAACAGTCTCGCCCGCGGCCGTAGGCCAGTTCCCGCCATAACTCGGCGAAAAAGCAGCGCGGTCCGCAGCCGTGCGTGGAATCGTGAAGGGATACGGATTTTGCACACCCGAATTGGCGTAGATATTATTGCCGCTCAAACTGGGTTGCAGCACTGTGGGCCCATTCACAATGACGGATTCATCAAATGGCTGCGCGGTTGAAAAACGGTTCCATGCAATAAGCCTGGCTTGGTCCCAGAAGATGCCGTAACCCAGCCGGATGGACGTCTTGCCAGTTCCAGTTGGATCGACGTTAACCCCGATGCGAGGCGCGACGTTCTTCCAGCGATTTGGCACCATCGAGCGTGGGCAGCCCGGGTCGCCCTTGCCCTCTGAACTGTCTCCCTCGGGCGGACCTGGAAACAGGATTCCCGGAGGCGCCGTGGGATAGTACTGCGATCTGGCCGTGAAAGTCGGATCGTAGCAAATCTGGTCGTTAAGATTGTCGACAGGCGGCAGGAAAGGCTCCCACCGAATACCCGCATCGATCGTAACGCGTTGCGTGAGCTTGTAATTGTCCTGAGCGTAAAGATCGAAAGCATTATGACGAAGCCGACTGCTTACTTCCGTTTGCAGGTTGAAGTAGTTCGGCAGGCCCAAAAGCAGATCCGACAGCGAATTCCCCGAATATTGACCGTTGAAATTGAAGATCGGATCTGTGTAGTAATCTTCGACGCGGTTCATTGCCTCCCTGCGGTAATCGCCACCGAACGTCGTCGTATGTTTTCCTTTCACCAGACTCAAGTAATCCGTGTATTGCCATGTCTGGCGGTTCTGCACAAAGGTCCCATCACCGCCCGCGCTGACCGACCCGTTGATGCTGGTGTAGAGGTCGCTCGGCACGCCGGTTGTCGACGTTGTCGCTGGGCCGCCAAAATCTCCCCATCCCAGGCTAGCGGTAGGTCCACGATGGTGAGCAATGCGCGTGAAGCCAAAGACGGCCGTGTTGATAAAGGTCGGGCTGAATGTATGCGTGTAATCGAGCGCGACGTTTTGGTTTCTAAAGTATTTCTGGTGAGGAAGCCCAGGGATATTGTCCGCGCCGATGCCATTAGAAAGGTCTTGATTATAGAAGTAACGTCCGAAGACAAGAATCTTGGACCCGAAGTTGTGGTCGATACGGCCGAGATACTGGTCTTCATTCAGATTGTCAAGATTGTCCGAAACAGGAGCATTGAAGGTGTAGCCACCTGTCGCGTTGTTGGGGAGTGGCATCAGCGCCTTGATGAAGTTGAGTGCGGTAGGATCGATCCGGTTCGCCGGAATCACGCCACCAGGAAATGGCGCGCCGGTCAGCGGATCATTCGCACCCGGAAAATAAGAGTTACCGCCATTCAGATCGGGGCGCTCTGCCTGGGTCAGGACTGTCGATACTGTGTTCGTCTCGTCTTTGCGCTGGCGAGTGCCCTGGTAGTAGCCAAAGAAAAACGTCTTGTCTTTTTGAATGGGACCACCCGCGAAGCCGCCAAACTGGTTCAATTTGAAGGACGGTTTTGGCGAACCGGCGGGATCGAAGTAGTTATGCGAATTCAGGACTGTATTGCGGAAGAACTCAAAAGCGCCGCCATGAAATGAGTTCGTGCCCGAGCGCGAGGCCGTGTTCACCATGCCACCTGAACTCCGCCCATACTGCGCCGTGAAGTTACTGGTCTGGATATCAAATTCCTGTAGAGCGTCCGGTGCCGGGAAGACAGGCGCGGTCGATAAATATGAATCCGTCATATCCACACCGTCCAGCAGGTAGTAATTGGATCCCGGACGGTTTCCATTCACGACCGTGCCTTCATGCTGGCCCTGGCCATGAGCAACACCGTTGTTATCGTAGGAAACGCCCGGCATGATGTACTGCAGCTGCAGGGCGTCGCGGCCGTTAAGCGGTAAATCGACAATGCGCTCCTGGTCGACAACGTGGCTTACAGTCGCATCCACCAGATCGATCGTTTGCTGGGCGCCATTGACTTCGACGACTTGCGCTGAAGTCCCGATGGTCATCTTTGCATTGATCGTAATGTTCTGGTCCACCTGAAGCACGATGTTTTTCTGTTCATACGTCTGGAAGCCGGAAGCTTCAACTCGAACGGTGTAGTTCCCGATGGCCACCACAGGAAACGTAAAATTTCCGTTTGCATCGGACGTGGCTTTCCGAGTCTCATTCGTGCCTTGGTTGATAAGAGAGATTTCGCCATTCGGAATGACGGCTCCCGAAGAATCAGCTACCGTCCCCACAATAGTACCGGTGGGGCCTGCGGCCCTTGCCGAAGAGACCGGCAAGAAAAACCCGGCAAGTGTGAGTAATACAATCGAAAAATATTTCTTAGCGTCACTTCGCATCCTGGACCTCCAAAGCTGTTCAATATCGTCTTGTCCTGTAGCTCTAAATTCAGCCTTCAGGTAGCATATTTTGGCGTATGGATGGACTTTCAGATCGCTGCCGCGCTATCTTGAATGCCAAAGTAATCGTTTACTCAAACCGTGAGTCAACAACTTGTTCGAGCGCCGTTAACGATAACCGTGGCGATTGTCTTTGTCAATATCCCAATCACAATGTCTCTGTTTGCCTACGACGGCAACTGCACGGTTTCACACCTGCAGCCTCAAAAGCGAGGCGATCAGTCCTCGAATTGACTAAAATCCGCGTCAGCAGTTGGGCCAGGAGACGAGAGGAGAACAACCGGGAATGAGCATCAATCGAAGAGAATTTCTATGGGGAAGCAGTGCAACCGCCGTTGTTCCCGCGGTGCGCAATTTGGATGTATTGGCAGAAATCTCTGGCAACAATCCGCAGATGCCCGAACCGGTGCAGATTACGACACCATTCACATGGGATGCGGGCAACACTCGCTTCTCTTTCGAATTTTTAGATAAACGTTTACGGATCAGTTCCGTCCTGCCCATAGGAGTTTCAGCTTTGAATGGCCTCCCAACACCGACAGACACTTCAGGACTGGAGACTGCGCTGCTCTGCACTGGCGAGAATGCCGACGACCATCACGGAATGAAGTTCACCGGCGGAATGCCCGGCGGCCGCATGCTCTTTTCCGGCAAGGCTGAGGGTTCGACAGCAACGGGAAAGCAATTGATCCTGACTCATATTGATCCTGCCCTTTCACTGAAAGTGGAATCTATCTATGAGTCATTCGATAACCTTCCCGTTGTCCGTCGCTCGACACGCGTCACCAATCTGGGCGATAAAGTCGTCGGCATCGAATACCTGAGTTCCGCTATGCTCCACAATCTGGCGGCTCCGCGTGATTTCGAACAAGACTTACTGGTGCACTATGCATTCAATACTTGGCAAGCCGAAGGACAATGGCATACGAGCAGGCCGTCGCAAGTTGGGTTTATCGACAACGGCAATTTCACCTGCTCCTCGGCGTCGTTCAACAGCCTTGGAACTTGGTCGACGCAAAAATACCTGCCTATGGGGCTTATCGAAAATAAGAAGCTCGGGGTTATCTGGTTCTGGCAGATCGAGCACAACGGTTCCTGGCATTGGGAACTCTCGAATACTTCAGCGAAAGCAATATACGCATACATCGGAGGGCCCGATGCGCAGCATTCTCAGGCATGGAAGAGCCTGAAACCCGGGGAAAGCTATCAAACCGTCCGTGTGGGACTCGGCTGTGTGCGCGGAGGAGTGGAGCAGGCTGTCGAAGCCTTGACACAGTATCGTCGTACTGCGTGCATCCGCCCTCACAGCGCAAATCACAGATGTCCGGTTATTTTCAACGACTACATGAATTGCCTTGAAGGTGATCCTACGACGGAAAAGGAATTGCCGCTGATTGACGCCGCGGCGGCCGCCGGCTGTGAGTATTTCGTGATCGACGCGGGCTGGTACGCGGAACGCAGCGAAAACTGGTGGGGATCTGTTGGCCTTTGGCAGCCTTCCAAAACTCGTTGGGCGCCTGGCGGTCTTAAGTCCGTGATGGATCACATTCGTTCCAAAGGCATGGTGCCCGGACTCTGGCTTGAGCCCGAAGTCATCGGCATCAACTCGCCTTTAAAGAGCAAGCCCGACTCGTGGTTTTTCATACGTCATGGCCGCCGCGTAATTGATCATTCACGGTTTCTGCTGGACATGCGCAATTCGGAAGTACGTGCCTACCTCGATTCAGTTGTCGACCGTATGGTTGGCGATTACGGCGCTGGCTATATCAAGATGGATTACAACGTCGATGGGCTCGAGGGCACGGAATTGCGCGCAGACAGCTTTGGACAGGGTCTGCTTGAGGTCAACCGCGCTCTCCTGTCATGGCACGATGGCATTTTGAACCGTCATCCCGATCTGACCATCGAAAATTGTGGCAGTGGTGGTGGCCGCATGGAATATGCCATGCTTTCCCATCTTCAGCTGCAGTCATCGAGCGACCAGGAGGACTACCGCAAATATCCGGCCATCGTCGTTGGCGCATCCGCAGGGGTGCTTCCCGAGCAGCTTGCGGTCTGGTCCTATCCTATGGCCACCGATCGATCCGCCGCCGCCAGCTTTAACATGGTGAGCGCAATGTTGTGCCGCATGCATCAGAGCGGCCATCTTGCAAAGCTGTTGACGGAAAGCATGGACCAGGTGAAAAACGGCATCCGTATCTACAAGGAGGAGATTCGTCCACATGTGCCGGAATCCCATCCGTTTTATCCGCTGGGATTCACCGACATCACGGACAGCTCCTCACCAATCGCCCTCGGGATGCGATCACCGAGACGAACCTTCGTTGCCGTTTGGCGACTCACAGGCGAAGAAAAAATCCACCTGCCGAAACTTCCTGACGATCTGCGCGTGCTCTATCCGACCGACCTCGGGATCCTTGCCGAGGAGGACGGCGACGGTTGGACACTGACATTCCCACGGCCATATATGGCTTGTATCCTCACGACATAGAGTGATGGGGCCAATACAATCAAGCTTCGTTGACGGAGAGGTGGTCCATCGCCACTGCGAAACATCATCTATACGGCGTGCGGTCAGGAAAAACTTCCGCCAGACGTCGCACGCTGGAATCCTCGTCACCTTCCTGCTGGCCTCGTTGGCAATCAACGTCATCTGCCTTACGGCTTTCGCCCAGTCCTCACTTCAGCGACAGTCGGCAGCGATACATGTCAATCAGGGAATTGCCGCAATGCGGGCCGGCGACGCAGAGAAAGCGCTCGCCGAGTTCAAAGAAGCTGGCCGTCTCGAACCGAAATCTTCACAGCCCTTTGTCTGGATCGGTGTTACCGAGGAGCAACTGGGGCACTTTCCGGAAGCTGCCGCTGCTTTTCGCTCTGCCATCAGTCTCGACCCTACATCACAGGCGGCCCATTACAATCTCGCCCTCAGTCTTATTCGGCTGCACAAAGATCTTGACGCTATCCACGAACTCGAAGAAGTAGTAAAGGCCGCGCCCAGCCTTGTCGATGCGCAATACAACCTCGCCGTGCTCCTCGAAGAGGAAGGTCGTTATTATGAAGCGGCCCCTCATCTTGAGATCGCCGCACGCGAACGTCCACAGGACGCGGACATTATTGTGCGATTGATCGAGAGCTATTTCAAGACAGACCGTCGTCCGCAGGCAATTCGTTTAGTGGAACAGATCGATACCACTGGGATCTCAGGCGATATAGCGATGAAGCTAGGGCCATTGCTCTTGGAAAACAGAGAATTTCATCTGGCCGTCCGCGTGCTGAAAGCTGCGAGTGCAGACCCGTCTGCGTCTCTGCCGCTCTCGCTCCTGCTGGCGCGCGCCTATATCGGCGCCGGTACACCTGCCGATGCAATCGATCTCCTCCAGCCGCTACGAGATTCTGACGCATCCGGAGAAGCGGCATACACTCTCGGTCTCGCCTATCTATCTCTCAATCGGCCGGACAAGGCGGCAGACAGTTTTCGCGCCGCCTTGCGCTTGAATCCGGAAAATGCGGCTGCCCATTTTCACCTGGGCCTCATCCTGCTGAAACTCGCCCCAGACTCAGATAACTCCGAAGGTGCGCAAGAACTAGCCAAAGCGATCGCCCTCTCGCCTCACGAAGAGCCCTACTATGTCGCTCTTGGAAGCTGGCTGCTGGAAGCCAACCGCCCCGGCGACGCGCTCACGTTATTGCAGCACGCGACCGGGAATGTCTCCCCAACCGCCGAGTTGTATCTTTTGACGGGAATCGCTGAGGCTTCTGTGCATGGCACAATGAACGCGCAACCTCTCATCGCGAAGGCCATCGCGATCGATCCCCACATCGCGCTCGCGCACAATATTCTCGGATATTGCTATTTCGTCGCCGGCGACAACCAGAAAGCGTTGCAGGCGTATAAGCAAGCTGCCGATCTCGGCCCTGATACAGGGCGATTCGCTTATGACGTTGCATTACTTCTCGAAAAAATGCAGCAACCCACTCCTGCGCTGTCATACGCTCAAAAGGCCGCGGTCCTGCAACCGTCGAACGGCGCATATCGTTATCTCCTCGGGAAGCTTTACTCCGAGCTGGATCGAGACGCAGATGCGGTCCAGGAGCTCGAAGCTTCAGTCCATCTCAATCCAGAGCTTGGTGCTTCTCATTACCTGCTTGCAAGGACCTATAAGCGAATCGGGAACACCGAGAAAGCCCAGGAGGAATTCAAGAAAGTAGAGGAGCTTAAGCAGGGCGACAACAGGCAGGCTACAGAAGGAAATAACCGCTCCGACTCAGACCAAAACCTTTCTCCTCCGTTACTGCTGACCAAACCGCAATTGGAGCCAGAAAATTCAAAACCCTATTGATGAAGTGTAAGAACTACTACATATCCATTGTTTCGCTAAAAGATAAGCTAGAAGTAGCGGAGGCGCGGCGGGCCGTCCCGCCATGGACATGCGCCGCGGCTTTGACCGATGGCGGAGCGTGGCGAGCCGTCATCGGCCAATAATTCGGCGCAGCCTGTAGCCGACTCCGGTTGGGCCATAGAGTGTCGGCTTCTCGCCAGATTTCCAGGAGTTGTACATTGTTACGGATGGCTAACGAAAACCGGAAGCAATCCGGGGGTACTCAAAAAAGTCGGCCTTCAGGTAACTTCGTCGCGGTAGATGACCTCGAACAGATCGTCGTTACTGAAACCCCGTTTTTCCTAGAACTAAGCGGACCTTGTCCGATAGGCGGATTGCTGTAATCACCCCAGCTAGGATGGAAACGTCTCACAAATCTCGGCATTTGTTGCTTACTACGACTTTGCATATTCCGCCCTGAGTTACATAGATCGGATTGCGTTGACCGATATAAGTCCCCCGCGATAACAGGACTTAGCACTCATCAAGGTCGGGGGTGACCCGCCGCCCGATTCTCCAAAAAGAGTCAGTCACAGCTTGGCGCTTGTAGTGGAGCGCTAGAAGCAGACACCTGCTTAGCCGCGATAAATGCCACTTTGAAAATGATCAGATAGACGCTTGCGCTGAAAGTGATCGAGACTTTCTTCGAATTCCACAGTGATGATAAGCCGGTGGACATTCTCCTCTTTGGAACACGTCCTGGCCAGCCACCACCGAGCACCGAGTGAATTATGGCCAGTTCCAGAGCTTCAGCTTCCTTACGCCTCTTCCCTTCTACCTTGGCCGCTGCATTGCGATAATCAGCGACACGACAGCTATCACGATAGACAGATGGGCAGGATAATCTTCGACCAAAACTCGATCTCGTTTCGATAATATCTTTTATGCGCTGGCGCAAATCGAGCACCCCGGTTATCGTGAGCGCAGCATAGTGGTGTTCTAGCCATGATCAAGCCACTCATCATCTATCTCTATGTTCAAACGCTCCTGCATCGTGCTCACGTTGTAGAGCGGAAGATCAGGATTGAGTTCGTGAATCTGCTGTTTTACCGCACCCGCCAGAGCAGCCGGATCGTTGTTGCTCCGCATAACGATATTCATGGAGCGCGTCATATATTGCATTTGAGGAACATACAACGCAATGGTGGGACCTGCGTCCAGCGTATATTGCTTCACCCGGCCAACCACGCCGGCAACAGTCCGTTTCGCTGATGCTTCCGAAACGCAAGCGCTTGCCGATGGGATCCTGGCCAGGCCAGAGTTGTTGCGCCATGTAATCGTCGACGACAACAACACGGCGTTTGTTGAGGACATCATCGTCGTTAAATAACCGGCCCTGACGCAGGGGTATTTCCATTGTCGGAAATAGTGTCCGCTGGCCACGCGGATATCGGCATTGATGAACTTCTCGCCCGGCGGCGACACTCGTCCCTCAACGGTAATCGGTCCCCAGGCAAACATCTGGCTCAGCGGCAGCGATGTGACGGCACCGGCCGCGGTGACGCCGGGCAAGCTTTCCAGCCTCTGCCAAAGGTCATGGTAAGCAGCCAGAACCGCCTCTTTGTCCTTGTATCTCTCGCCTGCCATCATCAGCTCCAGGGTGAGCACATTATGAGGATTGAAGCCGGGATTTGCATCGCGTACGCGAGCAAAGCTGCGAATGAGCAGACCTGCGCCTATTAACAGCATCGCGCAAAGCACAATCTCGGCGATCACCAGCGAACGGCGAAGATTGTTTCCACGTCCCCAAATCGCGCTGACGCCGGCAGAGGTGCGACTCGTGTCCCGCAGAGTGGTTTGCACGTCGAGCCGGGAAGAGCGCAGCGCCGGCGCCAGTCCAAAGAGAATTGCCGACAAGATACAAACGGTGAAGGTGAAATGCGAGAGCAGAGAGACCGATGCCGACATCGTTCACTCTTGGTACGCTCTGCGGACTAAGCAGCCGTACCCGCGCAAGGCAAGAAATGCCAGAGCGACGCCCAATGCGCCACCGGCGAATGCAAGCAGCACGCTTTCGGTCAGCAACTGGCGAACGATCCGCCCTCGGGTTGCACCCAGCGCGGCGCGCACCGCAATTTCCTTTTGGCGCACGACGCCACGCGATAGTTGCAGGTTCGCCAGGTTCACGCACGCGATCAGAAGCACAAAGCCAACCGCTCCGAGCAACAGGTACAACGTGCGCCGGACGTTGCCTACCACTTGCTCGAGGAGCGGCACGATACCGAACGTCCATGCCGCCGTTTGGCGGATGGTGTTCATCTCGGCCTGTGCCTGTTGCACGGAAACTCCTGGCTTCAGCTTGCCCATGATGTTGTAGTCTTCGCGGTCGCGGTTCTGGGCGGCGTTGGCAGGCAGAGGAGGCGGCAGCAATAACCGAAGCGCCGCGCCCATGTTCCGTAACTAAGCACGGCCGTGGCTGTTCGACCTGGCAGATCCTCATCGGGAACAAACAATCGCCCGAGAGCGGCCCGCTGTCCCAGCATAGGTAGCAAACTCGATGAGACGCGGATCGTCCCCACCCGCTCCGGTTCGCTCCATCCGGCGAGGTTGTAATTGCCACCGATGGTCAGCCGCTTAATGCGCTCGCTGCTTTTCGGTGTCGGAGTCACCGATGTCGTCACGTTTGTCGCTGTTCCCACTCTTCTAGCCTGTATCGTTTTTGTCGTCAGTTATATCCCCGCGCGACGCTTCCCGCATTGATCCCAGCACATCGTTGCGATGCGAATAGGAGAGCGCTACTGACGACGTCGCGTTGGATGAGTGCGTTCTCGGAATCATGATGCCAAACGCCCTTTCGTTTACCTGCTTTTCTGATCTCCAAATCACAGGGAGACGATCTAGGAGAAACAATCATGCCTCGAGCTGAGGCGTGATTGCCTAAGCTTTCTTACTTGCTGCAATCTCACTCATGGCACCCACGAACCTATCTAGATCCGCGATGGTTGTGTACACGTGCGGAGTGACGCGAATGCAGTGAATGTTCTGATAGTCGATTCCGACCGTGTGGATCTTGTAGCGATCAAACAGCGTCGTCATCAATAAGTTCGGAGTGACGCCATCGATGCTGACCCCACAGATCGCACAGGAGTATTTCGGATCGAGCGACGTATGCAGCATCACGCCGGGGATCTCGCGCACACGCGTCGCCCAGTAGTTCTTCAGATAAAAGATGCGCTGCTGCTTGCGTTGAGCGCCGATGCCCTCATGGAAGTTAATGGCTTCCCCAATGCCCTGCTCGATAGGAAAGCTGCGCGTTCCCAGCACTTCGAACTTGCGAATGTCGCTGCTGTGCGGATTCCCGGCGCAGGTAAGCGGCCAGAGCTTTTCGATCTTATCCCCCTTCACCCACATCATCCCTGAGCCGATCGGCGCGGACAGGAACTTGTGCAGGCTGGTCCCGAAGTAATCGCAGTCCAGGTCAGGAATCTTGAAATCCAGCAACCCGAAGGAGTGGGCGCCATCGACGATAACTTCAATGCCGCGCGCATGCGCCATATCGACGATCTGCCGTACCGGCATCAGCTGGCCCACCCAGTTCACCATATGTGTCACATGCACCAGCTTCGTCTGTGGAGTGATGGCCTGCTCATATGCCTTCACAATCGCGTCGTTGTCCTCGATCGGGAAATCAAAATTGATCTGCTTGTAGATGATGCCATCGCGTTCTGCCCTCTGGCGGTAGGCACTCATCATGTTGGGATAGTCCTGTTTGGACCCGACGACCTCGTCTCCCGCCTTGAAACGGAGACCGAAAATGATCGTGTTCAAGGCTTCGGTCGCATTACGGTTGATCGCAATCTCGTCAGCCGGCGTGCCCGCCAAGTGGGCGAGTTTTTGCCGCAACGGCTCACGGCCCTGATCAAGAATCTGCCACATGTAATACGACGGTCCCTCGTTCGAGAGCTGATTATAGCGTTCCACTGCCTGCTGCACGACGATGGGTGACGGGGAGACTCCGCCGTTATTAAGATTGATGATTTGAGGGCTGACCGAGTAGGCACGCTGAATCACGCTCCAGAAGTCCTCGTTCTGGGCAACCTGCCCTGCGTCAAGCCCGCTCACGGAGCGGGACGCGGCCTCCCACTCTGCCGCATAGGCCTGGTGGAAAAGGCTGTTGGAGGAAAAAGCGCTGGCAAGGGCTGCCATCTTGAGGAAGGAGCGACGATCGTTCAAAGCCATGCCTAGCAATCTAGGCGATTAAGGAGCCTTCGGCAAAGGGCAAAAACATACTGCCCGAATAAATACCGCGAAACGCTCTTCACTTCACTTATGCGCCGCAGGCCGTAGGGGAAAAGTGCCGGAAGGGGGGAACGTCGTCCTGCCGCGCAGCCGGCGAGCGAGGGCCGGAAGCCAGCGGGAACGTGGGTGCAGGGAGAAACCGAAGCGGTGTCTTCCTGCGCGTTTTTTGAGCAAAAGAATGAGAGGCGGCAGGTTCGCCGCCCCTCGAAGGATGGAACGGGCCGATCCCCGTCGAAACGACCGAGCGCACCATGCGCGCGGGTGGAGTCAGGGCGGACGGGAATTTGTGGGCGAGAGCGGATTCGACCTGGACACGGATTGTGGCGCTGGAGGGCATAATTTTATTCGCCTTATATTCGCCTAAGCAGTGGGAGGCTAGTCAAGCGTCACTTGCACCGGAAGTAGTGCGCACGCAGCTAGATAATTCATTCCTAGAGACTTACGCTCGGAAAAAGAACAGCGAAGAAGTAGCTGAAGACTTGGTGGACGGAACGGGAACCCCAGCCCCTCTCCGTCCAGCGGGATCTTTCGCTCGGGCGGGCAAGCCGTCGTGACTCGCGCATTAATATGCACGTCTATCGAAACTAGATGTCGTCGTAGCATCGTTGGAGAGTTGCGGTAGCGCTCATGCTTCTCAGACGTGACAGAGATCAAGTATAGCCATGGGCTGAGACTACGGCGACGAGCCATTGCAATAAACAAGATCTTGCATCCAAGCTAGGGAGTACCAAACGCACCGCAGCATTTCGGGACTCTGGGCGTTCAGACTTGCGTCAATGCAACCGGCAGTTCGCTGCATGTTTCGCTGAAGACACTTCGTTTGCAGTTTCGGAGCAATCCATGGCATCGGTTCTTCGAGCAATTTTTGGATATGTGTTTCTAATTTTCATGGTACGAGTCGTTTGGCGACGTCCTGGCAAGCAGATGACGCCATTCGAGTTTGTGCTGATTTTTTTTATTGGCGGGCTCACTCTCATCTTCGTTGTGGGCGACGAAGCTTCCTTCACGAGCGCCCTTGGTCAGATCATGACAATTGCAATTCTGCACTGCCTAATCTCCTGCGGGAGAACAAAGTCGTCCGCTTTTGCCCGGCTGACCGATGGAACTACTTTGGTGTTGCTAGAGAAGGGACAATGGCGCCCGGTCGCGATGAAAGGAATGCGAATCGCCGACGACGATATTATGGCTGCGGGACGAGACAAAGAGATCAAGACATTCGACGAGATCAAGTACGCCATTCTCGAAAGAAACGGGACTATTTCCATTATCAAAAAGCCTGACAGACTACATTCGCAATCGCTTGAGTCGATTTCAAAGCCGCTAAAAAGTTGAATTAGGAAGGGAGACACTATACATGCAGCCGAATGTTCTCAATCAGCCGCTGTCACATCAATTCAGCTTCCTTTTATTGCTCGGTCTCGCTGTTGCCTGCGTCTCATGGACGATTACTCACGAGGAAATCTTTCGGGAGCCTAGAGAGTTCTGCAAAGACAAAAGCCAGAACTGCAAGCCACTCTATCAACGGAAATTCTTCTACCTCTTCACCTGCGAATATTGTTTCAGCCATTATGTGGCGGCTCTTTTTCTGTTCCTGACCCATTTCAAAATGCTCTACCAGGGATGGCGAGGCTTTTTGATTTCGGAGTTTGCCTTAGTTTGGATTGCCAATGTCTACATGGGCGCTTTCAATCGCTTGCGACTTGAAATCAAAGCAGAGAATCTTTCCATCGCCGAGCAAACGAATGCTACGAATCACGGGGGGAATTTTCTTCCCGTATCGACTACGACCAGGGACGAAATTCAACGTAAGCGGGCTTTCTAAGCCTCTCTAACCGGAGTAGCTCTTCGCTCCTTCCAGTTCCATCAACTTAAAGCATATGGGTCTACGATTACTTGATAGGTCAAATCGGGGCGCCACGACCTGCAATGCGAGCCACAGGCTAAGTTTACCGGTCATGCCTACAGCAAGAAATCAAGCGCCTCAAATTCGCCGAAATTACTCGCCGACCCTGCGCCAAGTTTTACACGACCGGCCTTTTCACCACCCATGCTGTGACTCCTTCATTACATTTGGCCCGGACCCGACTTTGTCAGCGAGTTGCTGCAGCGTTTCCTGGTCTTCCTTTACCTTCACAAGAAGGGACTCCACAAATCCATCGTCCGGCTTCTCAATCTGTCCTTCCTTCCATAGCCTGAGAATGTCGACGGCAAAACGCGCGCCCGTTAAATGATGGAGATACGTACCGAGCGGATCTTTTCATAAGAGCCGCTTTCAACGCTAGCTTGCCCAACGCGGAAGATCGCCTCCAATAAACGGCTCAGCGTGGACGAGCTATTGCCTGATTCCGAAAAAGACAATGCTGGTCTAACGCCGCACTTCAAGGTGATGCATACCGTAGGTGGAACGGACGGCCTTGTTCGTTAATGACACCATCGGTAACCGTATGCGGTATCACTGAAACATCATTTTTCGTCATCACCGCGAACATGTCAAAACGGACTTCTTTTCCCCGTGTACGGGGAGTCGTCGAGGGTCCGAATGATGCAGAGAAAAACGAGACGCCCAGAAATCTAGAGTGCAGCAATAAAATTTGAGAGCTGAAGGACTACTCAGTAAGTGACTTCACGCCCTCGGGTTGCGTGTCAGTGTCAGTCTCATCCACATCCTCTTCCTCGTCATCCGTCTCATCGTCCTTTGACGGCGCGTCAGTGTCAGTCTCATCCTCTTCCTCATCACCTTCCGGTTCTTCAATGCTGGCTGGGTCGCGGTCGCCCATGGCGGCATAGCGAGTTGTGAAGTCTTCGTTCTCTTCACCCTCGTCGGTTACAAGAAATCCTCTGCGCATCTCAATTTCTCCCTTTTGGTCGGTCCCCAGATAAGATTAGCGGGCATGGTTACAAGTTGGCTTGACTCGCAACAATTCAATTCGCATTGCAAAATTTGCCGTGTTTTCCTTCGCATAGCCATTCCGCGAGCGACAAAAGCAAACGGCCAGCAGTCGGCATTCGCATTGACTACTTCGAGCGTTCCGCGGAGAGTTGGGCCCAGACGGCCTAACTAAACATTCCATCTTTCGTCTGTTGGCTTGCATAATTCAATCGAAACAAGAAGGACTAAACCCTTCGATGATGGCACATACGCCAGCCATCCACATGTTGGCATCTGAGAGATCATCGCGAATTGATCAGAGAACAATAAAATGAATGAATGCTCCGATAACTATGCCCGTAAGGGTCGATTGGAGCTTTAGATCTTTTCTTTTAATGATGATTGTGGTTCCAAACGACACAGCGGTGAGCATGATAATGCGGAGGGGGAGATCAATCGAAGGCAACATCTGGAGACAATTTCCAGGATGCCGACTATAACAGCACTAACGATGCTGAAATATCTCAATAGAGTCTGCTCGCGGGTGTTTTGAAGTTCCCACATTGCCTACGCTTCCTTCACAATCTTCCGCGGATCTTTGTCACCTCGCAGCCCCACAAACTTCGCGTGGCGTAGATGATCCGCACCTGTCCATTCCAGAAATGCGATTTGCGCGACGATCTCCGGCTTCACCCAGATGCACGCCTTCATTTTTCTCGACCGTGAGACCCTGTCCCCATCGTCCCGGCTCTGTCCGGCAGGTTCGCGAATGGGCATTTTGCAATTCGTAAATCTTTTATCTCCTCGAATACTTCGCGTCTGATCCTGGGAACAAAACCGGCGCGCACACGAGCCGAGTAAATTAGACCTGAGTCAGAATCGCTTCCATCAACTTGACGGAGGGCTCGCGGGGAGAGCCACCAATATCGCCAGTTCCGTAGTAACGGTAGTCGACATAAAGCCCACTCGACTTGCCATCGTTCTGCGCGCGGCGGATCCAGGTATCGTTCTTGGTCAGATCTTCTGTAATGTTGCCGCCGTAATCAGTGGCGTTGAGGGCGGCGATAACGCTCTTTCCATCCAGCCCTTCCCACACGCCGACGTTGAATGGAATGCCCTTCTGTGTATCCTGCGGCGAACCAGGCCCACCCGCGGTAGTCGCCGAATGCCATGTCAACTTCTGTGTGGAGAAACCCTTTATGCCGGTATGCGCCAGTATGCTGGGTAGCGATGCGGGGAATCCAAAACAGTCCGGCAGCATGTATTCTGCGCTGGTCCGGCCAAAGTCGTGGCGGAAGTACTCCTTGCCATAGAGTATTTGGCGAATAATCGATTCCGCAGAGGGATTGTTAACGTCGTTCTCCTCCATGGAAGAGCCCGCGACAAACCACCTCCCGGCCGCGACATACTTCTGGAGCTTCTCGTAATCAGCCGGATAGTACTCCTTCATTAATCGGTAACGATTGGCTCCGCTGAAATTGAAGATGTAGTGCGGATACTTCTCAAAGAGAGCGAAGTTATCCCGCATGGTTCGCGAAAGGTATTCTCCGATGACAGTCGGGTATTCCCACCGCCACTCGGTATCGAGATGGGCATACGGTACCACATAAAGCGTAGCGTTCTTGCCGGAGTCCAACACCGCCGGAGGTTCTGGGGCGGCAACTGGCTTGGGTGGCGGAGGCGGCGCGACTTCGGCTTCGGCGACCGCACCTTGCCGTGCCGTAAACGTGCCCTGCATGTCGAAAGGATCCACGAATAGATCGCCCTTCATCTCGGCATTCGGACTCAGCGTGCCGTTGAACGTGATGATCAGGTTGGTGCCGCCGTCATTAATCCCATACTGCAACATGACCTGGTCTGCCTTGATCGATCCAACCACGTCGACCGGCTGTTCACCTGTCATAGTGCAGGTGCCGGTGACCTTCTCCCCTTGCTGTTTCAGGTTGCAAACGGATGTGAAGGTTTGTCCGGCTACAGATCCGCTGATCCGCCACACTCCGGGAACATCTGATGCGGCAGCAGGAATCGCCGCGAGCAAAATGAGAAACTTGAAAACTTTCATGCTTGTCCTTTTCACTTCTGCTGATTCAACCTCACACATCACATCGGTTGCTTTTTCAAGGTCGGACATTCAGGAATCCCGGTGAGTATCCCTTTGTGGAGATTGGACGATTGCTCTGAGTATTCCCGCCCATCATACGAGCTAACACTCCGTTGTGGAAGATTACGCATATCCAGGTCTGCACAACAGTCTGCAATTACGACGAGGCGATAATCAGCATCGCTAGCCCCTAGCAAGATCGAGAGTACTACTCCACTCGTCGCAATGCCGAACACATCACAACCGTATGAATCTCTCTTGCGCGAAGGATCATGTTTAGATCCGTCCTGGCAAATTTCATCGGTGTTGTTGAGTTCCATTGCTCGCGTGTTCCCCACAACGCCGATCACGATGTTTTGCTCTTTTCCCATTGCTTTCCGATTGGGTCTTCGCTTGGCCAGCGCTTGCGGGCCAGCGATTCGCTGAGGATGACCGCATTCTTTTCGCCTTCACGGAAACAGCGGCCCCGCAGCAACGGTATTTCCATCGTGTGAAAAAAACCAGGGCTGATCAACGATATCGTGGCATAACGGCCGATCCATTTGTAAAGGTCCAGCGGCACCTCAATGATTTCTTCCGCTATATTGGTTCGGCGCGCCAGGAGTTGGAACGCTGTCGGAGACCTGCGCTCCGATGGTATGAGTCCGAGTTAGTGGAGTGGTGAGGCTGATGCCACTACCCGAGATTTGCGCGCCAGCTGCATGAGCACGAGCGAGCGGTGCGACGACTGTGATGGCGGCGCCATGGGCCCTGCTCAAGGAAATAACAGCCGTTTCAGAATTTGCTCCTTCGTCGATCGTGATTGTTTGGCCTTTACCAAAGCCAGTCACGCTTACGGCAGGCAGAAGAGTTGCTCCAGCATCAATGGAAGTGCGTATCGTCGTGGCACCTGCTGTTCCAACCGCGGCGATGACGGCGGTTTCAGTATCTGCACCAGAATCAATATGAACTGTCTGGCCAGGGCGGAAGCCTTCCGTACTGGCGACCTTGATGTTCGTTGCACCCACAGCCGACGTAGCCGACAAAGAAGCGGCGGCCTGCGTAGAAAAGTCTGTACAGTTGCTGTCGGTATCGGCGCCGTCAGGAAACCGTCCCGCGCTTGTATTGATAGCAACGGGCGCCACAACGGTCGACCAGGGGTTGAACACTGAGCCAGGTGCCGGGGCGTAGCAGCCGCTTAACTGAGCTCCTGAGACAGCCTGATCCCCTTCGGCAGCCCATGGATCGATAAGGCCTCCATAGTTAAGGCTGTCGGCATCCACGCCCGAAGGATCGCGCAGTATGATGCTGCCTTCTTCGACGGTGAGAGTACGGCCGAATTGCGGGGACTTCGTGGTTAATTCCGGTCCGCCGAACCACTGGTTGGGCGTTGGCATACCCTGGTATCCGGCGGTCTTTACGGCGGCATCGCGTACGGCCGCGTGGATTGCGTGATCGTTGGTCAGTGGTCTGTCCAGCGTTATGCCTGTCCCGAGTGCCTGGACTGGCTCGTTGCTCGAATGGGCAAAGGCAGTTGCTGGCTGGAAGCTGATTCCTGTGCCGCGATCGCTGAACGGCAGGTTGGCCGCATGATTAAACCGTAAGGGAGCTGCCAGGTCCAGGCCGGTTCCTGGAGATACCACCCATTCACTGACTACATGAGGTTTGGCAAGGGCGGGTGTGAAGTCGATGGGGGTACCATCCGATTCTGGGGTGCCGACAGCGGTCACCGTAACGGTTTGCTGGCTTGCTGGCGTGCCGACCGTGATCTTGCCGCCTGCGGCGAAACCCTCCGCTCGGCGCACGGTGATCCGGGTGGCTCCGGCGCTCGCAGGAGCTGAGAGATTGGTCTGATTCGCTGCTGTACCGACATGGGCCACCGTTACGGTTTCGATCCCATGACCAACGCTGTCAATGTCCAACCTGATCTTGTCATCGGTGGAGATATTTGTCAGGGATGTCACTTGGACGTTGGTGGCTCCCGCAGGCGCTTCCATCGCCAGATATGCTTGTGTACCAGGCTTACCAACTGCCGTCACTGTCGCAATCTCGTACTGCTCCCTAGTATTAGCAACGATCGGATAGGTAGAGCCATAGCCAAGCGCAATCTTCTGACCAATGACAAAGCCAGATGCATCCTCAACCGGCACGTTGGTCGAGCCAACAGGAACTGTGATCACTGGTTCTTCGGGAAGCGATTGCCACAACGTCGTATGGTTGCTGGCAGCCGTCCCCAGACTTGCGATCTCGCGCGCTTCCATACTGGAGCCGGTGCCGATGTTGATCGTGTCGCCGACCGATATTCCGTCGGTGTTTCTGACATGGATGGTGCTGTTACCTGCGTGCGCGGGAACCGCCAGCCCCGAATTAGAGAGACCGAGCAGGTAGAAGCCGCCGGCTGCAAGCTTCGTTCCAGCCGGGATCTTTACTGTCGAGAAGATTGCCTGGTGGGCTGGGTGCTCGGTCAATGTCCAGTTGGAGAGATCGACGCTTTGAGAACCTGCGTTGTAGAGTTCGATAAATGAATCTGTCGGGTTACCGGGAGCGCCTGAGTTGACTCGAAACTCGTTGATTTTGACGGGGCTGGCATTACGAATCTTTTGTACCGCAGTTTCAACCTGCTTTCTGCCATTGTTTGGATCCATCCACAATGCATGGCCGACGAGATCACCGTTGAAGGCTGCTGGCGCTGAGGTGACCTTAAAGGTCGCGCTTACGCTCGCACCCGGAGCGATCTGTTGAGGGAAGGTCTTAGACTTTTCGTTCGTGCCTGAAACAACAGCAGTCCACTGTTTGCTCGGTACACCGATGCTCAACGAAACGTCCGCTGCAGGCGCACCTGTTGTATTCGTAAATGTCACGGTGAAGTCTCGCGAGGATCCCGGAGTAAAGGTCTGCGGACCTGCATGCGTTTTTGCTGTCGCAGCGGGAGCCAGACTAAGTGGAGCCGCATCGTATCTAGCAGCCACAATGTTCGCCTGGACAAGCTGGTCGGTAGCGTTCGATGGGAACGTGCCAGCCGCAGTCATCGCTCCTTCATAGAACGTTCCTTGTGAACCGACACTATTGTCACCCCCGTTGCCCAGGAGAATCGCCCCCTGCTTGCGCATCGGGTCATAGGTTGGATTCACACGGTGCCCATCGAACATGACTGACAGAACGCCCTTTTGCGCGTCACCACCCATGGATGTCCAGTGGTGTGGTTCTCCCTTACCGATTGCGGTTACAAAGCGCCAGGGGATGCTCGGTAAATTGGGGCAGCCTTTGGTCCCATCCTCGTTGACGCACCCGACAAGATTATTTTCCTGATCGGTCATGATCCACGGCCCGTCACCAGCCCCGCTGTACCACGGCGTGGCGTTACCGAAGTAGAGGGTCTCCATGGTGCCGTTATCATCATCGCGACTGTCAATCTCGGCATTTCCGTAGTCGAAACAGCAACCGGCGTTGAAATGCTTCCCACTGACGACCCAGTATTGCCCCTCCGCCTGGTCGTCGACTGCGGTACCTTTCACATTGTTCTGGCGAAGTCCCATGCCTGGCTCGATGAAGACACCGTAGACCTTGTGCCCCATGATCGTAATTGGCGCCATATCGGCGATAGGAAGGTTGTTGAAGCCCCCCAAGGCCGTGCCACTGAATCCGCCACGGGGAGCCTGAATCAAGTCGTTGTGTTTGGGAGATTGGTCGTAGATGATGCTGATCCAGCAATAGGTACCGGTGCAGAACTTATCCTGTGCCGCTGCGTCCGCGTATCCGCCGGGATCCGGAATTTGCGTGGCCGTAGCCTGGA
>Ga0206951_1100_pt1 | contig 21593 bp, 24 predicted proteins | sample Alteio_BWOrgHeat_38_FD_152974 | JGI IMG/M metagenome (GOLD analysis project Ga0206951, IMG submission 152974) | Enriched cells from forest soil in Barre Woods Harvard Forest LTER site, Petersham, Massachusetts, United States -... | ecosystem: Environmental > Terrestrial > Soil > Temperate forest >... | reverse complement strand
GCTGGTCTCATGGGCGTCATCCTGCTCGTTGCGCCGTCTTCGAACAGCGCAGATCCTCTACTGCAGCGGGAGGCGAGCGGTGTCTTGTCCTACCTCCGCTCGATCTACGGGAAGAAGGTGATCTACGGCCAGAGCACAAACACTGGGATCGGGATCGGCGATTGGCCGAACGCGGAGGCGATGAACCGGACAGCGGGGAAGTATCCCGCGATGCTGAGCATCGACGTCTACGGCTGGAATCCACCGCACTGGGGAGAGTCGTACCGATCTGTCGTGGCGAGCTATGTCAAAGATGCGGGGCGATGGTGGCATGACCGGCGTGGGCTCGTAACGATGCAGTACCACTGGGGCAACCCACTCGTTCCGGACGGAACAGCGTGGGTGGGACAGCCGAAGACGGCGCCACACGTCGACGTCGGACGGCTCGTGACGCCCGGCACCGAGGAGAATCGAGCCGCGATGGAAGACCTGCGTCGTACTGCGGACGCGATGCAGCCGCTAGCGGACGGCCATGTTCCGATTCTGTTTCGCCCGTTGCACGAGATCGATGGCGGGTGGTTTTGGTGGACCGACCGGCAGAAACCCGAGAACACGGCGAGCCTCTACCGCCTTATCTTCGACTATTTCGTGAACAAACGAGGATTCCACAACCTCATTTGGGTCTACAGCGCCGGGGTGCAAAAGGATACTGTAGCGATGCGGAAGCGGTTCTATCCCGGATCGGAATACGTGGACATCGCGGGCGTCGATATCTATAGCAACCAAGCCGGGCAGGACTACCGCACGGACGCGTACCAGAACTACTACGATACGATGCGCGAGGTCGCGCCGGGCAAGATGTTGGCCCTTTGCGAATGCGACACCGTCCCAAGCCCGGCAGTGATGGCGTCGAAGGGACCGCGCTGGCTCTATTGCCTCCCCTGGTGGGCGCCAGGGAAGGACAATCCGCCCGACTGGGTCAAGCAGGTCGCGAATGATCCGCTTATGGTGACCTTGGACAAGCTCCCGAAGCGGTATTGACGGCCGCCTTACTTTGCTGGGAGGATGCGGGTGGATTGATAGCTGATTAGCCGCCACTTACCGTCTTTGTGCATGTAGACCCGAAGGATTTGGAGCCAGGTATCGATCTTTTCGCCCCGGGCGAGTCCGCGTGAGTGGGTTCTTTCGCTTACGACCGCCGTGTCTCCGTGCATCGTCACCGACTCATGTTCGATGGCGACGCGCGTCACTCGGGTCATTCCGGTTCGTACCGCGTTGATCATATGGTCGCGGGGGCCAACCTTTCCTGCCGACGTCACGACCACCGCGTTGTTGTCAAGAATTTCGTCAAGGGCTTTGTGATCTCCGTTTCCCAAAGCCTGCATAAACCGGTAGTCGGTCTCGCGAAGCTGCTTGCTCAAGTCGGCTGCGCTTTGGGCTGCGCCAACGCAGGCAAGACAGGCAACCATCAACGTAAGAATGGCGTTTCTCATAACAGGTATTTACTCATTCGCATGATCCTACCGTTTAATCGAAGCTATCCTTTCCCGATCGGGCGCTTACCACCGGTAAAACCGAGCCTGAGTTTTTCTGGTGGCACGGAGGGAGTGTTCGCCTTTGTGTGGTCGATGCTCTTGGCGATTTCGGTCACGTTGGCTTGATCTTGGCCGGACGATCCGGCCAAGGACTTGAACACCACAAGACCGCACACGATCACTACCGCGGCCAAACCGACGGCTATCCATGTCTTCTTATGGGACTCAGTCATGCTATTCGGTGGTCGCCCAAAGGAATTTGCTCGGATCGGTAACGTATCCGGCGGAGTAGTCCTTGACGTCGCATCCAGCCGCGACCGCAGTGAGAGGCATCGCCTTCGTGTGACCATCCGCCCAAGCGACGATCACCTGCGTGCTGCTGCTGTGCCACGGCCACACGCCGCCAAACACATTCCACACCAACGGCTGACTCGGCATCCATCCGCCGAACCACCAGTAGCCATCGCCGGTGGCGTATCCCGGTCGGAGGTCATTGCCGTTGGCGTCGGTCCAGCACGGTGCATCCACTGCATAGTTGCCGCCGCCGTAGGGCGCACCACTCGCTGTGCGACCCCAAAGAGCGCTGATCGCGAGTATTGAATTAGCCGGACGCGCGATCTGAGTCGCGGTCACGCTCGAAGGGCTCATTTGGTAGTTCGGCGCTGGGTACAGGATCGGCCCGATGAACTGCATATTCACCCCCCAATCTGCGGTGAAGCCAAAGTTGTATTCCCGCTGAGCTTCGGTGGTGGGCGCGGGCACGGAGCTATCCGGATAGTCGCGGTTCCCAATGCTGGCCGGATCCATTGGGTCCATCAGAATCCCTTCTGTCTTGTAGTAAGGGCGGATAAGAACGTGGTAGTTGCTGTCTCCCAAGGCTGCGCTGAACGTACCGTTGTACAGCAAGATTGGAAAGTGGTCGTCGTTGTCGATGGTGTACTCCAAGCTTGCAAGGTTGACCTGCTTCGAGTTGGAGATCGCAGCCGTCTTCTTTGCGGCTGCCTTCGCCTGTGCGAAGACGGGGAACAAAATCGCCGCCAGTATCGCGATGATTGCGATCACGACGAGCAATTCGATGAGAGTAAAGGCGTACCTCGATGTCGCCGGTCGCCGATTGTTATAGATAGATTGGGTCATACAATAAGTACCCCTAATAGGTTTAGTAGAACGGAAAACTCACAAATACCGCAAAATAGTGTTCAAGAACGACGATCCCAAGACACCTCATTACCTTGGTGATACGGCATCGTACGTTTTGGGACGTCTTGCCTCTAACAGAATGCATGTTACATGGCAGTCGGCCGATTTGCCAAGGTCTTTTTATCGCCGCAGCCTCGATGATGCCCGGCTGCGTTCCGCACTTCGATTCGCGGATAACGATTTCTATAGAATAATTAGCTCTTTTGCATCGGAGAATTCATCCGGCTGCCGATGCATGCACTCTCCCCACAAGACGAGGTGATGGCTCCCAACAGGTAACCACCGGCAGAATTTGGAACTCGCCAATAAGACTATGCAAACAGTTTCACTCCTTAGCGACGCCACGCGTCGCAACGTCGGTCGTTGTGATAGGTTGAAGCGAATTTGCTTCGACAAGCTGCGCCTCTCCCCAATCGCGCAGAGCGATCAGGATGGGTTTCAGTGTCCTCCCTTGATCGGTTAGCGAGTATTCGACTTTGGGCGGAACCTGGGCATAGACGTGTCGATGCACGACACCATCCGCCTCTAATTCGCGCAGCTGCTGCGTCAGCGTGTGCTGAGTAATTCCGGGCAACCGTCGGTGCAGTTCGCCAAACCGGCGGGTACTCGCCATCAGCTCGAAAAGTATGACCGCCTTCCAGCGGCCGCCGATCACATCTACGGCCCTCTCAACGGGACACAAATAGGTCCGTTTATGGTCCTCCGAACTCGCAGAGGCCGTGGCCGCAATTGATCTTGCCATGGAGTAGACACCTTACTATGTTTTTTAATGGTACCGCACTATTTTGTGGGTACTTGTATTGAGTGCTGATACACGTGAAAATGGGGTTAAGAAGGAAGCTTGCCCTAAACGTATGCACCTTTGAAAAACCGAAGCTCGGACTTCAGAGAGGTTGCGATCAGCTTGAGCCCCATGAGGCATTCAGTGAACACGAGTCTAAGGTGCGAAAGAACCCCAATACCCAAAATGAAACTAACGATGTTGATCCTTACTTTAATGACTCTAATGCGCCTCCCCGTTCCGGGAATATGTTCCGACCATGCGGCGCGGCAGTCTGATGAAGAGTCGATTCGTGAGGCTGCTCTCAACTACATCGAGGGTTGGTACGACGGAGATTCGGTTCGAGTAGAGAGCAGCCTTCACCCTGAATTGGCAAAGCGTATGGTCCAGACCGACAAGAACGGTCGAAGCCAATTAAACCAAATGAGCGCAATGACCCTTGTGCAGAACACTCGTCTTGGGGGAGGGAAGAAGACACCGCTTAAACGGCAGATCAAAGAAGTCAAGATTCTCGACGTATTTGAAAATGCGGCGAGCGTAAGGATCGACGCCTCGGACTGGGTCGACTATCTCCACGTTGTCAAATACAATGGAAAGTGGGTCATCATCAACGTCCTTTGGGAACTTAAAGTAGCTTCAAAATGAGTTTTCTCTGTGTACTGCTCCTAGCGTCAAGCACGACTTCCAGAATAGGCTCGACTGCGGTCCGACCCGTACCGAAGTTAACGGAACTGGAACTGCAAGGAAAAGAATTCGACCCGTTCCCAAACGGGGATAGCGCAGCATTCCACCTCGATTTGGGACGCAATTTCTTTAGTTCGGCGCGGGGTGAGGAGAATTCGCGAATCAATCTCCTGACCCGGCTCCGCGCCTTTGCTTCTCGTTCCAACGCCGCACTACGCAGTCCTGCCGCTCTGTTGCAAACGTTCAAAACTCAGGATGCTCTGAACCAGGAAGCCATCCGTCACCTTGCCTATCATGAGCTTCGATTTTATTCGGATACCCGAAATGCGGAGTCCATGAAAGCCGCAACCGAGTTCCGAATTGAACTCGCCAATAGCTTCAACGGATTCGACTCTGCGGCTGCAAAGTTGCCTGCAGCCACGTTTGACGCTTTTCAAAGATCGCTTCCCGAACTGTCTAAGTATCAGTTCTACGTCGAAGGACTGCGTCGGCGGGCGTCCCGACAGCTGGGTTCCGAGGCTGAAAGCGTCCTCGAAGCGGTGGCACCCCTGGCCACTGACTGGGGGCCGTCCCTCTACTTCGCGACGCTCGCATCGACCGACTTTGGCGTTGTACACACTAAATCTCTAGATCTCAGCGTGGCACGCGACTATCTGGCAATCGAAGCGAATTCCGAAGCCGAGGTACGGAAGCAAGGCTTTCAAAAGAACCAAGCGGGATTGTTCGTTCACAGGACTACGTACGCTACGATCCTCGCACGGCAAGCGGACGCTCTTAACAAATTGTCGAGGCAGCGGCATTACGCCGACTACGCTGAGGAAAGCTATGGCGACCGGTTCCTGGATAGAAAGTCTGTCCTGAACTTGCTTCAGATGCTCGCTGCATCAGCGGGCGTAAACAAGCAGATTGAAGGCTTAATAAACGACCACATTGCCAAGGTCCACGGACTTGGCGTCGTCCATCCTTGGGATACGATGCTGCCCGAACCTGGCATGGAAGTCCCTCGATTCACGGCTCGAGAGGCGGTTAGAATTGTCAAGGAAGCGATGAAGCCCCTTGGCGATGACTATCAGCAAGAACTATCGTCGCTCCTCGATCCCTCCAATGGTCGGCTTGATATCGCGCCGTCTCCAAACAAGGCGAACCGTCAGGGGTTTTCAACCGGATTTGTTGGCTTTCCAAGCGTGTTCTTTCAAGGAAGGTTTGGTGGCTATCTGGACGACGTCGTAACTCTCGCCCATGAATCCGGACATGCTGTGCAAAACATGCTTATGACAAGGCATGGTGTACTACCACGCTACGCCACCGGTCCGGCCTACTTTACTGAGTCCTTTGCCGGGTTGTGTGAGCTGCTTGTGCTCGACTATCTGTATGCACACGCTCCAGACCAAGCACATCACGCCTATTTTCTCCAATGGCTGACCTCACAAGGGGCGGAGGTGTTTCGCGCGGCGTGGGAATCCATGCTCGAACAAGAGATCTTTGACGAGGCGGCAGGTGGCAAGCAGCTCAATGCCGATACGATCGAATCGATGACTCAGTCGTCGGCGTCAAGATTCTCATCATGGTTCGGTCCCGCTAGCGAGCGCACACTCGCGTGGGTCCAACCGACGCAGTTCTTTACGAGGCCATTGTATAGGGTCAATTACGTCTATTCGAGACTACTTGCCCTGAACTACTTTCAGCGATTGCGTCGACATCCCTCTCAGTTCCAAACTCGGTACCTCGGCCTGTTGTGTAACGGCTACACCGCCGCCCCCAATGCCTTGTTAAGTCGGTTCGTGGATGTTGGGTTAAGTGACCAGACGCTTGTCAGCGGCGCTATCGACATGCTGGCAACTTGGACCTCTGAGCTCCGACGAGTCTATGGTGAGTGACCTCATTGCCAAATTCCGTGGGGAAGTAGCTACCAGCAGATCAGTCAGATTGCCGAAGGAGCGTGGAATGGCCTAACCGATGAACAGCGTGCGCTCCTCGGCGCCTAAATACTTCGTTTGAGGCTGTTACGTAAGCAGCCTCAACACCCGTGTTCTTCGCGTACGATTTGGTAGGATTGCAATAATGGAAAGCGTGGTTGAATCAAGTAAGAAGAACGCATTAGATGGGATGGAGCATTTTTTGAAGGTTCTCTCCTTCGTACCGGAGGACAAGATGGCTTGGACTCCGACGCCAACGTCGAAGTCTGCGATCCGCATTGCCGCTCATACCGCCCTTTACGCCAGTAGGTTTGCTCGAATGCTTAGTACCGGAAAACTACCGGGCGGCGACAACTTGGAGGAGTGGTTGGCGCAACGGAACGCGGAAGAAGCCGCGATAACTTCCCGCACAGAAGTGGAAAGCATTTTCCGCAAGGGAACCGACGAGGTTCTTGCTGCACTAGGCTCCATGCCGCCGGAAATGATCGGTAAAACCCTCGATTCCGGATTTGGTTGGTCTGTACCTATGACCTGGTTGATGAATCTCCCCGGCATGCACGCAATTGCACACGCCGCGCAGATCGATTACCTCCAAACCTGCTGGGACGATCAAGAGGTGCATTTCTGATCGCACCTTCTACTCGGCAGGTTCCAGAAGATTTTCTGGTTGCTTTGTCCCATTTCGGTCCGATCGTTCGTTGAGATTGTGAAGGCAGGGAAGACCGCCTGGACGAGAACAGCAAAAGGAGAATTCACGAACATGAGAAAAATAATCGTTTCGACAATGATTACATTGGACGGAGTAATGCAAGCACCGGGCGGGCCTGAGGAAGACACTTCAAACGGTTTTAAATATGGCGGATGGAGTGGACCGTACGGTGACAAAGTTAGTGGCAGTGTCGTTCGAAAGCAGATGCAGCCAGCGGACTATCTTTTGGGCAGAAAAACGTTTGAGATTTGGGAGCCTTACTGGCCAAATCATGGGGACTTCTGGCCAGGCATCAACGACGGCACGAAGTATGTTTTGTCCAAGACCGTGGAAAAGACAGATTGGAAAAACACGATCTTCATTGAAAGTGTGGACGACATCAAAAAGTTGAAGAGCTCGGATGGTCCTGACATTCAAGTTTGGGGCAGCGGTGAGTTGGTGCGGCTATTGCTAAAGAATGATTTAGTGGACGAACTGTGGCTTAAGATTTATCCTTTGACACTTGGCGAAGGGAAGAAGCTGTTTGACAATAGCGCTTTTCCGGCGGCGTTTACTTTAGTTGAGACGTTGGCGACAACGAAGGGAGTGATAATTGCCAACTACGAGCGAGCGGGAGAAGTCAAAACGGGGACTATCGAAATCTGAAGTCGCAGACCCATCGTGACACCGATCCGGTCGAGGCAAGAACGCTCTCCGATTGAAGAATATGGCGATTCAATTTGAGAGCGTATAATTTTCGGATGTCTGACCGTGCAACCCTGATCGAACTTTCGAACCTCGCTTGGGCAACGCTTTGCGAGTCAATCGACGGCCTATCGCAAGAGCTTTCTTGGGCCTCGGTTGATCTCCAACCAAATGAGTACCTGCACTCTGAGGGGTCGATTCTTAGCCAGATCGCCCACGTTGCCAACGGGAAAATCATCTATGGCAGCGTTGGTTTTCGGGAGACGGAGGTGCGATGGCGGGAGCTGTCCCCCAAGATCGATTCGCTTTGGCCTAACCTTGACGCGGTCGTGAACTGGCTCAAAGAAGCGCATGCGTACTGGATGAACTCATGGACCCAAGTAGATGATTTAGTCTCTGACCGTCCGCGTTTTGATGGTTCTCGCATGCCGGGATGGAAGCTTGTTGCTACGCTTATTCACCATGATCACTATCACGCGGGACAGATCCAGCTTCAGCGGGCGATTCTCGCTCCATCGTTGACGCCCCCTCCACATGAGGGCGCCCTCTGGGAGAAATATTGCAAGGATTTTCCGTGTTGGTAGCGTCACCGCGGTTAGCGAGGTACGGAATCGCGCGTGAGACGCGCCGTGCTTTCTGGATCAGCACCGGTGTACCCGGCCACGTGTTCTAAAACATTTTGCGCTTGCTACGGCGGTCGTACCTAGCCTTAACTTCGGGTTGATTCAGGAGAATGCTACGCCACATGGACCGAGTGAGTAGCGACGATGGACGGCCGAGACTGCGAGAATATTCTGGGGCTCAAGACCGCTAAAATGCGAAGCTCGGCCAGCGGAACATTAAGGCCCAGATCGCGTCATTTGTTTATGCTATGTTAAGAAGACCGCGAGTCTCTTACCTCTGCGGGGAAAGTTAAAAGCGGCGCCAGATGACTTTGCCACCAAATAACTCACTGGAAGACGAACCGAAGAGCTGGGAGCAGCTTGAGCTCGATGCGGTCGTGCACTTGCAAAAGCGCCTTTTGGAGATTTCGGTTGCAATCGCTGCAAACCAAGACTCCGACGCCGTGTTCTTGATGGTTCGCGATGCGATCCTGGAAACCGGCATCGTCGATCGCGTCGGCGTTTGGCTAGTTGATGGAGATACTGCGCGCGGTACATGGGGAACTGGCTTGGCCGGCGAACCAACCGACGAGCACGAAAAAGAGTTCTCGCTGCTGGACTATAGAAATCAATTCCTAGGCTGTCTTTCCGGAGACGATCCATTTGCCATCTCGGACGCGTATACCGTGTACAAAGATAACGTTAAGGTGAAGGAGAATGTGCCCTACGCCGTGATTCCGTTAAAAACCGGAAACCATCTAATGGGGATTCTGGGCGTCGATAACTTACTGACTGGGCGTCAACTTACGGCAGACCGGCTCGAATTGATCTTGCCATTGGCAAAGCAGGCGGCAATTGCGTTGCTGGGTTCCAGGTTGCGAGCCGAACGAGAGGCCATCATTCGCCAACAAAAGCGGCTCATGGAAATTGCCACTGCCGTCGCCGAAAACGACGAAACGGACGACGTTTTTAGAATGGTTCGCGACGCTATTCTTGAAATTGGGTCTGTGGATCGTGCCGGTGTATGGCTTATCGAGGGGCAAATCGCAAGAGGGACGTGGGGTACTACCGAGACGGGAGAATCTTCGGACGAGCACGAAGTGAGCTTTTCTTTTGCCCACGGTCACGAAGAGTTTGCGGCTTGCATCGCTGGCGATGGATTATTTCTCATCGACGATCCCCAAACCCAGAAATCGCCGCCGGGAAAAGAGCGAAAGTTTCTTCCACATGCATTGATTCCGCTCCGGACCGGATCGGAAGTCATCGGAGTCATCGATATTGACACCCTTCTAACGAGAAGGCCAATCACGGTGGAAGACATTAACTTAATCCTTCCTCTCGCGAAATTGGCCGCAGTCGTTGTAACGAAACGTCGCTTACTTTCGGATGCACGTCGTGAAATCGAGCGGCGCCGCGAGGCGGAGGCTTTGCTAGTAAGCAAGACGGAGGAACTGATTGAAGCTAGAGATCAGGCTCTAGCCGGAGTCCGGGCAAAGAGCCAGTTCCTTGCCAATATGAGTCACGAGATTCGAACGCCCATGAACGGCGTTATCGGAATGATCTCCCTGCTAATGTCAACACCGCTTTCCGTCAGCCAGTTGGGTTACGCAAAGACCGTCCAAAAGAGTGCCGAATCACTTTTATCGGTGATCAACGATATTCTCGACGTCTCGCGGATCGAGGTAGGGAAGCTGAAAATCGCGAGTCAGCCCTTTAACCTTCGCGAGTGTATATCCGACGTTGTCGAGATCATGGCATCGCAATTGAACGCTAGCGATGTAAAGCTCACCTGCGGCATTGATGAGGATTGTCCCTCCCTTTTACTCGGTGATGCAGATCGTATCCGCCAGATAATTACAAACTTGCTGGGTAATGCGGTCAAGTTTACTAACAAGGGCGAGATCTCAGTCCATACAAGATGTCTCGTACACTCAACGACAAGTGTGTCGGTGCAGATCGAAGTCAAAGACACGGGAGTCGGCATCGCGACTAGCCAGCAGGCGGAAGTGTTTGAGAGTTTTACGCAAGCAGACGGAACGTTGACGAGGCGGCACGACGGCGTTGGACTCGGACTCACGATTACCAAACAACTCGTTGAGCTCATGGGTGGAACGATTCACCTTGAGAGCCAGCCCGGCGTTGGCACGACGGTTTGGATAGACATTGTCTTTGATAAGCCGCCCGCCAACGTGATTGCGAACGGTTCGACTGTCACTGAGAACGTCGCCGCATTAGACCTTCGGGTGCTGGTCGCCGAGGACAATCCGGTGAATATGATGGTTCTGACCGGAAGGCTCGAAGCGTGGGGGTGCCATTGCGTGGGTGTCGCCAACGGAATTGAAGCGATTAAAGCGGTCCAAACGCAGCAGTTCGACCTTGTGCTCATGGACGTGTCTATGCCGGAGATGGACGGGATCGAGGCAACCCGGGAGCTGCGGCGATTGGATAAGGTATCTGGGCGCCACCTTCCAATTATTGCGATAACTGCGCATGCGATGGCGAGTGACAGAGAGAATTGCTTGGCCGTGGGCATGGACGACTACGTTTCAAAACCGGTCGACTTTAGCGAGCTTTTGCTTAAAATCAATTGTGTTGTCACAGATTTCCTCTCAACCGGGTAGAGCCCGTCGATCGGGACCATCGCTGCCAGACGGGAATTGGCGGAGTTTGAATACGGTTCGATCAAGACCTGGATTCTACATCCACCAATCTCGCCTTTCGAATTCTTAAGCACGCGGACGAAACAGCGGTCGACACTGGAAGTGGAGCAAGCATATTTTCCACGCACGCGTGGACATCGGTGCGTGGGGAACTGTAACATGGGTTGTAGTTCGCCATGGCCAACACCGCGTCTTCAACTAAATTCACCGCAAGACTCTGCCGTCCCCAAGAAGGAGGGGAGTGGACGTTCTTCCGCCTACCCCAGGAAGCCAGCAACCAAATGCCGGCGAGGGGAATGGTGTCCGTCGAAGGAACGATGAACGGCTTCGCTTTCGCAGCCACACTTCAGCCCGACAGCGAAGGTGGTCATTGGCTCAAAGTAGAATCCGCATGGAGTGATGGAGCACATGCCCGCCCCGGCGACGACGTTGATTTGGAGATCTCCCCGGCAAAAGTTGAACCGGAACCGGAAGTGCCCGACGATCTGCGCCAAGCGCTTTCGGCCGCACCGGCGGCGCTAGCGGTCTGGGCTGACACAACACCGATCGCGCGAAGAGATTGGATTACATGGATGTCGCAAGGAAAAACCGCGAGAACTCGTTCGATCCGCATTGGAAAGATGATCGACATGCTGTCAAAAGGAAAGCGTCGGGTTTGTTGCTTCGACCGGTCGGGCCAGGCCAGCAAAGCTTTTTGCTGCCCGACGGCGGCCGACGATTAGCGATGCATTCCAGCTGGTAGCCGGTTGTTTATTGCCCCGTTCTAGGATTTGGAGAGGCTTTTGTCGCCGATTCGTTCATGGGAAATCGCGATATCGTCGATCCACGCCGTAAAGCCTTTTCCTGCCGACTGATAGTTGTTCCACCCGAACGCCAGGCTTTCGAAGAATGGCGGGATCTCTGTACCGCTATAGTTACCGGCTCCATTATTGAGCTTGACCTCAGGGATCTCTTTGCCATCGATGAAGAGTTCGTAGCTCTGAGTTGCACTATCAACGTGCCACTCGACTAGCATCCAATCGCCGGTAAATTTGTATTTGAAAGGACTACCCTTGCCGAACTCGGGGCGAGGAGTCACCCAGACGTTATACAACCACTGCACTCCGCCATCTGGCCCAGTACAAGTATCGGCGAGTCGCACCCAAACATGGTCATTATGAAGCGGGCTCGTCCCGGCGCCTTCAACAATCGTGCTGTGGATGACTGCAAAATTCTTGCCCGTCGGCACCGTCGGAACAGGGGTTGGGACTTGCACCTTGAGATACAGCCGTCCCCAATGGCTCGCCCCGATCCGTTTCACAAAGTCGCCCTTTAGTACGATCCTGCGCGGACCGCGTTCGGCTGGAGTCATAAGAAGGCATTTCTTTCCCCAATGAGCCTCTCTACTGGTCACCTCGCAGTTCCCCTGCTTTGTAAAACCCTCCGGAATGTCACCGTCCGGAGTCGATTCAAAGTCAACGACCAAAAGAGGTTTTTCCTGGCTAACCGGTCCTGCCAATGTCTGGTGGCCGTTGACCAGCGTTAAGGTCGAGAATGCGACGACGAACGAAACGAACACGTTTAGCATTCTAGCATCCGGCACCCTTGCCGAATGCCAGCTACCTTCGGCCTAAAAGCGATAGCCAATACTGACGCCGAAGCGGCTTAGGTCCCGTCCATTTTGTTTCCCGAGTTGGTTGTATTGCAGCTCAAGGAATGGTCCGCCGCGGAATTGCAAGCCAATGAAGGCCTTTCCGCCCAGTTTATTGAAGTTCTCAGATACTGCGTCGTCAACGTGCCCGGTGTAGTAACCGACTCCGAGACCGATATAGGGAGTCGTTGACTTCGACGGGTTGGAGAATTCCTGTCGGAATTCGAGCCCTCCGCCATACCAGGCGTACGGCGAGTGATTCTCGAATTCGCCGGCCGTATCGAAGTAAAGACCCACATGGCTTGTGGAATTAAAGGACCAAATATCGACATCGAGACCTGCTGTCGCCATCGTCTCGTTCGAGCCGAAGAATTCGTTCCAGGAAAGCACCCCAACCTTGATGCCGATCCAACGCCTGTGTTCGCGCATGATAACCATCGGCGGCGGCGTGACAACCACTGCAGGCGGCGGCGTTACGATCACCGCAGGTGGCGGCGTCACGATCACCACAGGAGGTGGCGGTATCACGACCTCAACAGGCGGCGGGGGTGGCGGCGGCGTCACGACCTCGACAGGGGGTGGCGGAGGAGTGACCACTGGGGTTGGTGGAGGAGGAGGCGTTACCATAGCAAGAGGCGCTGAGGACTCCATTGGGAGGTGGTTCATCATAGGATTGGAGCAACGCCAACAGATGACCGGTGTCCCGTCAGCCGTAACCCAGGCTGGCATTCCCGCCATGTACCGAACGTGCGTTGCGTACACACGTTCTCCGTGAAGGCCCCAGACAACGTAACTGCGGGTAGTTTGCAACCGGCCAAGGTGTACACCATCGTGGATGAACTGTAAGAGTCGGCTCGTGCTGGTGCCGAAGCACTTTGCCATCGCCTTGAGCGTTCTTGGATGTTGCTTCAGCCCTTGAATGAACTCTGCTTTCGATGTGTATTGTACGTGCATGAAAGCGTCCCGGCTGGTTCGTTCATGAAGTTGGTCAACAGCCAGAGCGGACGAGGCTGACAATGCCACTATTCCAGTCCCAAGCGATAAAGTGCGGAAATTGAACGTTGTGCGGCAGCGAAAGCGGCGATCAGCAATAAATAGCGACATTTGCGCAAGGACTATCGCTCTTTGGCGTTTGTTCCAAAATCCAATTGGAGGTTGTTTACTTCATCCGGACCATGGAGGAAATATCTCCCAGCCAAATCCATAAACGACCGCCCATGTCCCCCACTGAATCGCATTTGTGGGCAAGAAGCCGGCAAAGGGCCGCGAGATATCTGGTGGGGTGGCGCCATCGGCCCCGCGATTATGAACCTCACCAGGTGTCAAGCGTACGGCTACATATTTGTCGTAAGGACTGGCCAGTCGACGAAAAAAGCAATCATCGTTTACAACGTGGTCGCCCGTGTGGTTTGCATGATCGTTGTCGTTTCCTAGTGCATGCGGCGTTGAGGACGCGTCGTCATGCGGTGAAGGAGAAGGCTAGAACTTTCCTCAATCGCAGGGCAAGACAGCTCCAAGTTATGTGCGGTGGCTAACCGTCAATCGCCGCTTCTCTCATAAAAACGAGTCGAGAACTCTTCGACCGAGATAAGCCCAGGGGGCGCGATGAGAGTGGAGTGGAAGTTGACCCGATGCAAACGGGTCATAACGATATACTCGCCCAGAGCGTGGTCGAGAACAATGAACCCGAGTTCGTTGATCGTGTTTTGTAGCGTGCCGGCCGGAGTTGGAAGGTAAACATCAACGTCGTAGACTCCACCCTGGGTTTCGCTTGCAGCGACCATGACGTTGCTTGCGTCGATTCCTTCGTCGTCGTCCGACGTGGTCAGACAGAACCCCTCGATTGGCTGCTTAAAGGCGAAGACCTCCCATGCCGCCATTTGCGGGGCAGCGGCGACGAGTTCTTCAACCACCGGAATCAATGCCCGGAGACCACCCGCACTAACTTCGAACTCCCCGCCGGTTCCGTCTTCGCCGACTGGAGTAAGGCTCCAGACCAAGTCTTTGTGGACTTTCATGAGCGCGTTCCCGACCGCGGTCGATGCGGCGCTGGTATCGGCGGAAGGACCACGTTTGAATTTAAACAGCACTTTCTGGCCCTCCTTACTTTGGAACCAATCCCAGAACTGCTGAGCAGTCCAAGCCTGCCCGGTCAACTGCTTCAATCGCGAAAAAATATTCACTTTTCGATCCTAATACGCCAGGTCACCCGGTCCCGCTCCACGCCGAAGGCTCCCAGTCCACCCAATTCCTCAGGTCGCCTCCGGGCGAGGTTCTGCCTCTTGCTCGGAGCCAAGAGTCCCTGGCCCACGGTCTAGGCGGTGGCCGCACCAGGAGCAAGTGACTCCATATTTAACTAGGAACCGTCGACCACACGACGGGCAGTGGTTTGGCGATAAAACCGTCTCGGCGGTTTTCGCGTGCTCTATCAGCTCTTCGTCAGTCCATTCAGTCTTGGCTTTGAGCAAGGACCACAACGCCCCGGTCGCTCTCTCTAGAATGCGGACGCGGGCTTCGAGCTCGATGGTCCGGTCATCTACACGCGCCCCGTGATAGCGACCCTGATCGATTTCCAGTTGCATGTGCCTTTGGGCGAGGTAGTCGAACATTTCCATCATTTTAAGTATGGGCCTTGAACGCGACACCGGCGCTAACGTCCGTGATGAGGTGGCGCAAATCATATCCGAACTGTTTTTCGCTCGATAAAGTCATTCCTCTGTGCAAGAGGAACAAATACGAGAAGCCCTGAATGCGCACTGGCATGCGTCAGCGGCCGGGGATGCAGATGCCGAGCATGATATTTATGATGACGATGCGATCTGCGACTATCCTCAGTCAGGTGAACGCATCCTCGGGCGGAGCAATTTGCAGGCCTTGCGGAGTCATCATCCAGGTAAGCCGTCGGGGTTCAACGTCAGGCGTATTCTAGGAAGCGGCGACCTATGGATCACCGAATACACCATCACCTACCTAGGCCGCCCCGCATATACCGTGAGCATCATGGAGTTCCGCAACGGCAAGGTTGTGCATGAAACCCAATACTTCGCCGATCCTTTCGATGCGCCAACCTGGCGAAGCCAGTGGGTCCAGCTGCGAGGGTAATTGAAGCGGGTTAGTTGGATTGAGCGGGTGACCTGACGATCCAAAGTCCGTTTGCTTGAGTGCCTACCAAGAGTCGGCCGCCGAGGAGAAGACACAATCTGACGCCCGCCCTCCTCATTAATGTAGCCTCTCCGTTGACCCAAACTCGCCTCTCAGATTTACCCTCGAGCTGGCACAAGCCGCCCGTGAGGTCGATGATAAACGTTTCAGGATGCGATTCGGACAAGGCCGTCAAATTGGCATCGGTCGGGCCTGTGTCTGCCAGTTTTGATAATGAGCGGCCGCTTAAGCAAAATGTATCGCCTTTCGCGGTGCTGAGAATGCCGAAATAGGCGCCACGGGCAAGGGGCCGAGACATGATTTGAACCTCGTCCATCGGAAGATCGACAAGCTTGCTCAGGTTCGAAGAGTCGTCGTTGAGCGACCAAACCCCTCCCCGACCTCCAATGACGGTGGCTCTTTCGGTCGGCGCCAAACAGCGATAATTGATCGCCTTCCCGCTCGCGATCTGCGTGGCAGTTGGCGAATTGTCGGGAATCGACCATATGCCGCCACAGGCGATCAAAGTTCTACCCCCACCGTTTAGCACTTTGTTTGTATCCAGGGGAAGAGGGTCCATTTTGAGGTCGTCGGGAATGCCCGAAATCTTTTCGCTCGTATTTGTCTTCAAATCAAGGGCCCTGATTCCAGCGCCCTTTAGCGAGATGATGGCCCTAGTGGCCGTCTCATCAGGCGTGATCGTGAAAATGGTTGCGGTTCGGCTAACGGCGGCAATTTGGGTTGCCACTCGTCGTGACTCGTTGACCCTCCACAGCCCACGATTTCGCGTTCCGACGAGCGCTTCGGTCGCGTTGATTTGAGCAATACACTCGATGCAGCAACGGTCGAGACCGCCGATCGCGTAAGCAACGTCGGAGTCTTCGGTCAAACGCCAGAGTCCGTCAGACCTAGTGCCTACGAAGGCATGATGCCCTACCTGAGCGATACAAGTAACGTACGCGTTTCTCGGCAGTCCGGAGATTTGGGCCGGAGCGTTGTGCCCAGCTTGGACTGGTGGACACCATACCAGGGCCGCGAACACAAGCGATGAAATCATCTAATCGCCAGCTCGTCCTCGCCAAAAATGCGAGGCCACTCTTCGAGGATTTTTTCCATGTTGTCCTTCATTCGCCTTACGATTCATATGGGAACGTGAATCGACGGTTGTATAAGTTTGACGGCACTAAGGAACCGGTAAGTTACTGTTGCGTTTGGAAGCAACAGACACGGAAAAGGGCGAATGCTAGTCCGAGACTGAAATTTAGCTGTTGGGCAAAGCCGAACTGCGTTGAGGCAGACGCGGTAACTGGGTCTTATAGTCGAATGCGGATAGGCGAATAAGAAATCTAGACCGCGCCGGCCTGTGGATTCCGCAAAGCTACAATCCTAGATTTTGGACAGGGCTAGAACACTTTCCGGCCTGAGCGGACTTGTGGCCGCGACCCTTGTGCGGATTCGCGTCCTGCGCTCCTGATGGGTGCGTTACCTGAATCCGCAGACCTGATTTGCGCGAAGATAACCGTTCATCCCTCGCAAAGAATCTGGAGTCAGACCGCAGCATAGACGATCCCCGCTCCCACAATCGCCGGAATTGGGGACAAAACCCGAAGCACCAAGGGGTTGAGCCACCGAGAACACCAGAGTCCGTAGGAACCGTGCACTCGGATTGGTAGCGCCAAAATCAATAGCGAAGAAATAACGATACACCACCCTGCCACTTCGAAGGCCACGGACAGCTTTGACAAGGGCGAACGAACAATCAGCGCCGCGCCGGCAACAATCCTTAGACCCTGCTCCGTCAGCTGGAGCCGCCTATTGGAAGCGGTCAAACTCGAGGTCATTTTCTCGAAGAGTTGCAGGCAGTAGCGAGGCCACAGCGCCATCATGAAGGAAACGCCAACAAGCCAAAGTCCTGAGGCTGAAACGATGACGAGCGCGATGATCTGCACGGGTTAGTTAGGCCTCTACTTTGCGCAGACTCTTACGTTCGAGCGTACGCTTCCATGTTAATCGATTCTGACGACTCGGGGAGTGATTTTGGGAAACTGAACGAACACTTTTGGGTCGTGGCCTGGGATGATTAGGGCTGGGGTGGCGGCGAGGGTCCTCATCCGATCTTGGGCCTTCAGGTTGGACTTGGCGTCCAGGGTTTGAGCGATGGGGGCGTGCTTTTCGAGGTTTTCAAACAAGTAAACGTTGTCGCTTGCCAAAACTACCGTGCCTTGGCGGGTTTGCACGCCGAGGTACTGCGATTGAAAAGTGTGCTTGCCACCGATGTAGCTTCTCACTCCCGGCAGAATTTCTAGATCGTCGCCATTGATTAGGTTGAGCCGCCCAGCTTCGTTGATTTTGACTAGGGCCAAAACGTCGTCCACGTCGGCGCCTTCACCGCCTCTTCCACCTTGCCATGCGTCGCCGATGTAGTGCATATACTCGTCTCGCTGAATCCAAACGTGGGCTTTGGGGAATAAATCCGCTCCGTCTGCATGGTCCCAGTGGATGTGAGAGATAACGACGTCGGTGACCTGCTCAGGCTTTATATTCAGCTCGCTGATCGCTTCGGACGGGCGAACGAAATCCTTTACCGTCCAGGATTTGAAGAATTTATCTCGATAGAAACCGGAGTCGAAGAGGACGACCTTACCGCCTCCCTTGAGCACCCAAAAAGTCATCGCAATGTCGATCTTGCGGTTCGCCGCCGCACCCTGAACCAAATACTGGACAGGAAACCCAGGAACGGTAGCGAACCGAACGGCATAAACCTCGTACGTTGGAGCCCCATGTGACCCAGATGCAGCAGCTGAAGCCGTCAACACAATCGATGCGACAAGAGCAAGAAGATATTTCAAAATAGGAGCAGGCATATTCTCAACCTTGGGAGTGATCTGCTGCAGGTACATCAGCAGAACTATATAATCGGATAATCCAATACGATCATATCCCTTAAAGTAATTCCGCACCACACGATGGGTTCCACCTCTGGGTAGTTGGCACGGAAGAAGTCGCGCCTTACATGGCTCATCCGAAATCCGCACTTTTGGTAGAAGATGATGTTGTCGACTGAGAAGCTGGCCGTGGCTACAAGCATCGTGTCAACTCTTTTATGCCGCGCGTCTTCAATTACCGCAGACACTATGGCTGTACCATGTCCCTGTCCCCGTTTGTTTGCGTCGACTGCCAACAGTACAATCTCACCGGTTGTATCCCACCGTACGGCAGCCGCACCCACGAGTTCTTTGCCCAGCCAAGCCGCGTAGACGGTCAAGTCAGGATCGGAGAGTTCGCGCCGCAGCCGTTCCTCATAGGGCAAGGCGTCGAGCAGAATCGGGACAAGCAGATCGACCTCTTTAGATTCACGAAGGCAAAGCATGATTTCATTCGCGTTGAAGTCGGAACGAACCCGGGGTAAATACGTTCTGCTCAATCACGTGCGAGAATGCAAGTCCGTATCACCCTCATTACCTCAATACCCACATACCTAACACCCAAGCCACTCAATTCACGCCTTGTGCCCCTCGTTCATCGGCACGATCCAGATGTTTCGATATCGGATCGGGCAGCCGTGGTCCTGTAGGAAGATCGGGCCGGTTGGAGGTTGCGGGCCGGTGTTTCCGGTTGCGGTCGACTCTACTTTGATTTCGACATTGTCATGGATCTTGATACCGTTGTGGAAAACCGTGATATGCGGGAACTCTGTTTCTTTTCCGCTACTGTCGAACCGGGGAGCTCGGAACGTGATGTCGTAGGTGTTCCATTGCTCAGGTGGCTTGATGGCGTCCTTGTCGGGGTCTTTCTGGCTGTAGATTGCGCCGACGCCTCCAAATTTGTAAGTCGGATTCTTATAGCTGTCGAGCACTTGGATCTCGTATCGACCATGGTTGAACACGCCGCTGTTCGCCCTTCCTTGGCTCGTTTCTTTCGCCATAAGGGGGAGCCAAAACTCCACGTGCAGCTTGTAGTCTCCGAAATCGCGTTTTGTGGAGATATCGCCAGTCCCTGGCTTGACCACTAAACAACCATCGGTGATGTCCCACTTGCACTCGTCGTTGGAGCCTCGCTGCTTCCAATGGGAAGAGTCTTTGCCATTGAAGAGAACGATGGCGCCTCTGGGTGGCCTCGCCATGAGTGTGGCCCGCTGGGAAGCCAAACCGACTACAGAAATTGACGACAAGAAAGCAAGCGCAAGTGCGTACCGGATCTTCACGCTTGGGAGTCTACCAGTCGAACGGGGAAGCGTTGGAGCGGCGGAGGGAAAGCGTTGGAGCGTTGAGCCTCTGAGCGGAACGGTTGAAGTATTTCGGTCTTGGGGAGGCATTGGAGCGTTGAGGCGCTCTAGGACGGCAGGTGGGCTTTTAGACCGCACCCATCGATGTGAAGGTGGACTTAACCGCGCATCGTACGAAACAATCTCCGAATTGCCTCTTCATTGCGACCTTTGCGCCTTCGCGTGAAGATGTATTATTTTTCGCAAAGGTTAGCCAAGGTCGCAGAGGTTGGCAAAGGAAATGCGGTTTGCCTCGTCAGTTTCTTCCACACTAATGGCACAAACGGACAAAGATTCTCCCGTCGCTACTGGCATTTCCGGCTCCGGCCAATAATCCATCACTCCAATACTCGATCACTCCAACTTCGCCCAACCTACTTGCGCAAGGGGCTACGGCAGTTTGGCTTGGATGCCGACTTGGCCGAGCGTCTTGACTAACGTCGCCTCATTGCCCGATCCAACCATCGAACCTGCGATGTTGCCTTTTCGATCGATGATGTACATCGTTGGAATCCCGGGAACATTGTATAGACGCTTTGCGATGCTGTTTTTTCGGATTGCGGCGTGGTCGCCCTCTGCCGGATCGCGCACAAAGTTGAAGTCGTATTTCGTGCCGGAATTCTGTTTGATCCAACTCAGAAAATCAGGCTTTTGATCCCATGTGTTCAAACTCAGTACGACCACCCCCTGACCCTTGATCTGCTTGTAGATTTTTTCGAGGCCAGGCATGGAAACCTGGCAAGGTCCGCACCAGCTAGCCCAAAAGTCGAGCACGACTACCTTGCCCTTGAATTGACTCAGGGTCACCTTGTGGTCATCGGGCGTGTAAGCCGTAAAGTCGGGAGCTTTTTGCCCAACGGGCACGGGCTGAAAGGATATTTGCGCGCAGGCTGTCAATGCCAGCGCCAGCCCCGTAACGGACAAAGCGGTGATTCGAACGATCAACTTCATATCTGTATTGTCCCGGATAATTGGAAGAAACGAGTCAAGAAAATCTTGTGCAAAACAATCAATGCCATGCGAGCTAACATAGACCTGACTCAATGAGCGATTATCCACAGCCTGAAGGCACCAAAGTTCCGCCGGAATTGCTTCCGCCTCCGGTAAGGCTGCCACCCCCGGTGATGTCTCAGCCGCCAGCGCAGGAGCCTCCTGGGCTTGACACGTTCGAAGGCGCTTTGCGGTCGGTCTTCGTTGGCAAGAACGGAATCCGGGCCGGATGGAGCCTTTTGATTTTTCTTGGAGTGATGTTCCTCACGATCATCCCAATTGGAATCGCAATAATTGTCTTCCACGTGCCGATCTCCGGCAAGGTCCACTCGCCAGCAGAAGCGATCATTGGTGAAGTATTGTCGTTGATCTTGGTGCTCGTGCCCACGATCGTCATGTCATTCATCGAGCGAAAACGGTTTTGGAACTACGGGTTCTTGGACCGTCGAGCGTTGCGTCGGTTTGGCGGAGGGTTCTGCTGCGGGTTTGTGGCTATCTCGATTCTGATTGCGATACTTGCGGCAGGTGGCTGGATCGCATTCGATGGGCTAACCCTGCACGGGATCGACGCTCTGAAATATGCAGGACTTTGGGGAATTGCTTTTTTAATCCTCGCCGTATTCGAGGAGTCGATGTTCAGAGGCTATCCGCAATACACGTTGGCTCGAGGAATGAATTTCTGGGCTGCGGCGGTGATCCTGTCGGTCCTTTTCGGACTGTCGCACCTATCTAACCCGGGCGAAAACTGGCTCGGGATCCTTCAAGTGATGGTTGTCGGCCTTGTATTTTCGCTAAGTCTACGCCTGACCGGCTCCCTG
>Ga0206951_1098_pt1 | contig 21621 bp, 16 predicted proteins | sample Alteio_BWOrgHeat_38_FD_152974 | JGI IMG/M metagenome (GOLD analysis project Ga0206951, IMG submission 152974) | Enriched cells from forest soil in Barre Woods Harvard Forest LTER site, Petersham, Massachusetts, United States -... | ecosystem: Environmental > Terrestrial > Soil > Temperate forest >... | reverse complement strand
TGGCGTCCTAACCCGCGAGACGGCTTTCAAATGGCGCCCGAAGAGATCGCAACGGAATTGGCGAGGAGATATTTCCATTGGGCCGGACCTGCCACCTTAGCCGAATTCCAGTGGTTCTCAGCACTCGGAGTGGGTGCCGCAAAAGCCGCTTTGGCGCCGCTAAACCTTGAAAGCCTAGGATCGGACTCCCAGAGGATGTTCCTTCCTGGCGATAAAGAGGTATTCGAAGCGTTTGATGTTCCCAAGGTGCCTCGGTACGCTTTGGTCTCGAGCATCGATGGGATAAGCCTGCTTCGACGGGACCTTAAGTCGCTGGTCGATCCAAGCGATCAAGCGCGTGAAGTATTTGCGGACAAAGCGATGACCTACCTTGGCGGCCTCTCCGACCTGCCGAGTAATGCGATCTTGGATAGGGGGCGGCTCATTGGGCTCTGGGAATACGACACTGCAACCTCCTCGATCGTGTGGTACTCCTTCATACCACGCAACCACGATTTGGTGACCGCCGTGGCCGAAACCGAACGGTACGTGAGGGACCAGCTCGGTGATGCCCGCTCATTCAGCCTCGACAGCCCTAAAAGCCGAGAACCGTTGATTGCGGCTTTGAGGAAAGCCGCCAGCTAGTCCCCGGTTGGCACGATCGCTTTGGTTTCCACCATCAATATTGAAGTTCGAATTGGAGCCCGGGGTCGGTGCATGACTCCTTTGGGTATCACCACACCTTGTCTCGGAAGCAACTCGATGGTCCTTTCTTCAAGATCGATCAGTAACTGACCTTCAACAACGTAAAAAAACTCGTCGTCTGAATCGTGTTTGTGCCAGTGGTACTCGCCTTCGACGACGCCAAGCCTGACAACGGAATCGTTCACAGCACAAAGGGTTTGGTTGAACCACTGATGCGGACATTCCTTAGAAATCTGCGCCTCATCGATCAACTCAAGTGGCTCGAACGCAACATCCAGTCGGGTGATGTATGGAAACTCCGGTTTCTCGCTCATTTCAAACGCAAGCGTACTCGCTGAATGGCATTCGTCTCATTCGACCTGTAAAAATGGAATACAGGATGCCCGATGTGCTGTCATCTAAATCGATGCGTTTCATACATCTTGGATTTCTGGTCAGCGAGCTATTAGCATCTTGTTATCCCGCTGCGCTTGCACACCGGGCTAAGAACGACTTGGTTTTTCGAGTTTCATTTCTTCCCGGGCACCGGATCGCATATCTTGTGGAACGCCGTGATATTCGATCAAACTTGCCCGCACGGTCGTCCACTTTTGACGTCGTTTGCACGGATAAAAAGGGCAGCGAGTATAACGTCGAAGTTCAAGAGGAGGGCGTCGGAAGTATCGAGAGCAAACCGCTGTGCAAGAAAACCTGGATTAGTGACCAAGGCCACTCCCACCATTCGGTTGTCTTTTGGCTTGCGGCATGTCCAGTTGGAGTCGTAAAACTCAACGCGAGTTGGAAGGGGTGTCCTCCTCCACTTGCCGCAAGCATGGGAGCCATCCTTTCGTCGGCGTTCAACTATAAACTCATCGGTATCGAAGTGAATAACCAAAGAAAAGCAGCCCGCATTGGATTCGGATGTGTTCAAAGGGCGACGAGAAGAAACCGAGTCGAAACACATTTTCAGGGAATGATGTTGCTCGACGTTGCCGACGGACAAATTCTCGACTACCAGATTACGAGGTCCGATTCTCGATCAAAGCGGGGGTCTACCGCGGCCGAACGAATGCAAAGACTGACATATACGGCCCGAATCGTTCGGCTATAGCTCGGGCTGATCGTATCGTTTGCATGATATTCGGAGGTTCTTCAAGCCCAGCCTGCGACTCGTGAGAAGGAAACTTGGAATGAGGGAGTATTGGCGTCCTACCCGGACCCGGAAATGGCGGTAGTCGCGAGATGGTTTTTGCTCGCGTGAGGCCTTCGATACTAGCGGATTCTTAGAGCATTGATGCGATTGCGTTCGCAACCAAGTATAAAAAAGACGTGGCGATCGTTACGGACATAGACACAAGGGGGCGTCATCTGCTAGCCCAAGGGTGTGACCAAAGACCCGGTTCGGAAACAGTTTAGACGCGACTCAAAGTCGAATAGTCATGTTCAACGCGCTCACACCTCTCTGCTTTGTCGCAATGCTCTCGGCTCGTCCAGGACTCTCGGCCAGCGCAAACGTGTCGGTCAGCGCGATCGTCGACTCCTCAATTCGTTACAGTTCGGAAAAGGGTCTGGACGTCACGAAAGTATTCACTGGCGGACAATACATCGTCCATATTGCAAAGCCAAACGGTCAGACGAGGGGCTTTATGGATGTGAACGCGGAAGACCTTCTTGCCAGCTATACCTTCGATTCACACGGAAATATGAAAGATCGGGCTGTTTGGGCTGAGCCTTGCCGTGACATGAGCCCCTTCGTGAAGTCCGAAATCGCTTCGATGGTTCGCGGGGTGCTAACGAATGGCAAGCTTGAGCCGTGGCTCGCATCAAATCTCCAAGTCTCCGTCAAGCGATATCCAAGAGGCTGGGGCCTCGAAGTTCGAAAACTAAGCTGCTTCGACCTAAACCGGCAAATGCTTTGAAATTCCTCGGGCCAAGGGTTTTGGGGGATAGGGTCTGGCGTTCCGGGTTTCGGAAAGGCTAGCGCCGCTTTCAAATAAAATGCACATTTAAATTTGCTTTTTTGAGACTTTTAACAAACAAGAACTCCATCACTCCAGTTCTTTCCACTCTCCACTCTCCACTCTCCACTCTCCACTCGCAACTCTCCACTTTCCCCCTTACGCGGAACAAACAAGAGGCGTCCGACGATCTTCAATACAAATGCTGTTCAAATCCTTTGGAATCGTCACGATATTTCTGATTGCCTGGATCCCCGCTTTCGGCCAGATTAATCGGGACGGAAAGGGTTATGTATTTCGAGTCACGTTCGCGCCTAAACAAACAGTGAGATACCAGGTGACGAATCGCACCGTTGGCTCACAAGTGCACACGACTCCAACGACTGTGAACGTTACCTGCACCGAAATAAAGGACGGCTTCTATAACGTGGAGGTCGACGAGCAAGTGTCAGATGCGACGCAGGACCAGGCAGACAGCAGTTCGTTTGTCGAACCCATTTACAAGAAAACCTGGGTTACAAATCGAGGTCACTCGGCCCATAAATACGCTTTTTGGTACACGACTTGCCCATACGGTCCCGTCAAATTGAAGTCGTTTTGGAAGGGTAATCCTCCGCCGCTCGCCGAAAGCTTGGGAGCCCCGGCTTCCGCTGGGTTCGATTACACCTTGACCGGATTTGAGCAAAGGAATGGCGCCAAAGCCGCACGTATAGGATTCAAATTTATTCAAAGGGCGACCACAAGGAACCCGCAAGAGAGTTCATACGCCGGTGGAATGCTCATCGACAACGCAAACGGCCAAATCCTTGACCTCACGGTCACAAAGACGGAACGCACCTTTACGAAGAAGCCATTAGTGGTGACCTACGTAAAGCGGTTGGTTAGGGTTTAGGGGCGAGCGCTCCGCGGATTGGGATCTAGGACCGATGGGACGAATGGGACTTATAGACAGATGTCGTAGCGGCTTCGCCTAAAAATGAGCATAGGTCCCATAAGTCCCAGATGTCTGATAAGTCCCATTCACCCGTGCCCCGAAACCCCAAACCCAGCGTTTAGATCCGCTTAAACATCTTGAGCAGCGCATCCGTCCCGAGAGTGACTGTGATCGGTCGGCCGTGGGGGCAGAGATAGGGATTCTCGGTCGTCGCAAGATCGACGATTAGCTTCTCCATTTCGGTGTGGCTCAAGGGATCTCCCGCTTTGACCGCCATTTTGCACGAACTCGTGATCCATATTTGCTCTCGTGTCGGTACCAATCGGCGGGTCACCGAAGCCTCGACCAATTCATCGACAACATCTCTCAGAACCTTCAATGGGTCGCGATTTTTGATCGCGGCCGGAACTGCGCGTACAACGTAACTTTCCCCGCCAAAAGGATCCAGTTCGAAACCGACATCGATCACTTCCTGAAGTCTTTCCCGTAGCATCAGTGCGGAACGGCGATCTAAATGAAGAGTTTGAGGCACTAGCAATGCCTGCTTCTCGATCGCAGCCGAACCCCTTATGCCGCACAAGTACTCATACAGAATGCGTTCGTGAGCGACATGCTGGTCTACGATGACGAGGCCATGCTTGGTCTCGGCAACGATGAAGGTCTTCATGGCTTGCCCAATCACCCGGAGCCCGTCAAGGAGAGACACGAATGGTAAGGATAGATCACCCTTTTGGAACATCGGGATAGGAACATCCACTGCCGGAGACTCAAAAAGGGCGGTGGCCGATCCCGAAACAGACGATTGCGAGGCAAAACTTCGATAGTCAAAGGTCTCCGGCGTGGCCGCCCGTATCGCCGCAAGGGCCTCGTTTGCTGCCGCCACGCCCGCCGCGTTCGGCATCATGCCATGCTCCATCAGAGCAGATTTTAAAGCGATTCGAATTGCGTCGAACGCTTGGCCCTCCTGCTGGAACTTAACTTCGCTTTTCGTCGGCGAAACGTTGACGTCAACTCGTGAGGGATCGATGTCGATCATTAGGACAAGAAGAGGAAACCGCTTGTCCGGCGTCAGATCCCGAAACGCCTGATCAATCGCGGCGGTGAGAGTGCGAGTTCTGACCGGCCGCCCGTTGACGAACAAATACTGGAACGCCCGGGTGGGTTTGGTCACATGTGGCGGGCTAACAAAACCGCTTAAGACCATTCCCGCTGCATCAAGCCGGACTTCGGCTAGGCTGCGAGCCATGTCCCTCCCCCACACATCCGAAATAGCCTCCTGCAGATTGCCGCTACCAGATGTTTTGAGACCGATCTGGCCATTGTGGACCAGCTGAAATGCGACGTGGGGATAAGCCACCGCGTATCGTGACACGTGGTCGAGCGATTGACCAAGTTCCGTCGTGTCGCTCTTGAGAAACTTCAAGCGAGCCGGTGTGTTGTAAAACAGGTCCTCGACAAGAACCTCAGTTCCCTTCGGGCCAGAATTTCCCTTTGGGTGGCTGATCTTTGAATCCTCAACTTTCAACACGGTCCTAAGCCCGTCCGTCCGAGTCGTCGACAACGTTAAACGCGAAACGGAGGCGATCGACGGAAGAGCTTCCCCTCTAAATCCCAATGTGCGAACTCGCTGAAGATCGTCCACTGATGAGATCTTCGAGGTCGCATGGCGTTGAAGTGACTGGCGCGCATCTTCCAAGTCCATTCCGACCCCATCATCGAACACTCGAATCAGTGTCTTTCCACTGTCTACAAGCTCGATCTCGATTCGGGCGGCTCCGGCATCCAAGGCATTCTCGACGAGTTCCTTCACCACCGACGCTGGCCGCTCCACCACCTCTCCTGCCGCGATCTGGTTAACCGTATGCAGATCAAGGAGACGAACGGACGACATATCGCGGAGTTTACAGCGTTGGAGCGCTCAGCGTTAGAGCGTTAGAGGGCAGCCTAAAGTATTAGCGTCATTCGGACAACGATTACCGGAGGGCAATTCCCAGAGCACTCGAATGCTCTGGTTCTGTACCGAGCGAACCCGCGGTTCCCATGTCCCTGAACAACGCGAGGCGCGCCATCACTCCGAGGTTCTAAATGGGACTTTTAGGATCATGGGACGTACGGGACATATGTGTTCCGGCCCATTCCCCTTTCTTCTTTCCCCTTTCTACTTTCCGCTCGCAACTCTCCCGTCGCAACTCTCTACTTTCTACTTTCTACTTTCCACTCGCAAGTCTCCCCTTTCTCCGCCCTCGAACGCTTCAACGCTAAACGCTCTAACGCTCCTCAGGCTCTGTCCCGTAACGCCTGTCCCGTGTCCCGTCCGATGCGCCTTTCGACCTATTCATGGAACCGACTACCTAGTAATTTCGCCAGAGGACCTAACCCATGATGCAATTACCTCAAAAGCGGTTTGGTCTCTCGGACGAGAAGCGCGAGGCCTATGAAACGCGTATGACGCTGCTCCGCGAACGCTGGCAGATAATTGAGGATTTTGCAGAGCAGATCGCGGACCGGTGCCAGACAGGATGGAACTGGCTGTGTGCCCGACCTTTGCTTTTGCGTTGGGCGACCGTCTTTCTCAGCGTGACCGTCTCGATGGTGGTGGGACTTGCACTACACGACAACGTCGCGGCGGCTAGCCAACTCCTGCTGTTTCTCCCTGCGGTCCTACTCAGTGCACTATATGGTGGGCAGTTTGCCGGGCTCGTCGCCGCATTACTAGGTGCGGTCGCCACCGTTCACTGGAAAATGAGCGGAGTAACCGGGTCATTTGAACCTTCGCTCGTCGCTTTGTTCCTCTACGCGATCGCCTGTTGTATCGTGTTGGGCCTCAGCAATGCCCAAGCGAATCAGCAGCGGCAGATTCTTCGATTCACGGAGACTCTTGAAGAGCGCATACAAGAACGAACCGCCGATTTGGAAAAAGCGAATGAAGAGTTATCGGGATTCTGCTACTCGATTTCACACGATTTACGCGCACCCATGCGCAATATCGTCGGTTCCAGTCGGATTCTGCTAGAAGAAGCCGGCCCGCGGCTTGACGAAGATTCTCGACAGCGATTAACGGGCCTCGCCGGTTCGGCGATGAAGCTCTCGACTTGGGTAGACGACCTACTCAACCATGCGAGGTTGGGACACATGGAGATCAAGCCTGAGTGGATTGATCTTACAAAAATGATAGACGAGCTTTGTTCGCAGCTTCAAACCGAATCATGGAAGTTTTCCAGTTTCACGGCAAACATACAGCCGAACTTAGTGATTACCGGCGATCGAGTACTGGTCCGACTCGCAATTCGGAATATTTTAGAAAATGCATGTAAATACGCTAAAGAGGGTCTACCTCTCCAATTAGAAATCGGAGAACGCCGCATATCACGAAAGACATTCGTCTACATCCGCGACAACGGAATCGGTTTCGAACAAAAATATGCCGATAAGATATTCGAGCCGTTCGAGCGTCTTCATCGCGACGAAGACTATGAAGGTTCCGGCATCGGGTTGGCGAATGTTGCCGCTATCATTGCTCGACACGACGGGGAAATACTGGCGGAAAGTAAGCCGAACGAAGGGTCAACGTTTTTGATTCGATTTGGGACAGGCAAAAAGCGATCTTAACGAATCGGGCGATCGGTATATTGAACGATGTGCTGTCCGCTTTGCGCTTGCCTCGTGAATTCGACTACTTAGCAACCAGTCCAACTCGGTTATGCGACAAATCCTATGAGGTTCCGTCGCGATGAGTGAGGAGATCGAAAGGCTCCGTCGGGTTGAGGAACAATTCCAGGCGTTTGTAACTTGTGCCCCGATTGGGATCGTGTCTTCCCACTTGGACGGCCGCGTATTTGAGGCAAACGACACGTACCTCGAAATGATCGGCTTCACTCGGGAGGAGCTCAAGGACGGGGGCATCCGGTGGAGCGACTTGACGCCGCCGGAATGGTCCAAAGCACATGAAGCAGCGATCGAAGAAGCCAGACTTAAGGGCCGATGCAAAGCGTTTGAAAAGGAATACGTGACCCGTGAAGGCAAGCGGATTCCGATTCTAGTCGGTTTTGCGCTCGTTGGTCCAACACGGGAGGAAACCTTAGCATTTACCATCGACCTTTCGGCCCAAAAGCAAGCGGAGGCAGAGGTCCGAAGGCTAAACGCCGAGCTTGAGGAACGAGTCGCAACGAGAACGATCGAACTCGAGGCCGCAAATCGCGAATTAGAGGCATTCTGCTACGCCGTTTCTCATGATTTGCGCGCGCCTCTGAGGAGTATCGATGGGTTCGCGTACGCTCTCATCCAGGACTATGAAGAGAAGCTAGATGACGAGGGCCGTGAGTTTATCGGCCGAATACGAAGCTCGTCGAAGCGAATGGACGAGCTCATCTCTGCCCTGCTCAGCCTATCTCGAATCACGACCACCGAGCTGGATCGGCAGGATGTGAATCTTTCTGAGCTCGCGTATGGAGCGTTTTCTGACCTTCAACTCGCAAATCCTCAGCGGAACATTAGTTTGAGCATTCAGCCCGACATGATCGTAAAGGGAGATCGCAGAATGCTGCAAGCGGTTCTCGATAATCTCTTAAACAACGCGGTCAAGTTCTCTTCGAACCAGCCAAGCGCGGAAATAGTATTCGGCCGAGAGGGGTTGGTGGGACCATTTTTTGTCAGAGATAACGGCGTGGGCTTCGACATGACCCAGAGTTCCAAGCTTTTTCAACCTTTTGAGAGGCTTCACAGCCCGAAAGAGTTCGCTGGGTCCGGTATCGGACTAGCCACGGTCCACCGCATCATCCGAAAACACGGCGGAAAAATCTGGGCTGAAGCGGAAGTCGACAAGGGCGCAACATTCTATTTCACCCTAACTCCGGAAGCAGCCAGAGACCGAACGAAGTAGATCGATTGAACCTGGAATCTCTACGGATCCTCCAGAGTCGGAACGATCTCAGCGGCATTCTAGGGGTCTCCGACAGCTAGGCTCGTGTGGGATTAGTGCGGAAGAAACACTCTTTGAATTCCGTATTTCCTTTGCGATCCTTTGCGGCCTTGGCTAGCCTTTGCGTGAGAAAATACATTTTTCCACGCAAAGGACGGCAAAGGAGCGAAGGTTCGCAAAGTGGAACGATTACCGGTCCAGTATTACGATGTTTCTTAGGAGACACCCCTGGGTCTGATTGCTCCGCAATCCATTTCTGGGACACTGACGTGGGCCATGCCAAGCCTGGTCAGTGTCAATTGCCACTCTTGCGCCCCTTAATCTGCCCCAGCAGCACCTCGATCGACTTGTCGATTTGGGGGTCTTTTCCGGCGAAATACTCATCCGGAGTGATGTCGACGTCGTAGTCCGGCAGTTGACCGTTATCCTCAAGTGGCGAACCGTCGAGTCTGTAAACGCCCGAAGTAGGCATCCTTGCTCCGGTGCCGTCGACAAGGCGGATCCCGTATGTCCATATCACGTAACCCGGCGTTGGCTTTCCGACTAATGACGCCAACCGTCGTGCCTTCATCGCGTACGGGAACATCTCCGCATTCGAAAAGCTAGTTTCGGCGCACATCACGACGGTCGGCAAGTTCCACGATTGACTTGGCGCAAGTGCTGCCGGCTCGTCTCGGTTTTGGTAGATGCTGTGCGGAATCCTTTCGAGAATATCGATCAGACGGTCGCTGATGTTTCCTCCGCCGTTGTTCCGGACGTCGATAATCACCCCTTTCTTGCCCTGCGAATATTCCCAAACCTCTTGGTTAAAAATATCGAAATTGTTACCGCCCATACCGGCGATATGGACGTAAGTGAGCAACCCACCCGATTTCTGCTCCACATACTTTCGGCGTGACTCAATCCTGTTCCGGTATAGAATCGCTGTCCATTCGCCAGCACTTAGCGCCCGATACTTGACCTCTCGCGTCTTATCGTCCTGTCCTTTCACGGTAAGCACCAGATCTCGTCCAACTTGCTCGTTGAGGACGTCTCGCCATAGATATTCATCTAAATTGACATTCTTCCCGTTGATCTGAGTGACAATCTCGCCCGCAGCAAGTTTGGTTCGGCTGTAGCTCCCAGGGGATCTGGGCGGTACCTCTCGAATGCGGATGCCCGGGCCAGGATACGAATAATCGAATTTGAAGCCGGGATGAGCACTCGTTTGGCTCGTTGGATTTCCGGCCGCAGGGCTTACTTCAGAGTGAGAGCATTCCAACTCGCCGATCATCTCGTTCAATACAATGGCCATCTCGTTTCTATGCGCCACGCTAGAGAGCATCGGTTCGTATCGCTTCTTGATCGCCGCCCAGTCTCTCCCATGGAAGTTAGCATCGTAGAAGCCTCTGTTATATAGCCGCCAGTACTCGTTGAAAGCGGCTCTGTGCTCGTTTCGGATGTCCCTTATCCAGTCGGCTCGAAATGCAACGGATGTTATTGGGTTATTAGGCTTATGGATTTCCATAAGTTGGAGCTGTCCGCTCTTAGTGAACGCTAGTGAGCTTCCCTCCTCGTTGAACTCAAACGCGTCCACTCCGGCGCCGTTGGTCAGCTTGGCTGGTTGCTCGCCCGCGTAAGTCGCTTTCCAAATGTCTCCACCAGCCAAAAAGTACAGGTCTCCGTTCGATAGATCTACTCGAATGTTCCCTTCTGGAGCCTGACTTACGATTCGCCGCATGCGCGACTCGATACCATCAAAGTCGATGTCGACGTGGACTGGCGAAGTTGGCTTGACATACTTGAGGTCCAACTCGCTTTCGCGAGCGTCTTCCGCTTTGAGTGGCAGCGCATAAAGACCGCCGCCCGATCGATCGGAACGGAAGAAAAGATAATGCCCGTCAGGTGAAAATCGAGGCGCCGCATGATCGGCATTGAGGCGGGTGACGTTTACCGCTTTGGCAGATCCGACATCGTATATGAAAATGTTCGTCGTCAGGTCGCCCTCGCGTGCCGCATACGCGACATATCTGCCGTCGGGCGACCAATCGTAGCTCGTGTCCGGACCGTAGTTGAAGCTGCTCGGTAGTGGTACGACGCATTTGATGTCGCCGCCCTCAATTGGCACGACATAAAGGCCCCCCTGCTTTCCGGCCATCCAGAAGCTGAGGGACTTTTTGTCCGGAGTCAATCGCAGCCTTAACGTGTCAAAAGGCAGAGTTGTAACCGCCTTTACTTCTTTGGTTGCCACGTTCATCTTGAAAACGGCATTCCCACCACTTCGATCCGAGGTGAAGAAGAGGGAAGTTCCGTCCGGAGTCCAAACCGGGTCTCCGTCTGCCCCTGCATAGTCGGTCAATTGGACTGCATCGTCTGCATTGGGCCCCTTGCCCTTCTTTGTGGGCACCATCCATATCTCGCCGTGGACTACGAACGCGATTCGGTCACCTTTCGGGCTGAGCGCCATTTGTTCCGCGCCGGTCGTCAGAATCAACCGCTCCTCGTTGGTGGTTTTTTCGTCGATACTTGCGACGACCTCGACCTTCTTCGCCCTCTCACCTGGCGGCATCACGTAGATTTCTCCCGCTTCCTCAAACGCGGCAGTGCCTGCCTTCTCGGCCACCGTCAGGAAGCGGACCGGAGAGCCAACAAAATTGGTGAGACGATTTGCGTGGCCCTCCATGTCGACGCTGTAAACGTTAGGTGTCCGATCCGTGTTGTCCACAAATTTTGGAATTGGCTTGTTCACAAAGCTGCTGCTTGGCGTTTTTTCACCGACGGTTACGGTGAGAACTGTTTTGTCGCTCGGCATGAAATTCGGCCAAAGATGCTGAAACCCGTTTGAGCGAACCTTCGTCCGTTTACCGGATTCTATGTCGTAAACCCAAAGTTGGGATGCCGCCGAACCCTGGTAGCGTGGGCGAGTCCACGGGAATCCAAGCCTAGTGTATAGGACTCGATTTCCATCCGAAGAGAATCTCGGCGAGCCCACCGTCATCATGTCGAGCATGATCTGGTGAGTCCTAGTGTTGCGGACGTCGATCGTAAACAGCCCATTTTCGCCTGCTTCACGGGTGGTTTTTAAGAGGATCGTTTTGCCGTCCGGCGACCAATCGCTCGGCACGTCGCTTCCGGAATGCCAGGTGAGCCGCCGACTCTCTCCTCCATCCGCCGGAACGACGAAAATGTCGTTATTGCCGGTTCGGTTGCTGGAGAACGCAATCCACTGCCCATCCGGCGACCAGACCGGATTGTCGTCCATCTCGATGTGATTGGTGACCGGCACCGCTCGGCCTCCACTCGATGGAGCTATCCAAATATCTCCGCGGTAGCTAAATGCAAGCCGCTTACCGTCCGGGCTCAGAGCCAGCGACCGTGCCCCGTACAACGCAGTCGGGTGCGGTGGCTCAAGCTGGGCGAATGAGGCGGATGCGAGAAAGACAAGAGGAATTAAAGACCAGATTCTCTTCATAGGGCGATAGATGGACTATACACGGTTGCGAGGGTATCGGAGCGAGGGTTGAGGGTCGGACGACACGGTGGCGCAGAGGCACGTAACAAGACCGCTAAATATGTCCCGCTCGTCTGAGCGGTTGTATTCGTCCTACCCGTATCTCTGACCACAGCCCTTCTTTGCAGGCTTACCGCTGGGCACTGGGTTAGGTACGATGGCACTAGGAAATCCCAATTTAATGGCAAGGCACCGACTCAAGTTTTTTTCTGTCCTACTGATCGCGGCACTCGCCGCAACCAGCTTTGGCTCGGTTCGCATTGGCACCAGCGTGGGGCTTCCCTTCCAGTGCCAATTGGACGGTAGCGAGAACACTTTTGCCGTCGCCAACATGACCGCGCTCAATGGCGTTTCGGGACTTTACGTCAATAAGTTATCTGCCACCGGCAAAGTCGTTTTCAGCGATCGTGTCGGCTATAGTCCGGCGGCGACTCCTTTTGCGTTTTTCCTTGACCCCGCTGGAAACTCGTTTACCGTCTCAAACATGACCGCGCTTAATGGTGTCGCTGGTCTCTATGTTACGAAGATAAACCCTACCGGGGGCGTCGTCTATTCAGCCAGGCTCGGCTACAACGCCGCTGCTCTGCCATTCTCGGCATCGTTGGATACCTCCGGAAATGTGCACGTGGTCAGCAGCATGACAGCGCTAAACGGCGTTGCCGGGCTCTACTGTCTGAAGCTGAACACCGCCGGAGCATCGGTTTACAGTGTCCGACTAGGCACAAATCCGGCGCCTGCTCCATTTCAAATGCAGGTAGACACCGCAGGAAACGCCTATGCGCTAGCCAATCTGACCGCATTAAACGGGGTCGCCGGACTCTATCTAACCAAGCTTAGCAGCACCGGAACAACAGTTTACACAGGTCGACTCGGTTACAACCCCACTGCGCAACCGTTCGGCAATGCCAACGATTCCCTCGGAAATTCGTTTACCGTCGGTAACATGACGGCTCTGAATCGAGTATCCGGGCTCTATTTTTCGAAGGTGAGTCCAACCGGTTCGCTTGTTTACTCCCAACGTTTAGGCTACAGCCCTACCACGACGCCTTTTTGGGCAAATTTAGACGCGGCCGATAATGCATTCACGATCTCTAACCTGACATCGTTGAGTGGAGTCGCTGGACTGTACTACTCTAAAATCAATGCCAGCGGAACAGTCATCTACAACGGACGCCTCGGCTACAACCCGGCAGGCGCTCCTTTTGGCGCCATCGAAGATTCAGCCGCCAATCTGTACTCGGTCGCGAACATGTTCGCGCTAAACGGCGTCGCCGGACTCTATTCCAATAAAATAACCTCTGCTGGCCTGCTCGTCTACAATGATCGACTTGGATACAACCCGGCTGCTGCGCCGTTTGATGCGAGGATCGATGGATCTAGCAATGCATACTCGTTCGCGAATATGACCGCGACGAACGGTATTGCGGGACTCTATGTCACGAAACTAAACCCGACAGGCGGTCTGGTGTTCAGCGACCGCCTCGGTTATAACCCGGCCAGCGCCCCTTTTGCCGATATCTTAGATTCTGCGCTCAATGTTTACATCGCCGCGAACATGACGGCAGTCACCGGTTCTTTCGGAATGTATCTCACGAAGCTGAATTCCGCGGGCAAGGTTACTTACAGTGTTCGCCTCGGCACGAATCCAGCCTTAGCCCCGTTTGGGTACTACGTGGATGGTTCCGGAAATGCGTTCACGATGGTCAACATGATCAACCTAAGCGGACTACCTGGTTTGTATCTGAACAAGGTCAGTTCAACGGGCGTTACGATCTACTCAGCTCGCCTAGGCACGAACCCGTCCACCACGCCGTCGAACTATTTTATCGACAGCGCTGGAAACGCAATCTCGGTAACCAGTATGACGGCGCTAACCGGGCTCCCCGGTCTGTACGTCAGCAAGCTGAGCCCAACCGGCGCGACCATCTTCTAGCCCGAAGTATCCGATTCCGCTACGGCGAAGCCGTGTCACCGTTCGGCCCGTCCGACGTTGGGCGCTGACTCGACATTTGGATGCTGGAGGAACCGTGTTCTGCAACGATTACAATCTACGGCGTGACGGTCAATGTAAACGACAGAGGATACGTCTTGCCGTGATAGACTTCGGTACCGGCCCCTGTAATCGATCCGTCAGTATTTTTGACAACGACCGTGTGCATCGCGGTAGAGTCGTTCATGGGCAATGACACGTTCATGTTGCACTTCCCCTGCTGCGAAATGTTGCCCGTCACAAGCCCGGTCTCAAGAAATCCGGTGCTGTTAACATTGCCTTCAATGGCCCCAGAAGTGCCGATGACCACCGTCATGGTTCCAGACTCAAGCCCGATCGCCGTATAAGATCCGCCGAAGTTGCCTGTGAACGCACTCGGTACGAACGTGACCGGCGTTGTCGGGGACGTGCTGTCGCAGCCACCAAGAAACGCTCCGATCGCGATCAGCATAACAAAACGGCTTGATTTATTCATATTGTTGACAACCGAAGATCAAAATACCCGGACGATGCCAATTCGGTCACGCCAAGCAAGATGAACGCACCGGATTCTAACGGATCGGCCGACGATTGATATCCTGTGTATAAACAAATTGAGATACTTCGTGTATCATACAGAGCAATACCATCCTTTTTCTTGTGGTGAGAGCCTCTCTCGTTGGCTCATGGACCTGCACCCCAGTTCTCTCTCCCTTTTCCTAAAGGGTAGGGTGAGGGATCAAAAGGAATCGTCAAAAGTCCATTTCGAGCATCGTCCGAGTCAAAAGAACTAGATGGCATTGATCATACAGAGTACGCATGCATATTCAAGTTGGGAAATGGGGAAACAGCCTCGGCGTTCGAATTCCAGGAATCCTTGCGAAAGAGCTTGGGTTAAAGGATGGCAGCCAAGTCGACGTCCAAGAAGTTTCGGGGAGTCTGGTTCTTCGACCCGTCGTGAAACATCGGATCGAGTATTCACTTGAGGAAATGCTTGCTCATATGACGCCCGAGAGTCTCCACTCAGAAACGGATTGGGGTTCACCCGAGGGTCGGGAAGAATGGTAATTGACGCGCCAGACGTGGGCGACATCGTGTGGGTCAATTTCACGCCGCAATCGGGAAAGGAACAAGCTGGCCAACGCCCGGCGCTGGTATTAAGCCCTCGATCCTACAACACTAAATCCGGATTAATGATCGTCTGCCCCATCACGTCCAAATCCAAGGGCTACGTATTCGAAGTCGCACTGCCGGATGGACTGGCAGTAAACGGCGTAGTCCTCGCCGACCACGTGAAATCCATCGATTGGACGTCTCGAAGTGCGAATATCGTTGGACAAGTGTCGGACGAGGTCTTGATTCACGTTCGGGCGAAGATCAAGGCATTGTTGCTGATCGAATGACACGGCAAAGACGCAATGTCGATCGTCGGCAATCGTAGTGCTAACTACGGAGGCGGAAGACTCTCCTTAGCGGTCAATGCGTCTACGGCCGAGCGCGCTGACTCCCGAACATTCGCGTTCGCGCTATGGCAAAGCATCTTTAGCTTTCCAAGGGCGCGAACGTCGTTCAATTCCTTCAACGACTCGCACGCATTTGCAACTACACGATCGTCACGGTCGTCCAAGCAATCGATCAGTAACGGCGCCGCAAGCTCGGGAACACGGAATTGAAGGGCAGTCGCCACCTCCTCTCTCAGATCGTCTTGGCCCGTGTGAACGATTCGTGATAGGACGTTAACAGCCTGGGGATCTCGGATCGAACATATGCTAACGCATGCGGAACAAGCAAGCTCTCTATCCTTAGAATCCAGTAACTCCACCAAACGCGGAAGACATTTCGCCTCTCGTATGCTGCTGACGAGGCAAAAGTGAATCGCTTGGCCGATGACTTTATCGCTGGATAGTTCAACCGCCAGATCCAAAGTCAGAGGTGGATTCATTTCACCCAACGACTCCAAAGCTTGGTAACGAATCTGCCCATATTTGTCCCTCGTGAGATCGATTAGTGTCCTCTGGACCTCTTCATCGTGGAATGCATGAAGGCACTTGCAGGCTCCGTATCGAACAAAATCAACCGTATCGGTTGCCAGCTTCACGAACAGAGAGCGCAACGATGCAGGCGGATTCTTTGAAGTCAAATCGAGAAGTGCCGAGCGATATCTGTTATTCCGATTGGTGAATGCGCTTGTGACCAGCTCTGGGGATCTATCTAAAAGGGCTCGGAGTGCCTTATCAAACCCGTAGGTTATAACTCCCATTCCGCAGGTCATCAATTCTGGTTCCGAATCAAGATTCATCGGACGGTCCTCTCGAGAACCCTGAACCATATCCCGCAGTAAGGCTCCGGCGCGTTGAGGCGTGCTTGACTTCAAATAATTGAGAATCCCAACCCTCAAATCACCGAGATCGAGAACCTCGCGAATTCGAGATCCTTCTGCGCCACCGTTGATGGGCTCCCAACGATCGTCGTAATCGCGTCCCTCTTTTTCTAAATCTTTTCGAGAATCCGGACGGTTTGCCCACGCATCCAAAGCCACCATCTCTCGCCTGTTGATATCGTCGATCGCGTCCGATGCCGGCCGTTGAACCGCCTGATCTGTGTCCGTTAACAGGTCAACGAGTAGCTCATAATCTCTGTCGCTCCCAACCTTGGCAAGAAGTTGAATTGCCTCCACTCTCGCGGCCCTCGTGCCAACCATCGCAGTCTTACGGAGCCCCGGCACCGCCCCAACTCCAAGTTCAAGCAACTTCTCTTTCGAACTCGCGTTATTCGTCGTTCCCAGCTGAGAAAGAAGCCCATCGACTCTCTGATCCGACTGCGACCCTCCTAGGCACGCAACACCCATCACGAACAGGCATCCAAAAACACGAAAACAACTGGGTGACCTGTTCATCTAGTGTCTATCTTACGACAGGTTCCCATGTAATCGGATGTCACCTGGATGCTGCCTACGCCGAACAGCGCGAATGTGTCCGTACCCAAGCAAAGTAGCCACAGGGGCAACATCTAACCTTACTGGCCCACAGACTTACACCCGCCGAGTGCGTCATGTCATACAGTGCGAGACTGAACACGTACTGCAGCATATCTGGACGCCGAAAGTGTCTTTGGATAATAGCCAGGTGGTCGAAGACGCTTGGGAAGCTACTGCATCCGTTCCCGACTCTGGAGGAGTCGCAGAATTTTGAAGCTGAACTGTTTCGAACCACCGTGACTCCTACAGAATGAGCGTCGACAATTTCGCCGCTTCGAAGTGCTATCGATTCCCGAACGACGCCCACCAGAATCGAGAAGGCCCCCGCGAGCAGACAAGATTGCCTTTCGCCTCTAAGGCGGCGGCGGTCTATCGTCGGCCGCTAACCCGGCTACTGCCTCGGTTACAGCTTCGCGCACAGCTGGGCTCTTGTGGTTATGGAGAAGTTTCAGGTTCCCAAGAGCACCGATATCCTTTAGTTCTCTTAGAACCTGACACGCATTGACGACGACCCGATCATCATTGTCCCCAAGACATTTGACCAAGATCGAATGTACCAAGTCGACGTCATAGCGCTGGAAGCAGGACGTTGCCGCGGCTCTCAGGTCGGCAGGCCCCGACTGGATAATGGCGTTCAAGGTGGCAACGGCTCGTGGATCTCGAATGGATCCAATCCCGAAACATGCTGCCTTCGCTAGCTCTCGGTCTCTGGAAGACAAAAGTTCTGAAAGGCGTACCAGGCAGCGGATATCGTTGTCTGCGTAAGACACGGCGCTAAGCGCTAACGACCGCATACCGTTCTCTCTCAACAACCGCAAAGCTTCGTCCAAAGCCGCAAGCGGATCCACCACCTGAAGGGATTGCAGCGCATCGATTCGGATCATTGCGATCTTATCGTGAGCTAGCTCCACAAGACGTTCCGAGACCTCGTCGTCTTTGAATGCGAACAGGCTCTTGCATGCCTCATTTCGAACCGAGTCCACTGGATCGGAAGCCAATTGCAGCAAGAGAGGTCGCAGTGCAAGAGGCGGTTGCTGGGAGTATGCCCAGACGAGGATTCCACGGTACTTAAACGTTTGGTCGCTTAGATGATCGGAAATAATTGTGGGAGATTTCTTCCACAAGTAGGTAAACGCACGCGTCCAGTCCGCATCGCCTGGGTACGGGCCGCCGCAATGATTGTTTGGCAGTTGCTTCGGATCCATGGGTCCGTCCTTCCATGAATTCGGGATCAACAATTGGAGGACTCGTTCTCCAGCCTTTGGGGACGGGCTTTTAACATAATTGAGAATTGGAACCCGCCACGACATCAGGTCAATGGCATCGCGAATGCTTTTCCCCTTAGCCCCGCCTCGATAGGTTTGAAATACGAGGTCCACTGTAGCCCTTTCTTCTTTGCTGAAATGATGAGGCACTATTCCATCCATCATTTTCATGAGGTCGGACTGCTCGCGCTCATAAATTTCGTCGATCGCGGCCGACGCTGGCTGACGCACCGCTGCTTCAGAGTCCGTGATGAGGTTCACTAGAAACTCGTAGTCCTTGTCGCTTCCAAGTTTCGCAAGAAGCCGAATTGCCTCCACTCTCTCAGCGCTTGTGCCAACCATGGCAGCCCTACGAAGGCCCGGTACCGCTCTATCTCTAAATTCAAGCGACGTTCCTTTCGAACTCGCGTTGCTCGCCGTTCCGAGATAAGTTATAAGTCCATCTACTTCTTGATCTAACCGGGCGCCTCCCATGCATGCTAGACCAAGCACGGACGCACATCCGAGCGCCCGCAACCAAGTGGATGATCTTTTCATCTAGTGCCTATCTTACAACGATTTATCGAACCGGCTTCAGCAAAGTCTGAGCCCTGCGTTGGAGCGCGGACCCCATGGTCCGCACAGGGTACGCAGACGTCATGGTCCGCTCCGTTTCTTGGAGCAATGGTACATGCACTTCTGAAAACTAACTCTATCGGTCACGCCTCTTTGCAGTTCTCAGTCGAGGAAGCATCCCACGAATCGCGAAGCAACCCATGTGCGACCCGAGAATCGGGACGCGCTCCCTTTCCGAGTCGCATTACGGCGGCGAGGCTGACACGGGAGGCATCAGGCGACTGATTGCAGCATCCGCTGCCTTTCGAACGGCGGGGTCTGAATGGCTACGCAATTGCCTTAGTTTACTAAGAGTTTTTCCATCGGTCACCTTCGACAGTTCTTCACAGGCAGCGGCGATCACATCGGGATCGCGGTCGTCGAGGCATCGATTCAACGTCAGCGTAACCAACTCCGAGTCAAGCTTACCGAGTGACGCCGTCGCTTCGACTCGAAGGTCGTTCGGCCCCGACAGAATGATTCGAGTGAGAACTGGGATTGCCTGCACAGATCCTATTGCGCCTAGTCCCGTCGTTGCCGCACACGCAAGCTTGCGGTCCTTACCGGTCAATAGGTCTGAGAGCAAGGGCAAACACCGAACGTCTGACAATGACTCAATAGTTCTGAGCGCACTATCTCGGACGAGGTCGTCCTTCGCGAGTCGGCTCGCTGCTTCTAACGCGGAAAATGAATCGACCGAGGAAAGGGAGCAAAGAGCGCTGTCGCGGATCGCGCCGACGTGGTCGTAAGTCAGGGAAATTAGGGTCTCTTGAACGTCTTCGCCGGCAAACTCACTAAGGCTGGCGCATGCGGCTAACCGCACCGAATCCACGGGGTCAGTTGCCAGTTGGATCAGAAGCGGCTTAAGACGAGGCGAGGGTTGCCTCATGGCGTCGATCAATGTGGCCCGGAACCTGAAATCGGGATCTTGCAGGTGCTTCTCGAAAAGAGCGGGCGACTTGTCCCACATCATGCTCATTGCGCAATGCCAGGCACGAGCGGCATCGGAGATATTTCCACAGGTTTTATAAAAGGGCGGCTCTCTGGAACCGATGTAACCATCTTTCTCACGCCCCACGAGGAGATTCCGAAGTAGATTCTCACCCTTTTCGGCGTCCATGCCATCCAAATAATTTAGAACTTCAACCCGCCATTTATTTAGATCGACCGCGTCACGAGTAGGCGTTCCCGGTGCTCGTCCAGATATTTCCATCAATTCCGGCTGGAGATTTGCAAGCCGTTCTTTAAGTTCAGCAACCGTTGCGGCAGACGCATCAAAAAGATCGGATAGCTCCTGGATCTTTCGTCTGAATGCAATTTCCTCGCGATCAAATATTGCATCGATCGCAGAAGAGGCTGGCTGACGGACGGCCTCGTCTGGATCCGTGACAAGCCCAACTAAAAACTCGTACTCGCTTGGCGATCCAACTGCGCCAAGCAGGCGAATTGCGTCCAAGCGCGCAGCCGTCGGCCCAATTCTTGCAATGCGCTCCAGGCTCGGGATTTCAGCCCCTCCACTTTTCAAAACGATTTGTTTCGGCCCCGATGTGTTAAACGTGCCGGATGTCGCAACCAAACCAGTACTCTGCCCCAAGCACGAAGCCCACCACGCAACAACGCATAAACAAACTATGAGACGATGCCCGCCAAACCTTCGCATCCGATGTGTATATTACGACAAACCACACTGAACGAGCCATATCACCGGCAAGGAAGCGCCTCGATCAGATGATGACTCCCCGCTCGCTTCCAATAGTTGGAGGAGACAAACTCATTAGCTACCTATGGAGGAGGAGGGCCATCGATGGCAGTTAATGCCTTAACCGCATCCAACGCGGCGGATCGAACCACCGGGTTTTGATTCTCTAGATGCCTTTTTATTTTACTAAGCGCTTGCTGGCCGCCCAACTCCTTCAGTGAGAGACATGCTTCCGCAACGACCTCGGGATCCTGATCTTCCAAGCACAAGTTTAGAGTCGGCAAAACTAACTCCAAGTTGTATGAAGTAAGAGATTGTATGGCAACACACTTATGGCTTCCAATTCCAGATCGAGTGATTTCTTTGAGTACACCTAAAGCCTCAGCGTTATGGATGGATCCAATACCGCAGCATGCACTCAACGCCAGGAGTTCGTCCTTGGACTTCAGAAGTGCCAATAATCGGGGAAGGCATCGTTCATCCTTTGAGCAGGAAATGACTATGAGAGCTCCCTCTCTCGTTAAGTCATCCTTAGCCATCGCAGCCGCTTCATCTAGAGCTGAGGGCGGATCGACTTTTGCGAGAATAAACAGAGCACTACTTCGAATTAGGGCAACTTTGTTGTGCAATAGATCGGCTAAGACCGCTCGAGTTTCGTCGTCGTTGAATGAGCCGAGGCAATTGCAAGCATCGCATCGAACGGAATCGACAGGATCCGAAGCAAGTCGAATGAGAAGCGACCTTATCGAGCCATGCGGCCTTCCTTCAATTCGTTGAAGCAAATCACTCCGAAACTTGCAGTCTGAGTCCTCAAGATGCTCCGAAATTAAAGATGGGACCTGCTCCCACAAAAAGGTAAGTACAAACTCCCGCTCGCGCTCGCTTTCCTGTTGAGTTCCACAGCCGATACCCCAGCCAAGCTTCGGGTCGATCAAGTGGTCTTTATAGGAGTCTTTTTCAAGGTCTCGCATTAGAGCTTCGCCCTGTTCGTACGAGAACCCGTTCAGATAATTCAAGACGCGAAGTCTCCAGACTTCGAGATCTATTGCGTTGCGACACTTCGTGCCATAAGCGCCTCCGTACACTCTATCAGACAGTGCCTCTCGCGCTTTCCACTCATTCGTTCCTCGTTTTTCCCAAGGGATTTGCGGCAC
>Ga0206951_1097_pt1 | contig 21930 bp, 13 predicted proteins | sample Alteio_BWOrgHeat_38_FD_152974 | JGI IMG/M metagenome (GOLD analysis project Ga0206951, IMG submission 152974) | Enriched cells from forest soil in Barre Woods Harvard Forest LTER site, Petersham, Massachusetts, United States -... | ecosystem: Environmental > Terrestrial > Soil > Temperate forest >... | reverse complement strand
GATGACCGATGAAGAGCCATTCGGTGAAGGCGATGTGCGCTTTGTTGGCGAAGGCCGGATTCTGATTGATCTGCTCCTGCATGGTCTTCAGGCGTTCTTCAAGGCCGATGGGCAGGGCGAAGGCTGCCTGCGCGATGAAGGCGTTGTCTGCGTGCGGGGTGCGCGTGTCAGTGTTGGTGACGACGAAGTGGGTGGAGAGATAGTCGAAGGTTCCCGCGGGATTGGTGAGCTGCGTCGCATTCCACTTGTTGTAATTATCAGGGTCCTGACCGGTGGCGATGAGCTTCGCATCGGGATCGACGGCGCGAAGGGCCTTGCTGAAGGCGGCGGTGCGGGCGGCGAGTTGTTCGAGGGTGGGATAGCCGACGTTCCAGCTGCCCCATAGCTCATTGCCTAATTCCCATGTGATGCCGCTGTGCTTGTGCCCGTGCGCGTAGATGTAACGCGCCCACTCGGCTGCTTCTTCAGGAGTGCCGCTGCCGAGATTGAGAGCGACCTGCGGCTCCGCTCCAATCAGATCGCAGAAGTGCAGGAATTCGTCGGTGCCGAAGGTGTTGTATTCGGGGATACCCCAGGCGACGTTGAGCATGCTGACGCGCTTGTCACGCGGGCCGATGCCATCTTTCCAGTGATAGGACGAGGTAAAGTTGCCGCCGTAGCGCACGAGCGGCGTGTCCATAGCCTTGGCCATCGCTACTTCGTCGGGGTCTAGGCCGTCGAGCGCGTCCTTTGGCATGAGCGAGAACTGATCGACTTCCATCATGGCGTCGCCTTCGACTTCGAGTACGAAGTCGGCAGGATCGAGGCGATGGATCTGGCCTTCTTTCAACTGGAAGGTGAAGTTGTATTTTGTCCATTGCTCGGAAGCGGCGTCGACGTGCGCGGTGGCGAGAACTTCGCTGCCATCATGCGGGCGAATGGAGAGGGTGAGTCCTGATGGGCCGCTGAGGTGGCGCGCGTAGAGGCTGCCAACGTAGTCGAGCGTGCGATGGACGGGGAGATAGACGCGCTGACGAATGCCGGTTGGCTGATCGGGCAATCCCATGATGACGAGGGAGCGCCAGGAATTTGCTGCGCTGCCGTAGCGGAGCTCGTAGCGATTGCCCTGGCCATAGTTCAGCGGCTCCCACGGCAGTGGAAGACCAAGCTGCGAGGCGCGAGTGAGCGCCGGATCGTCATGCAGCATGCGGGTGACGTTTCCGGCGCTCCACATGCCGGATTCGAGGCTGGGGTTCTGGAGAATCTCTGCCCAGAGGCCGTTGTAGGTCGAATTGCCGATGGGTTCGAGGAAGCTGCCGAAGATGGTGCGGGGAATTTCGCTTCCGGCGGGCCTGGCGGCGTCGATTTGAATGGTGGCCGTGGGTGGGATGGGGTGATTGACGGTGACTTGAGCAATGGCGCTTATGGAAGCGCTTACACATGCGAGTACGGGCAGTAACCGGGAGATCGTAATTCTGTGTTTCAAAATGCCTCCGGGAAGTCTTTCTGGAATGCTCCAACACTATAAACGGTTTGGCTGGTGGTTGACCAAGGGGAGGTGCGCGCTTTGCGCGGACGGGGACCCAGCTCGCTGCGGGTCCTTCGACTGCGACTCACTTCGTGAGTCTCGCTCAGGATGACGGTGTTCTGTGACAGGTTTGCTTCGCCCATGACAATTTTGTCGAGGCTGCCAACTTCATGCTGATTTTGTATGCGCTAGTTTTCGGAGCCAGGGGTGTTGCGCATCATGGCGAGGGAGGCGGCGGTGCTGTTGAGTTGGAAGTCGTATTCGCGGACGACGCGCATGACGGCGCGGCGTGTGTCCTCGGTGTGTTTGCCCTTGTTGTGCAGGACGCGGGAGACGGTGGCCATGGAGACTCCGGCGCGGCGGGCGATGTCGGCGATGGTGGCGCGGCGGCCCGGAGCTGCGGTTTCGTTTTCGGATTCGCTGGTCGATTCGAGGGTTTCGATGATGGCGTTGAGGTGCTGCCATACGCCGGATACGCTGGTGTGCAGCTTCTGAGCTACTTCTTCGTCGGTGAGCCCGTCGGCGATGAGGTCGAGGATTCCGGCCTGACGCGAATCGAGGTTGGCGCGGGGCACACGGTCGGCGAAGCGCGCTGCGATGTGAGGAGGGAAGTAGCGGCCGCCTGCGTGGACGGCGTGGATGGCCTCGATCATTTCTTCTTCTGACGAGGCCTTGAGCAGATAGCCGTGGGCCCCTGCGCGGATGGCCTGGTAGATGTCTTCATCGCTTTCATAGGTGGTGAGGACGATGGCGCGCGGAGCATCTTTCTGCTGGCGCAGCTCGCGCAGCACTTCGAAGCCGGTCATGCTGGGCATGCGGAGATCGAGCAGAATGATATCGGTTGTGGCGGCGAGGGCGATGGCTTGTCTGCCGTCGGAGACGCTGCCGGCCACTTCAAGATCGGGGTAGGTCGCCAGCATGGCGGCAAGTCCGGCGCGCACTACGGGGTGGTCGTCGGCGATGAGGATGCGGATTGAATTTGCGCCTTCACGAGGCATGATTTCGAGGCTCCTGGCCGTCACCATCATCATATGCGAATCGCCAGAAGGGACGCTTGTCTTTTGGAATGGGCGCATCGACGATGATGCGCGTTCCGGTGCCGGGCGTGGTGTGGATTTCAAGGGTGCCATCGATGCTCTCGGCGCGGCGGCGAATACCGGTGAGGCCGAAGCCATCGGATTCAGGCTTTGGAGTGAAGCCGCTGCCGTTGTCTTCAATGATGAGACGGATGCCGGATGCGGCGTAGATTGCCTTGATGAGCAGATGGCTTGGATGGCCGTGCTGGATGGCGTTGGCGATCGATTCCTGTCCGATGCGGAAGAGGCTGTCGAGAACGCGCAAGGGGATGGGCTGCGCTTCACCTTCAACATTGGCTTCTATGACGACTGGTGCACGGCCAACCATCTGCCGCGCGGTTTGTTCGAGTGCGGTGATGAGGCCGTTGGCTTCGGTGGCATCGGGGCGCAGGGTGGTGATGCTGCGGCGTGCCTCGTCATGACTGTGGCGCACGAGATCACTGGCGCGGTTGAGTTCCTCAAGGATGATTTCGTTCTGGAGCGGCGTGTTGCTTTTCGAGATGCGGTTACGGATGGCGCGGAGCTGGAAGCCGATGCCGGCGAAGCTCTGCGCGAGCGTGTCGTGGATTTCGTGCGCGAGGCGTTCGCGCTCGTCGATGACGGCGCGGAGCCGCCACTCTTCTGCGCGGCTATAGACGAGATGCACGAGGAAGCCGAGGCCGAGCATGGTGAAGGCGAGGATGATGATGTGCTCCATGCTCCACCAGGGCGGCCCGACGAGGACTTTTATGTCTTCAGTAGAGCTGACGAGCAGAACGAAGGGAACGGTGTTCTGCGTGTGAGGGGCATCGACGAGGCAGACGCCGCGAAGGCGCACGAGGCTTCTGGGCTGGAGTGCCTGGAAGGCTGACGTGGTCGCGGGGGAAGTGGCGATAGCGCGAAAGATCTGCGCGCCGTCGCTCATTTCGAGCACGGCTTCACCGTCGGCAGAGCGGAATTTGCGGTAGAGGTTTCCTTCTACCTCGACGAACATCGCGTGATAAGCACCAGTGGCCGCCTGGTCGGCTGTGATGGAGAGCGGCGGGTTAGGCGGAACTCCGCTGAGCGAGGCGAAGGTTGCGTTGCGGAGAGTGGCGGTGAGGCCGTGCGGATAGACATCGCCCTGGGCTTCGACTTCATCGCCGACGCGCAGGGAGGCGGCCTTCTTGAGATCGACCTGGACGCCGCCAGTCGAATCCTGAATGTAAAGCGGGTTGGTAAGAATGACGGAGCCGCGTATGCGGGCGCGGGCCGGGTGCGTGGAAGATAAGAGGCGCAGGCTCTGGATGGATTGGAGCGGTACGGTGTGCGGCGCTTCCGGGAGGTGTGGTGGCGGGGGTTCGGCCTGCGTGCTCCCTTGATTCGTAGGGTAGAGGGCCATCTTCGACGGGGCTTTTGCGCTGGCCAGCAGGGTGGCTTCTTCGCGTGAGAGTTTTTCGACGCGCAGGTTGCGCCAGACGCCTCCGGCAACCATGGAGCGCAGGGCGATGCGGCCATGCTTGAAGCAGTGGGGATCGTGCGCGGTTATTGTGGCTTCATTATTTGTGCCGATGGCGGTTGCAGATACGCTGATGCTGCAGCCAAAGGCTCCGATCTTGAGGTGATACCAGGTGCCTTCTTTGACGCCGCCGGGCATCTTTACCGGGGGATACTCGATCCATCCATGCTCGGCGCGGCCCAGCAGGAGCGACTGGTCGGTGGTGCGGAGGCCCGCGTAATAGCCGTTGTAGGAATCGACGCCACGCTCGATATCGCTGGCGCGGACGATGAGTCCGGCGTCGCCTCCGCCGAGAAGCTGCATGTCTGCTTCGACGGAGTAATCGCGCCAGTACGAAGAGCCGGTGGCGAATTTTGCGCCGCGGTCGCTGGAGTCGTTTTTGACGACGCCGTCGGCGAGACTCCAATTACCGGAGTAGGGAGTCCATTCGTCGGTTTGGCCGGAGGCGAAGGTGTCGTGGTACGGCAGGCCACGCCAAGGGCTTCGCAGATAGAGAACGATCGCAGCGGTGAGCAGCAGGGCAATGCACGCGAGAAAGAAAACGCGGCTTCGCAGAAAAGAATGAGAGCGCGGGGTCATGGAGTGCGTCCCCAATCCATATTGACGAGCTGGCGGACCTGCGGCGAGTCAATATTTTCGCGGGTCAGGAGCACGGGCTGCAGCTTTATTTCCTGAGAGGGAAGAGTGCTGTCGCGGTTGGCAGCTAGCAGCTTCATGGCGCGGTAGCCCATCTCGTAGGTGTCTTCGCCAATGAGCGAGTCGACGACTCCGCTGCGTATCTGGTTAGCCAGCTCGACGCTTTGTTCAAAGCCAACGAGCTTGATCGCGCCGGTGGATGCTTCGGACTGAAGCGCGTTGACGGCTCCGTAGCTTGCGATGGCTGACAGGGTGAAGATGGCATTCAGATCGCGGTGCGTATTGAGCACCTCTTCGGCGATCTGCTGGGCTTCGGTGATGTTGTGCGTACCGGTGCGGCGGTCGGCGATGACGATGCCGGGGAAGTTTGCTTCGAGGGTGCTTTCGAAGGCGTGGAGGATGGTGAGCTCGCTGAGCGATTGCGGGTTGACTCCGAGGACGGCGACGCGTCCATGACCGTTGAGGATGGTTCCAATGCGCATAGCCGCCATGCGTCCGCTGGCTTCATCGTCGTTGACGATATAGGCGAGGTTCTGGCGCGGCGGAATAAGCAGCGATGACGCGATGATCACGGTGTGGATGCCGTTTTGCAACGCACGCTCCACCGGCGCCATAAGGGCGAGAGGCTGGTCGGGTGCGAGGATCAATCCCTCGTAGTGCTGATCGATGACGCGGTCGACGAGCGCGGCCTGCTCCTGGATATCGTCTTCGCTCGCCGGGGCGTTCCAGTAGACCTGAATGTCGGACAAGGCGGCGGCAAATTGCGCGCCGGCATGGGCCGCTTCCCAGATAGTGAAGGCGGTGGTGCGGGGGATGACGGCGACTGTATATGGCCGTTTGCACGCTGCCATGCCTGCCAGAAAAAGCCATGCGCAGCACCAAAGACAGCCTTGGCGCAGCTTCCAGGCCGCATATTCTGCTCGAGTTCTCATCATGCGAAGGTGATAGGAAGTGTATCCGATCACGCACAAGGCTTCTTATTTACGAATATTCGGCCATCCGAGGGGATCAACCAGAAAACAGTTGACAACCGTTATCCATGTTTTATATCAACAGTACCGAGAATGTAAGCGTTTCCAGACATAGTGGAAGCGGTTACCCGAAAAAGAAGAACATCTTTTAAATTCTCCTGGTAGAAGCAAACTGACTCGATGGAAGCGCTTACTAATCATCAATTAAGGCGATTTCCAAGACAAACGTTGGACTTAAAACACGTGAAGTTTCAGCCAGAGCAACAACAATTTGTTAGGAGGAAGAGATGCGAAGGAATATCTGGAGACACATGGCAACTGCTTGCCTGTGCATGTTGACTATTCCATGGGGAATGGTGATGGCGCAAACGGTGCGCGGCGGCCTGGCTGGGACAGTCACCGATACCACGGGCGCGGTTATTCCCGGGGCGAATATCCAAGCAAAAAATCAGAGAACGGGCGATGTTTCGACGGCAGTTTCGACTTCCGCCGGACAGTACCGCTTTCCCGAGCTTCCGCTCGGCAGCTACGATGTAACGGCATCGGCCGCCGGGTTCAAGAGCTCGGTCTTGACTGGCGTACAGGTACAGATCCAGCAGATCACGGCGCTCGACATTACCCTTCAGATCGGGGGTGCTGCTGAGACGGTCACGGTGGATGCAAACGCACCGACCATCCAGACGGAATCGTCGGATATTGGCGGCGTAGTTTCAAGCAAGCAGATCGTCGAGCTGCCGCTGGCGCTTGGCGGCGTAGGCGCGCTGCGCTCTCCGGAAGCATTCGAATTCCTGCTGCCGGGCACAACGGGGCCGGGTACGGCGAACAGCAATAATGGAATTTTTCTTTCGAAGATTGCAGGCGGCCAGAACTACGGCAACGAAGTGCTGATTGACGGAGCCAGCCAGCAACGCAGCGAGAACGGATCGTCGTTTGACGAAGAAGCGCCATCGGTCGAAGCGCTGCAGGAGTTTAAAATTACAACCGCGCTGCCGCAGGCTGAGTATGGCCGCACGACAGGCGGTATTGAAAATTTTGTGACCAAGAGTGGTACGAACAGCTTCCACGGCACCGCGTATGAGCTTTACCGGAACGAAGATCTGGATGCAAACACATGGTTCAATAACGGCGACCGGGCATACTACTGCACTGGCGACAACGATACGCCGGCGTGCAGATCAACCTACGCCACCCCACAGGATAAGAAGAACGACTACGGCGGCACGCTTGGCGGTCCGGTATGGATACCGAAAGTATTCAACGGTAAGGACAAGCTGTTCTTCTTTTTCAGCTGGGAGCAGCTTGCCTATAAGGTGGGCGCGACCAATACCAGCAGCGTGCCTACCGTAGCTATGCGCAATGGCGACTTCTCGAACCCGTTGCTTTACAGGACTGATCTGGCGCCGGTAGGAACGAACCCATGCCAGGGCAACGCTCCTGTATACCAAGGCGAAATTTTTGATCCGACGACCGAACGGACTGTGGCGACTCCTAACGGGCCAGTCGCATGCCGCGATCAGTTCCCGGGAAACAAGATCGATCCCAGCCGTTTCAGTCCGGCTGCGGTGAACATCATGAACTACTATCCGCTGCCGACGAATGATCAGCAGTTCAACAACTTTGTCTATCCCAGCACGATTCCGATCAATAACACGACTTATACAGTCCGCATCGATGCGAACCTCTCTGACAGAAATAAGCTGTGGGGTTCCTACAACACTCGTGAAAACAATCGGACTTCCGGTGGCAATCCTTTAATTCCCGACCCTGTGGATCCAAATACGTGGAAGCAGGATTTCATCACTCATTTCGGACGCTTCGGATGGGACTTCTCTTTTAGCCCCACTCTGCTGAACCATCTAAATTTCGGCACCAATCGCAGTAACAGCATCAACTATGCCCAGGCGCTTTTTGCAAAGGTGAACTGGACGCAGCAACTCGGTATCGGCAACGCCGATTCGATGAACTTTCCGCAGATTACAAACGGAAATGTCGTCAACCTTGGAAACCCGGCACAGAATGATGACAACGTTGACAACGGCATGCGGTTGAATGAAAGCGTTGCCTGGGAAAAAGGTCGTCACAGCATGTCCTACGGCATCGATCTTCGCTGGCAGCAGTATTCGCCGATCAACGGCAATAGTCCGGTGATCAACTTCTGCGGCAATGAAACAGCTTCGTCGGCGGGCATAACGGACGGCTACGGCTTTGCCAGCCAGATGCTGGGTCTTGCCTGTGGCGGCAGTCAGAGCATTATTCCCCATCAGTCGCGTTGGACCTCCTGGTACTACGGGATCTTTGCTCAGGACGATTTCAAGGTGAGCAAAGACCTGACGCTCAACCTGGGCGTGCGCTGGGATGTAGACCTGCCGCGTCATGAGGCGAAGGACTTCACGTCGAATTTCGATCCTACGGCCAATGATCCTGAATTCAATGTTCCGGGCGCACTGGTCTTCGGCACAACCTGCAATGGCTGCAATACGGCGTGGGCCGATACGTATTACAAGGACATTGCTCCGCGCGTTGGATTTGCTTTTTCGCCTTCGTCGCTGCAGGGCAAGACTGTGTTCCGCGGCGGTGCGGGCATTATGTATGGTCCGCTGCAGTATTCAGATTTCGGCGGCAGCATGAACACCGGCTACCGCGCCAATCCCAGCTTCCCGGATAACGGATTCGATCCGTCCTTCGCGATCGATAACGGCTATCCGGCATTTCCTCAGCCTCCAAATCTCGATCCGGGCATCTTTAACGGTCAGGCTGTCTCCGGTTCGTATATTGAGAAGCAATATGGCCGTCCCGCCATGGTGAGCGAATGGACGATGCAGATCCAGCAGGAAGTGGCCAAGGATCTGATTATGACGGTTGGATATGTAGGGAACAAAGCGCAGAACCTGCACTCCAATATTCAGAACATTAACAATATCGACCAGAAATATTTCTCGCTGGGCAATCACCTGAATGACCAGGTGGTTGGCAATACAGTCGGGATCAACCAGCCGTTCACCGGCTTCAATGATCTGTGGCATGGAGCGCAGGTGCAGCGCGCACTTCGTCCCTTCCCGCAGTACGACTACATCGACAGCGGTTGCTGCCTGCAGAACGTCGGCATGTCCAGCTACGAAGCGCTGCTGACTTCACTGGAGCGGCGTTTCCGCAACGGCTTGAACCTGCAGGTTTCCTATACGTGGTCGAAGTCGATTACCAACTCCGACAGCCTGTTGCCGAACAATGGCGTAGGCGTGGCCCAGGTACAGAACGTGAATAACCTGCACGATGAGAAAGCAGTCAGCGCGCAGGATGTTCCGCACACGGTGGTCTTGAGCTGGTTGTATGAGCTGCCGTTCGGCCATGGCAAGACGTGGCTGAATCACGGAATCGCCAGTTATGTAGTTGGCGGATGGGAAGTCGGATCGGTTCAGCGGTATATGTCGGGTCAGCCGATATCATTCTGCTGCGCGACCGGGATTCCTGGCTTCCAGAACTCCATTCGTTTCGATCGCGTTCCGGCATCGGACCTGAAGAGTCCGGCATACCATCAGGGAACCATCAATCCAATTGGCGCGCAGACTGCCAATCCAAGTACGAACAGCCTGTTCAACCTGGACACGATTCGTCAGCCAAATGGAGGTGCATTCTTCGACCAGAACGCCGTGGCGAATCGCGGCGAATATGGTGCGTTTTCACTGGGCGATATGCCTCGCGTGACGGGAGAGGTACGCACGCCTGCCTATTACAACGAGGACATCAGCATCCTGAAGAACACGACGATTCACGAGAATATCGTGTTTCAGTTGAAGTTCGAGCTGCTGAATGCCTTTAACCGGCATACCTTCAATATTCCGGACGTAGCGCCGAACGACAATCTGTTCGGTGTGCCGAACGGAACGTTGACGAACCCTCGCAATATTCAAGTTACTGGAAGAATCAATTTTTAAGTGGCTTGAGCCAACAGGAAGCGGCATCCACTGCCGCTTCCTTCCGTACTTGAAAGCCTCCCAGCTCACTAGGGCCATCCTGGTGAGCTTCTTTTTTTCGAAGCTTTGAAAAGCTGAAGACAAACGACTGGTGGCGCGGGGTATACTCCTGCTGACTCTTCATCATGTTTGTAAAATCCAGGATTTATCGCTATCTCAGGCGCGCTGCGTTCGGCTGCTGCTTCGCTGGGCTGTCCGTTTATGCCCAAAACTCTTCGTGTCCGGCGGTTGCGTCGCATGAGCTTTCCCCGGCCGACGAGGCTTATGCGCAGGGAAAGTATGATGCTGCTGAATCGCTGTATATGCAGGCGTTTTTGAAGAAGCCGCAGGATGTGGCAATTTCATCGGCGATGGTGCGCACGCTGTTGCATGAGGGCAAGGTCTCCGATGCCGAGGCGGTGGCGAAAAAGGCGCTTGAGAGCGATGCGAAATCGACCATAGCGCTAACGGCGATGGCAGAGGTCCAATTTCAGAAGGGGCAGCCGTGGCTGGCGTTGGAGACGCTGGATGATGCAGTAAAGGCGGATAACTGTTATGCGCGAGCGCACCTGATTCGCAGCCGCGTTTTTCGCATTGACTCGATGTACGGGTCGGAGCGCAAGGAACTGCAAACGGCGTATGAGATCGATCCGGAAGATGCGGATATCAAGCGGGAGTGGCTGCGGGTGGATTCGCCTGCAAAAGACATTGAAGGCACGGAGCAGGCACTGGCCACGATGAAGGACGTGGATGCCGATCTGCGCGAGAAGGCGATGGCGTCAGTGCACGCGCTGATGGGGCAGCTTACGGAGAATTCGCTGACGTGCAAGAGCAATTCGATATCGGCGCCAGTCGTGTTGCCGCTTACGCCGATGATGGCGGATACGAAGCATGCCACCGGATATCGGCTGGAGGTAGGACTCCCGCAGGGAAAGACGAAGTTGATTGTGGATACGGCAGCTTCGGGCTTGTATATAACCCGGGCATTGGTGGATGAGAATGGTTTTCAGCATCGCGATGGAGATCCGGTGAATACGGTTCGCGCCGACAGCGTGCATATCGGTTCGCTTGAGTTTCGCGATTGCCTGGTGGGAGTGAGCGATGTGCCGTTTCCGGATAAAGAGAGCGGATTCGTAGGCACGGATATTTTTGCGCCGTACCTTGTGACGTTAGATTTCCCGGCGGGGCGGCTGGAGCTGGCTCCGTTGCCTGCGATTGCTGGCGAAAAGGAAGATGCCTTGCCGGGAGATCGCCCGCGCATTGCAGAGCTGGCGGGATATGCGCCGGTCTACCACCGGCAGCAATTTTTGCTGGTTCCGATCACGCTGAACAAAAAGGAACGCAGGCTGTTTGTTCTGGATACCGGAATGCGGATGAGCACCATGACTCCAGGCGTGGCGCATGCGGTTTCACCGACGAAGGTGAATTTTACGAATCCGATTCCGACGGCGAATGGCGGTACAGTGCAGATTTACCGCGACAATTTCGAACTTCAGTTTGCCGATCTGGCGGTAGAGAACCAGGGTCACATACTGGACTTTGATCCGGCGGCAATTGATGAGAGCGCGGGTTTTGAAGTGGCTGGATTGATGGGCTTCGACGTATTGCATTCGATGACGATTCACATGGATTACCGCGACGGGATGGTGAAGTTCGAATCGGCGGCTGCAAATGCCGCGGCGCAGGGAACGATGATTTCGACGGTGAAGCCTGGTGTGTCGCCTCCGGTTGCCGATGAGGATTGCGACCGGTATGTGAATCAGGCGGGAGATCTGCCGACGAACGTGACGATTGAAGGTCAGATTGTAGGCTGGCTTGAGTCCGGTCATGCGAAGGTGGGTCAGCCGGTGTCCTTGAAGATTACGCATGACTGGGAGGGCGAGGGGTGCATGCTGCCGAAGGGCGCGCTGCTTTATGGGAGTGTGCTGGCGTCGTCTGGCGATAAGAGTGGCGGCAGACTCGCTCTTATATTCGATCATGGCGATTGTGCAGGGGAGAAGCGAAAACCGCTGCTGTTGCGGGTGATTGGTGTGGTTGGACCGCCGGCGGAGCGCAAGGCATTGCATGACGCGATGCCAACACAGGTGTCTGGCGGAGGGAGAGACATTTCCCAAACGGCCGCTGGTATGGGTATTCAGGACGACGAGAATCTGAATCCGGGAGGCGCGCCTGCGACGGTGCACCCTGGTATCGTGGTGGGCTTGAAGGGAACTACGATGACGCCCGAGGCTGGACCGCAATGTAGCGCATTGTTGTCCAGCGTAGGGCATAGCGTTCGGCTGGATGTTGGAAGTGAGCTGATTCTGGCGATGGAGAAGATGCCGTAGCCATAGAAAAGGGGCCGAGCCTAAAGGCCTGCTTCTCCGACTTATTTATCGGCCTGAAGGGTGCTTCTACCTGAAAAGCCTTCTCTTAGCTCAGTTGCTCTGCGGCTGTGGCGGTGATGCGGGCTGCGGTGGTGGGGTAGCCTGCGGCGGTTGGGCAGGAGCGGCCGGCGGGGCTGGTGGCGCATCGGAGATCGCAAGCAGCTCGATATCAAAGATCAGGTCGGCTTTCGGTGGGATGGGACCGCGTCCGTTTTCTCCATAGGCAAGCTGGTAGGGGATAAAGAGGCGGCGCTTTCCGCCTACGTGCATGCCGGCGAATCCGGTATCCCAGCCGGGGATGACGCGATGCATGCCAACGGGAAAGGTGATGGGCTGGCCGTGATCGTAGGATGAGTCGAACTTTGTGCCGTCTGAGGCAAGCCAGCCGGTGTAATTCACGGTATAAAACTTTTCCGGCACAGCGATATCGCCGGTGCCGATTTTGATGTCGATATATTTGAGAGCGTAGGCGGTGTGCATGGCGCCGGGCGCAGGCGGAATGTTCTTCGGCAGCGGCGTTGCGGAACTGGCAGCGGTGCGCGGATGCGTGGTGTGGCTGGCGGGTGCGGTTTGAGCATGAACCGAAGTGGCTAAAAGAAGAGCGAACAAGGGAAGATTGGTAGAGAGCTTCACTCTTCGATGGTAAGGCACATTCGGCAGAGCCGTGCCCGGGATTTTTGCGTCGATGGCCTGCTGTGCCAGAATGAAGATTGCAGGTCATCATGTCGAATCCAAATCTTTCAGAAGCGCAGCCCACCCCTGAGAACAACCTGGAAAACAACGAATCGTTTGGCGAGCTACTCGCGCAGTTCGATCAGAGCCATTCGCATAAATCCGAAGGAGGCGGAAAGCAGCTACAGGGAACGGTAATTTCCGTTTCGGCTGAATCCGTCTTTATCGATATCGGATTCAAAGTGGAAGGTGTGCTGCCGGTATCCGCGTTTCAACAGACGGGAGTGCCCAGGCCCGGCGACAAGCTGCCCGTGTCAGTGAAAGGGCGCAACGAGGAAGGCTACTACGAGCTTTCACTCTTCAAGATTGCGCAGCCGAAGGACTGGACATCGCTGGAGCAGGCTTTTGCGGAGAAGGCGACGATCACCGGCACTGTAACCGGCGTGGTGAAGGGCGGTCTGACCGTCGATGTGGGCGTGCGTGCGTTTATGCCTGCGTCGCGCAGCGGCGTTCGCGACGCGGCCGAGATGGAGAAGCTGGTGGGGCAGGAGATTGTCTGCCGCATCACCAAGCTGGATGTTGCCGATGAAGACGTGGTGGTGGATCGCCGCGTGGTGATGGAAGAGCAGCAACTTGCAGCGCGCGAGCAGCGCTACGGGCAGGTGAAGGAAGGCGATGTGGTGCAGGGCACCGTGCGCAGCCTTGCCGATTATGGTGCTTTTGTCGATGTAGGCGGTGTGGATGGCCTGTTGCATGTGAGCGATATTGCGTGGAGCCGCATTACCAAGCCCGGCGATGTGCTTACCGAAGGTCAGCAGATTGAAGTGAAGGTTCTGAAGATCGATGCGGAACAGAAACGCATTTCGCTCGGGTTGAAGCAGCTCCAGAGGCATCCGTGGGAGGATGCACCGGAGAAATATAAGGCTGGAGACCGCGTGCGCGGCACGGTGACGCGGCTGGCTGATTTCGGCGCATTTGTAGAACTGGAGCCGGGCGTGGAGGGGCTGATTCATGTCTCCGAGATGTCGTGGATCAAGAAGGTACGCAAGCCGAGCGACATCCTGAAACAGGGCGATGTAGTGGATGTGATGATACTGGGCCTGAATGTCGGGGAGAAGCGCATCTCGCTGGGATTGAAGCAGGCGCTGGGCGATCCCTGGGCGGATGTTGCGCAGCGATTCCCGGCTGGGTCTGAGATCAGTGGGCCGGTGACCAGTTTTACCAAGTTCGGCGCGTTTGTGCAGCTGGCCGAGGGTGTAGAAGGCATGGTGCACGTGAGCGAGATCAGCGCTGAGAAGCGCATCCAGCACCCGCAGGATGTGCTGCGGACGGGCGAGCAGGTAAAGGCGCTAGTGCTGGCCATCGATAAGGATAAGCGGCAGATCAAGCTGAGCATGAAGCAGCTGATACCTACGGGACTGGATGAATATATGGCAGAGCATAAAGTAGGCGATTCGGTCTCGGGGCGGGCGATGGATGAAAGCGGCGAGTTCGTGCGCGTGGAACTGGGCGAGGGAATTCAGGGCTATTGCCGGAGTTCCGGTTCGGCAGAGGCCGCGGCAGAGTCGCAGACGAGTGGAGCAATGGATCTGTCAGCGTTGAGCTCGATGCTGAAGGCGCGGTGGAAGACGGGTGCTGCTCCGGGTGGATCGAAACCGGAGCCGCTTAGCGTGGGGCAAGTGCGGAGTTTTCGTATTACGAAGCTGGATCTGGCCACGAAGCGTATCGAGCTCGAGCTTGCTTGAGAGCTTACTGGTGCAAGTGATTTCAGCTTGAATCAAATCTGCCCGATATTTGTGTATTCGATGTAGCTACGATCCGGGCGATTATATGTAAAATGGAAGATAGCTTGCGGAACCGGCCCTTCGCTATCCTGAGTTCACCTGTCTTCTGCGCAGCTTTGAAAGCTCAGGTACAGAAGATCTTCGAGAATTCATTCGAAACTGAATCCTGCGTGATGAGAGACTCGTCTGCGGTATTCTTCGTCTGTATCTATGAGGCAGTGTGCACTTGCGCCGTGGAGGAGTTCGCCAAGGTGAAATGCGACCGCAGAAATGGATGAACTGACACCCAGGATGTATTGTTTCTCGATTCCGAGGCGGATTGTATTCGCATTTTTTATGACTGTTTTCTCGGTGGCGAGCCCGACAGTGTGGGCTCAGTCGTCGCATCTTGCCGCATCCGGCACGGATTTGCCGGACGAACCGTTGCCAGCCGACCAGGATCAGCAACCATCGACCCCACCTCCGCCAGCCGCAGACCAGCAAAAAACAGACCGCGAACAGGCGGCGGAAGACCTGAAGAAGGAAGAGAAGCAGCGCATCCTGGGAATCGTGCCAAACTTCACCATGATGGACAACGCCAAGGCTCCGCCGTTGAGTCCGAAGCAGAAGTTTCGTCTGATGCTCAAGAGTACGACCGATCCGTACGCGTTCTTTGTGGCGGGTTTCGTTGCGGGGATCGGGCAGGCAAAGGATAGCAATCCCGGATATGGCCAGGGCGCGGAAGGCTACTTCAAGCGTTTTGGGGCTGCTTATGCCGATTCTTTTGACGGGGCATTATGGGGCAATGCAATCCTTCCAACCGTGCTGCATGAAGATCCCCGATACTTCCGCCGGGGAACGGGCAGCGCTGGCAGCCGTATTCTGCATGCAGCCCTGTCTACCGTATGGTGCCGCCGTGACAATGGAACATGGGGACCAAACTACTCGAATGTCGGAGGAAATATCATCGGCGGTGCCATCTCGAATCTTTACTATCCGGAAGCTGATCGTGGCGCGGGACTGGTATTCAGCAATGCCCTGACGGTGACGGCCGAAGGAGCGATTGGAGCGCAGCTGGTGGAATTCTGGCCCGATGTTGTTCGCCACTATCGCAACAAGAAGCTTCAGAAAGCTAACGCGCAAAGCGCTCCAGCGGGCACCACGCCGCAGCAATAAATTCACAGCGATTTCGAATATGGTGCCGATACCGATATCATGCAACTGATATCCCACCATGACACGCTCACTTCAAATTCTTCTCTTCGCCTGCTTTTGTTCTCTCCTGATTGCTTCAGCTTCAGCCGCTTCTCACACCGTGGTCTTCTTCGAGGCTGGATTTCCTGCTACTGATTCTCCGGCTGTCGCAGACGGGGCGGTGCATGCGGCATTTACCGATGCGGACTTTGCCGGAGCGCAGCAACTGGCGTCTGCGCTGGAGAAGTCGGATGTAAGTTTGCTGGTGATGCCGTATGGGTCGGCTTATCCGGAAGCGGCGTGGCCTGCGATTCTGCGGTATCTGGATCGTGGCGGAAACCTGTTGGTGCTGGGAGGCAAACCATTTACACGCCCGGCTTATGCGGGTGCTTCAGGCTGGCAATTGCGCGCTCCAAGTATAGCTGCGTCGCTCGAGCTGTTCATCCATGATTATCAGGAAACGCCGGGTTCGGATTCACTTACTTTTGAGCCCAATAAAGATGTGCAACCGCAGATTGCCGCCTTCGGCTGGAAGCGCGCCTTCAGCCCGGTGCTTCGGCTGTCGGTCGTTCCGATGTACATCCGCGACGGCTCGACGGGCGATGAAGATGCTGACCTGACGACGCTGGCATGGGGAGTCAAGGACGGGTACAAGCTGGCTGCTCCGGTCTTTGAAATAGATCACAATACTAGCCGGTTCGTAGGCGGACGCTGGATTTTTGTTGCCTGCGAGCCTGATGCCCAGTTTTTCTCGAATGCACAGATGCTGGCTTCACTGGCGCAGTTGGCGGTAAGACAGAATGATCGCTTCACGCTGCGTCCGCGCGTGCCGTTGTTCTTGCCGGGTGAGGCGCTGGAACTTCGTTATGAGCAGGCGAATCCCATGGACACTGAGCCTGCGGGCGATCAACTGAAGATCAAAGTGACTGCGGAGGATGGCGGCAAACCGGTTGAGCTGACTGTGCCTGCGGATGCTTCGCATGCGATTACGCTGCCTGCTGATGCTGCGATCGGGAAGGGCTTCCACACTGTGGAAGCGACGCTGGTACGCCATGGCAAACCGCTGCGTGTGTATCGCAGCGGTTTCTGGATGCGCGACTGGGAGTATCTGCGATCGGGACCGAAGCTAACTGTGGGCAGCGATTACTTTGAACTCGACGGCAAGCCTTTGCCTGTTGTTGGCACCACCTACATGTCGAGCGATGTGCAGCGGCTCTACCTGATGCGGCCGAATGCGTATGTGTGGAACCAGGACATGGCGCAGATTCATGATGCCGGCTTGAACATGATTCGCAGCGGGCTATGGAGTGCATGGGAGCCGGAGATCGCTCCCAATGGCGAAGTCAGCGAAGACGCGTTGCGGACGATTGAAGCGTTCCTGATGTGCGCGCGTCACAATCAGCTTCCGGTGCAATTCAATTTGTTGGCGTTTTTGCCGGACAATTTTGGCGGAGCGAATGGGTATCTCGATCCGGTGGCGTGGCGCGGGCAGGCGCTTTATGTGAACTCGCTGGTGAAGCGTTTTCATGATGTGCCGTTTCTGGCGTGGGATTTGATTAACGAGCCGAGCGCGAACGGCAATCTGTGGAAGGAGCAGCCTGCCGGGGATGCGTTTGAGCAGAAGGCGTGGCGGGAATGGCTGGCGGTAAAGTATCCGGACCAGGCGAAGCTGCTGCATGCATGGGCTGAACCTTCGTTCGGCATCGGGCGCGATTTGCAATTGCAACCGTCGAGCTCGTCGCCGGAAGCTGCGGCGCAGGATGCGTTTGCGTTGCCGAAGGCGGGCGCGTGGGGCTTTGATTCGGTGCGAGCGGGATTCAATCCGCTAAAGGTCTATGACTATTTTCTCTTCACACAGGATACATTTGCGGCCTGGGTGAAGCGAACGAAGGATGTGATTCGCGCGACGGGGTCGCAGCAGCTTGTCACGGTTGGGCAGGAGGAGAACGGCGTCAGCGGGCGGCTGTCTCCGACGTTTTATTCGCAGATGCTCGACTTTACGGCCGACCATACCTGGTGGGATTTCGATGGGATTCTGTGGGCCTCGCTGGCGGCGAAGTTTCCCGGCAAGCCAATGCTGATTCAGGAGACGGGTGAGCAGCGGCGGTTGACAATGGATGATCATTTGCGCTTCTCCGCTCAGATTGAGGCGTGGCAGCTGGAGCGCAAGATCGCGATGGCCTTTGCGCAGGGTGCCGGGGCTCTCGAATGGGTCTGGAATGTGAACAGCTACATGTCGAACGACAACGAGATCACGATCGGCGCTGTTCGTCCGGATGGCACGGAGAAGCCGGAGGCCGAGGTGCTGACGGCGTTCGCGAAATTCGTGGCGAAGAGTCCGGCGAGCTTTACACACATTGAAGCGCCTGCGGTGACGATGGTGACTTCAAATGCGATGCTGTACAGCAACATGAATTCATTCGCGCTCGATACGCAGAAGCATGCGCTGCGGGCGCTCTGCTACGAAGATCACACGCCGGTGCGGATGCTGGCTGAGAACCGGCTCGCCGAACTTGGGCAACCGAAGCTGGTGATCCTGCCTGCTGCGCAGGCTTTGACGGATGCGGCGTGGGAGCAGCTGCTGGCTTATGTCGATCACGGCGGGACGCTGCTGGTTTCAGGGCCGGTGTCGCGGGATGAGCACTGGCAGTTTGTCGATCGGCTAGCGCCGCTTCGGTTGAAGGCGGATATCGTTCCGCTTTCGGTTCGGCAATCGGAGCTGCGCATTGCAGGACAACCTGCGATGCCGGTAGGTTTTCCGACGCTGGCGCAGGAGTGGCCGATAGAAGTGCTGCGGTTTGCCGATGGCAAGTCGGTCGAGACGATTTCGCATGGGCAGGGAAAGATTCTCTGGGCTGCCGATCCGGTAGAGCTTGCCGAGGGCTACGATGCTCTGGCTGCGTTGTACCGGTTTGCATTGCAGAATGCTGGCGTGAAGCCGGCGTTTGACGGGGCGCTTTCGGCCGGGGTGCTGGCGTTTCCTACGGTGCTGAATGATGCGGTTCTCTACAGCTTCTCTAATGAGTCGTTCAGCGATCAGCCGGTGGATATTCGGGATGCGGTGAGCGGCGGGCACATCAAGTTCACGATTGCTTCTCAGCGGGGAGCGGCGATTCTGCTCAACCGAAAGACCGGGGCGGTGCTGGCGGCTTATGGAGAGGCTGCGGCCGGGAAATGATCCCGGCGCTCAGGCTTTAGTCGGAGGGGCGCTTGTCGCCTTTGGTGAGGCGTTCGATGGTCTTTGTCATCCGGGCTGTGCGCGTCTCTTCTTTCTTCGCCGAGGTGATCCATAGAACCCATTCGGCTTTGGCTTTCGGCGTGATTTTCTCCCATTTGCGCGGACGCTTTCGTGGCTTTCTTCAGAGCCGCGCTGAGATCGCTGGGGATCTCGAACTCTACCGTATCGCTGGCGGGTTGGATGATGAAGGTAGCGGTGTCGCCGATGGCGGCCTTTGCTCCGGCGCGCATGGTTCCGTTAACCATGAACTGGTGGCTTCCTTCGCCGTCAGGGAAGGCGGAGGTCTTAAAAGCGAAGCCGTTTATGGTGCCTTTGATGGCGATTCTGGCGCGTTTTGGGAGCTTTTCGCTGGCATTTTGGGGCATTGTGACGAAGGTCCAGTTTTTGCCTTCCATGCCTGCCCATAGCTTTGCTTTGAATTGAATGGCCATGAGTGGGTTTTATCGTGGATGGATGTGGATCGGCAATGATTTTGGGATCTCAGGTCTCAAAATCGAGACCTAGGCCCCATGCCCGAAGTCCCGTTGAGCTGTGACTCTATTCACCGGGCTGAAGCCCGGTGCTTCTACCCTTGATTGTGCGCGCTTCGCGCGGTCTGGTTCGACCCATCCTATCTCCTCGAAAGTCGCGAGGAAATAGGATGGGGCACCCGTGTTGTCTGGTGCTTTAATACTTGATGATTTTGGCGAAAGATTGCGGGTCGAGGCTGGCTCCGCCGACGAGCGCGCCATCGATTTCCGGCTGGTTGAGCAAGGCGATGGCATTGTCGGGCTTGACGCTGCCGCCGTAGAGGATGCGGATTGAGTCGGCGACGTGGCGGCCCAAGCGGCGGGCGATCTCGCTGCGGATGAGCAGGTGAGCTTCGGCTGCCATCTCGGGCGTAGCGGTCTTGCCGGTGCCGATGGCCCAGACAGGCTCGTAGGCGACAACGATAGTTTCCGCGTCTTCCGGGGTGACGCCGACAAGGGCAAGCGTGATCTGCTTGCGCAGGACTTCGTCGGTGTGTCCGGCTTCACGCTCGGCGAGGACTTCGCCAATGCAGACGATGGGCGTGAGTTTGTGCTTGAGCGCGGTGGACAGCTTCTTATTCACCAGCTCGTCGGTTTCGTTGAAGTACTGGCGGCGCTCGGAGTGGCCGATGATGATGTAGGTTGCGCCGATGGCGGTGAGCATAAGCACGGAGGTCTCGCCGGTGTAGGCGCCTTCTTCGGCCCAGTGCATGTTCTGTCCGCCGACGGCGACGTTGGAACCGGCGACGGCGGGAATGACGCCGCCGAGCGATGTGTCGGAGGGGCAGAGGACGATCTCGTCCCGGTCATGGCCTGCGACGAGTGGCAGGAAAGCTTTGACGTACTCCTCGGCCTGGGCCGGGGTTTTGTACATTTTCCAGTTGGCTGCTATGAGTGGTTTGCGCATTTTGTTTTTCTTGTCCTTTGGAATTTCGCGGAGCTGATGAGAACAGCCCGGGGCTAAAGCCCCTCTTTCCCTGGATCAGATATTCACCGGGCTAAAGCCCGGTGCTTCTACCGGCGAGATACGCTATGAACTTCATAGCGTATCTCAAGAATGCTCAGTGTTCGTTATTCGTAAGTGCCTTGTATGCGGCACGTCTCCTACTTATTTGTAAGAGCTTCGACTCCTGGTAATTTTTTACCTTCCAGAAACTCTAGTGAAGCGCCGCCGCCGGTGGAGATGTGGGTGATCTGGTCGGCTACTCCGGCTTGCTTGACTGCTGCTACGGAATCGCCGCCACCGATGATCGAAATGGCTTCGGCGTTCTTCGCGACGGCCTTGGCCACTTTCGTGGTGCCGTTGGCGAAGGCTGGTATTTCGAAGACGCCCATGGGGCCATTCCAGACAATAGTACGAGCTTCGGCGATTTCAGCCGCGAAGAGCTCGACTGATTTCGGGCCGATGTCGAGAGCCATCCAGTCAGCAGGGAACGGGCCGTCGCCGGAGAAGATCTGCGTCTTGGCGTCGGGTGCGAACCTGTCGGCGAGGACGTGATCGACAGGCAGCAGGAAGCGCACGCCTTTGGCTTCGGCCTTCTTGAGGGCTTCTTTGGCGACGTCGATCTTGTCGGCTTCGACGAGCGACTTGCCGACTTCCTGGCCCTTGGCCTTGAGGAAGGTGTAAGCCATGCCGCCGCCGATGAGCAGGGCGTCGACTTTGCCGAGCAGGTTGTCGATGACTTCGATCTTGTCGGAAACCTTGGCTCCGCCGAGGATGGCAATGAAGGGCTTTGCCGGTTCGGTGAGCGCCTTGCCCATGTAGTTCAGTTCTTTTTCCATGAGCAGGCCGGCGGCGGACTGCTTGACGAAATGCGTGATGCCTTCTGTGGAGGCGTGGGCACGGTGCGCGCTGCCGAAGGCGTCGTTTACATAGATTTCGCAGAGCGAGGCGAGCTGCTTTGCGAAGGCTGGATCGTTGGCTTCTTCTCCGGCGTGGAAGCGGAGGTTTTCAAGCAGCAGGACCTGGCCGGATTCAAGCTGGCGAGAAAGCTCAGTGGCGATTTCGCCGACACAGTCGGGCGAGAAGGCGACGTTGACGCTCTCGCCAAGATGGTGATCGAGGAGCACGCGCAGGCGGTCGACGACCGGGCGCAGGCTGTACTTCGGATTCACCTTACCCTTGGGGCGGCCAAGGTGCGAGGCGAGGATGAGCTTGGCCTTGTGGCGCAGCGCGTATTCGAGTGTCGGCAGCGTTTCGCGGATGCGCGTGTCGTCGGTGATTTCGCGGCCGTCGTCGGTGAGAGGCACGTTGAAATCGACGCGCATGAGAACGTGTTTGTGCTGGAGATCAAGATCGCGGATCGATAGTTTCGACATAGTTGGGGCTCACTGACTTTCAGGATTCGTGATGATGGCGTCGGCTTCGATTTCAATACGCCAGGATGGGTTCAGAAGCTTGGCGACAACGACCATGGTAGCAGCCGGACGTATGGTGCCGAAGAATTCGCCGTGGACTTTGCCCACGGCTTCCCAGTCGTCGACGTGGGTGAGATACATGCGGGTGCGCACGACGTCTTCGAGTTTGGCGCCTGCTTTTTCCAGGGCTTCTTTGATGATGAGGATGGTGTG
>Ga0206951_1004_pt1 | contig 22215 bp, 19 predicted proteins | sample Alteio_BWOrgHeat_38_FD_152974 | JGI IMG/M metagenome (GOLD analysis project Ga0206951, IMG submission 152974) | Enriched cells from forest soil in Barre Woods Harvard Forest LTER site, Petersham, Massachusetts, United States -... | ecosystem: Environmental > Terrestrial > Soil > Temperate forest >... | reverse complement strand
CTCCTTCTGCTCCAACAAAGACAACTCTACTGAGCAAATCAGCAGGCCTATCACGAAACACATCATGACGAATAACAGGACGCCCATCACCCGGCCCATGAACAGGGGACTCGGGATGAAACGCTTCATCAGACTCATCATCAGCGCCATCAGGAGAGCCATCAGGAGAGGGTTCATCGCCACGCCGATCAGCAGTCTGTTCAAATTCAACATTATATGGGCCACTATCTTGCAAATAAACAACAGGGTGAGCAGCAGGCTCAACAATAATAAGCGGCCGCCCTGCGTTCAAACCAGTAGAACTACGAGACATACCCCTAGGCTCATCAGCTAGATCGATATTAAGGCACACAGTCTCAATAGGATCATCTGAACTCTCTGAACTCTCTGAACCACCTAGACCGCCTGGACCGCCTGGACCAGGACCACCTAGGCCACTTAGACCACGACCAATTGGACCAATTGGAGTCATAGGAGCTGCGCGGGTCCGCCTCACAACCGGAACCGCTCCAGAGTGGGCAACAGCCCGTTTAGGGTAGGGAATTAGCTTTGCTTTTTGATAAATTGTCCTGGTTAATGGCTGCACACCCTCCCGCGTTTGCGCCGAGGTAAAAATCACGCCCTCTGAACCCACTCCCAAATCACTGTGAAGCCTTAGGATTTCATCTGCAGTAAGATTGATATCCCCTGCTTTTTTAGGCTTTCTCAAATTTTCAGCTGCTTGAGCCGCATCATCAGGATATGCAGATATCCCTCCACCAGCCTCATGCCTTCGTATCCTTTTGTTGATCACTAAAATACGAGGTACATTATGAGGCAGCGCGCGCGCGTTTTCCACCATGCGCGCTCGATCTGTCTCTGTTAAAATATCACAGCCATCAACCACGAAAACAACAATATTAGCTTGCGCCGAATAGGTCTTTGTGGCTGATTGAAACATTGCCTGACCGGGAAGATCCCAGACGTTAAATTGAGTCGGATGGGAAGGATCCTGCTCCTTAAATATACCAAAACCAATGCGTACCGCTGGAGTGGAGCTCGCTAAAATCGGCCCCACAGCACCAGTCTGTTTGGCTAAGATGCTTGATTTTCCGCTCCCCGCAGGACCCGTATATACCACTGTTAATACACGTTCTTGCTGTGCTTTCTGCTCAACCAACTCACCTCGCCCTGGAGTCATAATAAGATTCTCGTTTTAGTTTAAAAATACTTTTCAAATAATACAAAAATTATAGCAAACTCAGCTTAAGGCAATCTTAGGAAATTCGTCTGTTATTCAAGTCGCATAACGACGAAGTGTTAGCAGCTTTTGCAGCTCCGCCAGGCTAGCACACGCATCGACCTGATGGGCTGTGGCCTGCAAGAGACCGAGCTCAATCACTGCGACGCCGGTCGGAGCGATGAAACATCCATCCTAAATACTTGCAGCCCTGGGACGCTGTCTCGTCGTAAACTCATACGGAAAGTTTCCTCTTTTTTTTCTCCACCTGCTTCGCCGCGCTCTCCACACTGACTAAAGGATCACGCCACAGCGAGATCTTGCTGCCTACATAGGTAAAGACCGCGCCACCGACCGCCGCGCCGGCTACAACGCCGATTTTGCCAAGGGCGAGGGCCGCGAAGGCTCCCGCGGGAGGGGCAAAGGCACCAATCATGACGCCGAGAAAAACACCCAGCGCGGCGCCGATAATAGCACCCATAATCCGGCCGGTGCGAGTCGACTTTTCTATCACAGGCTGGGCTGCTTTGCGGAATTTGACTATGTCCTCTTTTGTCACCTCCTGACTAGCCACCTGCATTGCCAAAACTTTTGCGGCTTTTGCGCAGCGCAGAGCCTCAGAATAGGTAATTCTCCCTTGCTCCAGATCATCCTGAATGCTAATGCTTGCCGCATTTAAATACTCTTTAAGGTTATTAGCGTCGTCATGGGTGAGCCTAGATTTTAAGGCAGGACAGTTGTCGGTAAGTGCGGCTATAGCTTCAACAAAGCGCCCTGCTACTACCTTTCCCTGCCGAAGCGGCAAGTTCGCACACGGCGAAGCTTTAGAGCTAGCAGCCAGGGTAGGATAGGCAATCTGCTTTGTCTTTTGAAAGATTAAGCCATTTAATCGATCTATGCCACTCTCGGTTTTAGCCGAGGTATAAACAACGTCCTCGTCTTCCACTCCCAAATCAAGACTAAGCTCCGCCACATCGATTGGAGTAAACTCGCGTCTTTTTGATGAATCAGGATGTGCTTCTTTCGTTTCGGCGCCTCCAATCATTTTATTGATCACTAAAATACGGGGAGTATTAGCAGGTAGTTGACGAGCGCCTTCTAGCAACCGGATTCGATCTGCCTCTAATAGAGGAACAGAGCCATCGACCACGGCAACAAGAATACCTTGATCTAAGCGTTGATAGTGACCTGTTACAACGTCATGATAACGTTCGCCACCGGGAAGATCGGTGACTAAAAGATCCCAGGTTAAATATTCAGCCAATTGGGGCTGATTGGGCAGACGATCCCGCGGCTCAGACCAAGTCAATGGTTGAGGTTGAGCGGCAGCTGTTGGGATGTAGTCCTCTGAAAACCGGCTCCCATCGCCAATCAGCCTTGCTTGTATATTTGATTTTCCGCTTCTCGCAGGGCCAGCAATAATCACATTTACTCTTGGATGGCCTTGCTTTGCTTCTTGAAGTCGTGCTCCAGTCATAATTAAGATCCTCCCGTTTCGTTTTAAATCTACTATTCAATTAACACAATAAATAATAACAAGTTCAGCTTAAGGCAATCTTAGGAAAGGCTCATTACTATTAAATAGGAAAACCCCGCTTATTTTAATAAGTTAAGCAGAATTTTCTCATAAACGTGCGGCAGCTTTTGCAGTTCCGCCAGGCTGGCGCACTCATCGACCTGGTGGGCCGTGGCGTGCGAGAGGCCGAGTTCAATCACTTCAGCGCCGGTCGGAGCAATGAAACGGCCGTCGGAGGTGCCACCGCCGGTGGAGAGTTCAGGGTAGGCTCCGGTTTCATCATAGAGGGCCTCTTTGGCCGCCTCGATGAGTCGTCCTTTCTTCGTCAGGAAGGGCTCGCCAGAGAGATCCCAATGCAGGTCAAATTGCAGCTGCTGTTCTTCTAAAATAGCTTCGACCCGCTCTTGCAATTGCGCCACCGTGACCGCATTAGAGAAACGAAAATTAAAATGAACCTCAAGGATTCCTGGAACGACGTTTAAGGCGCCGGTGCCGGCGTGAATATTTGAAATTTGAAAGCTGGTGGGTGGGAAAAATTCATTGCCCTTGTCCCAGACCGTCTGGGTTAGTTTTTCCAGGGCAGGCAGGCCGTTATGAATGGGATTTTGCCCGGGAAGGGGATAGGCAATATGGCTCTGCTTGCCGTGAATGACGAGTGTGCCATGCAAGGATCCACGGCGGCCGACGCGAATTTGATCACCAACCAGCTCTTCGCTGCTGGGTTCACCAATGATGCAATAATCTATTTTTTCGCCGCGCTGGTTTAACACTTCCATCACTCGTTTGGTGCCATCGACGCTTGCGCCCTCTTCGTCCGAGGTAATGAGAAAAGCGAGCGAGCCTTTGAAAGTCGGATGTGTTTCCAGAAAGCGCTCCGCCGCAATCACCATGGCCGCCAGACCGCCCTTCATGTCCACCACCCCGCGTCCGTATAAAAAGCCGTCGCGCTCGGTCGGCTCAAAAGGTAGTGAAGACCAGGCCGCTTCAGGACCGGTTGGCACTACATCGGTGTGGCCGGCAAAAACCACCAGAGGCGCCTGATCGCCCAAACGGGCCCATAAATTATCGACTTCACCAAAAGGCAGTGATTCGAGCTTGAAGCCCCGACTTTCCAGCCGCCGGGACAGAATCGCATGGCAACCGGCCTCCCGCGGGGTGATGGACGGACAGGCCAGGAGCTCTTTGGTAAGCTCAATTACTGGCATAAGAGTATTCCCTTAGTAGTTCATTTATAGACACTTTGCCCCGCGTCTTCGCGTCGACTTGTTTGACGATGACGGCACAGTACAAACTGTATTTGCCGTCCGCGCTGGGCAAGTTGCCGGGAACCACGACGGAACCGGCTGGAACGCGGCCGTAGAGCGTTTCACCGGTCTCACGGTTGTAAATACGGGTGCTCTGACCTAAATAGACGCCCATGGAAATCACGGAACCCTCTTCGACGATCACCCCTTCCACGACCTCGGAGCGAGCGCCGATAAAGCAGTTGTCCTCAATGATGGTGGGGTTGGCTTGAATCGGCTCCAGGACGCCGCCGATCCCCACCCCACCGGACAGATGGACGTTTTTGCCGATTTGGGCGCAGGAACCCACCGTAGCCCAGGTATCGACCATGACCCCACTATCAATATAGGCGCCGAGATTGACATAGGATGGCATTAAAACCGAATTTGGCGCAAGGTAGGCACCCCGGCGCACCACCGCCGGGGGAACCACGCGGCAGCCTAAAGCAGCCATTTCTGCGGTGCTCAAGCCCTGGAATTTAAGGGGAACCTTGTCATAGAAGCGCAGACAGCCAGCTTCGAAGGGCTGGCTCTCATGAATACGGAAATACAAGAGCACGGCTTTTTTAATCCATTCATGGGTCTGCCATGTTCCCTGGATTTTCTCGGCGACCCGTAACGTGCCAGCATCGAGCAGGGTAATGGTATCTTCAATTGCAATTTGAAGGGCAGGGTCGACCTTGCCAGGTGCAATCTGGGCTCGGTTCTCGAAAGCTTGTTCGATCAGCGTTTGGTTATTGATCATGTTATCACCTGTATGTCGCGATAGCACAGTAAATTTGTTAAAATGTCTCACTTTTTAACTAAGGCAAAATTCTACATGGCCTCACCTAAAATAGCTAATATCAAAGTTTCCAACGCCTGGCATATTTATGTGCGCTTGTTTACCTACGTCCGCCGCTACTGGCCTTCCCTGCTGATCGCCCTGGTGGCGAGCATGGTCTATGCCGGCATCGACTCCTGGTTTGTGTATTTTTTAGAGCCGCTGCTCAACAAGGGCTTGATTCAAAAAAATCACGACTTCTTAAAATGGGCACCGCTGCTCGTGCTGCTCGTCTTCATGATGCGTGGCCTGGCCAGCTTCTTTTCCAGCTACAATCTAGCCTCCACCTCGCGCAATGTGATCACGCTACTACGGCGGGATATTTTTTCCCACCTGCAGCGCCTACCAGCCAGCTTCTATGACCACACCACGACCGGCCATGTTTTATCCGTGATTTTATACAGCGTCGAGCAAGTCGCCAACGCGAGCGCCGACGTGCTGACCACCGCCGTTCAATCGACCTTTTTCATCGCGGGCCTGCTCTTTGTCATGCTTTCCATCAGCTGGAAGCTCACTCTACTGTACTTCATCATCATGCCCTCGATCGCCTTCATCATGCGCGCCACCTCCGTCCGGGTGCGGCGCTTGAGCCTCAGTATCCAAGACAGCATAGCCGAGCTGAATCACCGCGCCGAGGAAAATATCGAAGGCTATAAGGTCATCCGCTCCTTTGACGGCCAAAGCCAGGAAATCGCGAAATTCGACAAGGCACTGCAGGCCAATCGCAGTCGTGAAATGAAAGTGGTCGCCGCGCGTTCCATCAGCGTGTCCAGCGTACAGCTGGTCGCTGCCATCGCCCTGTCCTTCACACTCTATGTCGCCACTATGGATATCGCCGATTCCCTGCTCTCGACCGGCGGTTTTATCTCCATGATCGCCGCCATGCTGGCCTTAATCAAGCCGATGAAAGATTTGACGCAAATGCAAAATAAACTCTACCGCGGATTGGCCGGTGCCCAGAGCGCCTTTGAACTGCTGGACCAGCCGCCGGAAGTGGACCAGGGGACGCTTTCCCTACCCAGGGCAAAAGGCAAGATCGTCTTTTCTCAAGTCAATTTTGCCTATAAAAACGGCGTTAACGTCCTGCACAACATCGACCTCACCATTCAGCCCGGAGAAATCATCGCCCTCGTGGGACGCTCTGGCAGCGGGAAGTCAACCTTCGCGAATTTATTGCCGCGCTTCTACAGCGACTATCGCGGCGAAATCTTTTTGGATGACTTGCCCACCCGCGACTACCATCTGGCCGATCTGCGACGTCAATTTTCCCTGGTCTCGCAGAACGTCGTTTTATTCCACGATACCATCGCCAACAACATCGCCTACGGGCGCTTGGGACAGGTATCGGAAGATGAAATTCGCGCGGCGGCGAAAGCGGCCAACGCCCTCGATTTTATTGATCAATTGCCGCAAGGCTTGCACACCCTGATCGGCGAAAACGGCGTCCTGCTTTCCGGCGGCCAGCGTCAGCGCATCGCCATCGCCCGCGCCATTCTTAAAAACGCACCCATTTTAATTTTAGACGAAGCCACCTCGGCGCTGGACACGGAATCGGAGCGCCACATCCAGACTGCTCTCGACAGCCTTATGCGCAATCGCACCACGCTGGTCATTGCGCATCGTTTATCGACCATTGAACACGCCGACAAAATCATTGTCTTTGATCAGGGCCGCATCCTGGAGCTGGGCAATCACGCCACCCTTGTAGAACAGAAAGGCTATTATGCTAAACTGCGTCAGATGCAATTCCAGGACTCGACGGCGGTGACGGCCTAATATGAACCTACAAGCGTATTGGTATCGCGATCGACTCCACCCCCTACTGTTGCCGCTGCTGCCTTTGTCCGCGGCCTTTGGGCTGCTCACGCGCCTGCGCCGCTGGAGCTATCGTCGCGGCCTCACCAAAACACGGTGCTTTACTCTCCCCGTTATCGTGGTCGGCAATATTTCCGTCGGCGGAACGGGAAAAACGCCGCTGGTCCTTGCGCTCGCGAAGGCCCTGAAAGAACAAGGCAGGAACCCCGGTGTCGCCCTGCGCGGCGTCGGCGGCAAAAAGTTGACTCGCCCAACTTGGGTGAGGGCAGACTCCAATCCCTTTGAGGTCGGTGACGAAGCAGTCTTGATCGCGACAAACACCTCCTGCCCCGTTGCCGCCTGCGTGGACCGCCCCGCAGCAGTCGAAGCGCTCCAGCAAGCCGGCTGCGATGTAGTGCTTTGCGACGACGGTCTCCAACATTATCGGCTGGCGCGCCAAGTGGAAATCGCCGTGATAGATGGCAGCCGTTATTTTGGCAACGGCCGGCTCTTGCCTGCCGGTCCCCTGCGCGAACCGCTGACCCGTTTACGGGAAGTGGATTTCATCGTCGTGAACGAGCCCGAAAAAACGGCACGCTTTGCGGGATTGGCTACCCTGCCTTTTGCCGGAGAAAACCGGCAGCCTTTCGCCATGCGGCTTAAAACCGAGACCTTTCGAGCCGTGCATCAGACGTCAGAGTCCCGAGCACGGGACAGCTTCCACGGACAAAGAGCGCATGCCGTTGCTGGCATCGGCAATCCGTCGCGTTTTTTTGAGCTGCTGACCCGCCTCGGCGTCGACCTCATGCCGCACCGCTTTCCCGATCATCACCCCTATCAAAGCAGCGACCTCGACTTTTCTGATACACTGCCTATCTTGATGACCGAGAAAGACGCGATTAAATGCAAAGCGCTGCCTTTTGCCGAGGCTGCGAAAGCGAGACAGTGGTTTCTTCGCGTGGAAATGGAGCTCAGCCCAGAATTCAAGCAAGCCTTAGCGGATAAACTGAAGAGAGAATAACCTTTTAGGCAACTGGAGAGAACCATGAAAAAAATCATTCAATTTACTCTGATCCTCCGTCTGGCCTTGCCTTGCACCGGCTTTGCCGCTGCAAAATCGGAAATCCCAGTCTATACCGAACAAAAAACCAGCGTGCTGGCGACCGCCAATCAGCCGAAATTTATCATCAAACTCAAATCCAATCCCACGACCGGCTATTCCTGGTTTTTAAAAGAGTACAATACGCACTACCTGGAACCCGTAAAGCACGAATTCCAGGCGGCGGAAAACCGCCAGCGGGTGGGTGCGCCAGGGTATGAGGTGTGGACTTTTAAGCTGAAACCGGCGGCCTTTGCCGTGCCGCTGCAAACGACGCTACGCTTTGTTTATGCCCGGCCCTGGGAGAAGAGCAGCCAGTCAACCGGCGTAGCGTTTGGGGTTTCGACGATCGAGAAGAAGTAGAGCACATCGACCTTGCGAGATGCTAGCCTTGAGATCCTTCACTGCGTTCAGGATGACAAGAAACAGCGAAATTAAAGCCGAGCCCCTAGGCCGCGTTTACTTCCGCTGCGTCAATTTTCCATTCTCAAACACGAAGGTTATCGGCGGCGCGCCATTATAGGTGATCTCCACAATCTCCGTCTCGGGTACCTCTGCTTTTTGGGCCTCCAGAGTTTGATTCACAAAGGTTGGCTTTCCGCAGGCAGCTTGAACGGCATCCTGACTATCCCCGAGTTGAATCTGCCCATTCGGACAGAGCTGGGTTTGCGGCATGCCAGAGCCATTGACACTGATGTTAATAGCGTTTCCAGTCGCGTCAAAAGCAATAGTCAGCTTCATCGTTCCGGGCTTGGTCGGGTCTTGCGCGATATAATAACCCCATTCCTGGGGCTGTTCGGCTTTTTTATTATTGGAGGTTTTATTGTCCGGCTTCCCGCAAGCGGTAATCACAGCATCCAGTGAGTCCCCAATATTAACGGAATTAAAATTATTGGGACAAAACATATCCGCCCAGGCGGTGCAAACAAAAAGAGAACTCAAAACAAAAACCGTTATTTTGCTCTTCATTTCTGGGGCTCCTGAGTCATCAAAAGGTCTCGAACAAAGGCAGGGACCAGAGGACCAAGGCTGTCATCCCTTTCCCTCCCTCTATTTCCTCACTTTAGCTTAATTTAAATGACAACAATAGACACCCGTCGTCGTTTTTTGTATATTTTTGCATACTTGGTCTTCACTACTTAGGATCCCAGCAAATGGAAAAATACAATGCCCTCTATGCCCAATCCGGCGGAGTCACCGCCGTCATCAACGCCACCGCCTGCGGCGTGATTCAAACGGCCAGAAACAATAAGGACAAAATTGGAACTCTGTTTGCCGCCCGGAACGGAATTCTCGGCGTGCTCAACGAAGACCTGATCGACACCGGCGGTGAAAGCGACCAGGACATTGCCGCCCTGCGCCACACGCCTTCCAGCGCCTTCGGTTCCTGCCGCTATAAATTAGGCTCCATTGAAAAAAACCGCGAACAATACGAAAGACTCCTCGACGTTTTTTCTGCCCATCACATTCGCTATTTCTTTTATAACGGCGGCGGCGATTCGCAAGACACCGCCTACAAGGTTTCACAGCTGAGCCGCGAACTGAATTACCCGATCACCTGCATCGGTGTTCCTAAAACCATCGACAACGACCTGCCCTTCACAGACAATTCGCCGGGCTTTGGTTCCGTCGCAAAATATGTGGCTGTTTCTATTCTAGAAGCCAGCCTGGACGTCGCCGCCATGGCCTCTTCTTCAACCAAAATCTTCCTGCTGGAAGTCATGGGACGCCACAGCGGCTGGATAGCCGCCGCGGGCGGCCTGGCTGCGCAGCAAACCGGCGAGCCGCCGCATATTATTCTCTTCCCGGAAATTCCCTTTCAATCAGAACCCTTTTTGGCCCGCGTGCAGCACTGCGTAACACAATATGGCTATTGCTCCATCGTCGTATCCGAGGGCGTGCGCAATCCGGACGGTAGCTTTATCGCAGAATCTGGCCTGGTTGACGCTTTTGGGCACAAACAGCTGGGCGGCGCGGCTCCAGTCGTCGCCAAACTAATTAAAAATAATCTTGGCCACAAATATCATTGGGCCGTCGCCGATTATTTACAGCGTTCGGCCCGTCATCTGGCCTCCAAAACCGACGTTGAACAAGCTTATGCCATGGGCAAGGCCGCGGTGGAATTTGCACTCGCCGGAAAAAACGCCGTACTTCCCATTATCGTTCGAGAAAAAGGTCTACACTATCGCTGGACAGTCGGCGAAGCGCCCTTGGAAAAAGTCGCTAATGTCGAAGTCGCCTTGCCACGTGACTACATCACCGAAGATGGTTTTGGGATTACCCCGGCCTGCCGACAATACCTGTCTCCCTTGATTCAAGGTGAAGACTATCCCCCTTATGTGAACGGCCTGCCTCACTATGTAAAACTGCAGAATAAGCCAGTCGCAAAAAAATTAGCCCTCACCTCCATGGGTAAGGTCGGTTAACCCTTTTAAAGGACAAAATATACACACACCTGCCTCTTTTTTTCTCCAGTAAAGCGCCAATCTGGATTATAATGGGTAATGTAACCTGCTTTTCGTCCTCATGGTACAGCATCGATTTTTAAATAAATCAAGGGCTTACTATTATGAAAGCAAGTGAAAAGGCCACGGAAAACCTCAAGGGAACTGACGTCATTAAGGTCTTAATCGCTGACGATGACCCACCCACGCGGATACTTTTAAGGGCAGCGATTAGTCAGTGGGGCTACGAAGTCATTGAAGCCAGCAACGGGGAAGAAGCCTGGCAAATCTTGCAAGAACCCAACCCGCCGCGACTCTTGATTCTGGACTGGCTCATGCCAAAACTGGACGGCATTAGCTTATGCGAACGCATTAAACACGAACAAGCCGTCACTCATCCCTATACCATTCTCTTGACCCAGGTGACCGGCACGACCAACATCATCAAAGGCCTGGAAGCCGGTGCGGACGAATTTTTATCCAAGCCCTTTAATATGGCTGAACTGCGTAGCCGGCTCTCGGTAGGAGCCAGAATCGTGCGCTTTGAGAATGCGCTGGCCGAGCAAAACAGCAAAGTACAAAACTATGCCTCGCAAATGGAAACCCTCTCCCAAAGCCACGCGAAGCAACTGGTGTACCATTCCGATCTCTTAAGCATGCTGGGCTCGCTCATCGAGAAAATTTCACAGGAGCTCTTTGACACGTTCTCGATGATCGAAGCGGCTCCCGAGAAATCCAGCGCCGAACTCAAGAAAATCGCGGACTTGCGTCAGCAATTCTCCTCTGTGATCGCCGTGATAAAACGCCTGCAGGTGAACTCGGTCTATACCCCAAAAACTGGCGTCTGCCCGGTCAATGAATTGATTCAAACCGCCTTGAGTCTTGCGCAAAGCGCCACGCGCCGCATCCAAATCGCAACGGAGTTTGCCAGTCAGCTCCCCCCTCTCTCCGCCGATGCCGAACAACTGCAGGAAGTTTTTCTTGGGCTTATTTTAAGCTCGGCGGAAGCCATGAAAGGCCAGGACCAGCCCCGACTGCGAATCGAAACTCGGCTCACGCCTAAAAACGCCCTGCAAATCACCCTGGAAGACTCCGGACCGCAGATCGAAGACACGGAATTAAAAATCATGCAGCAACCCCGCCTAATCGCGCAGGACCTGGAGCAAATCCGCTCGCGCTTAAGCGCGGCCATGAGCAAAGAAATCATTCAAAAATACGGGGGATCCTTGTCTATCGAGAATTTACCCGAGAACGGCATTCGCCTGAACATTAATTTACCCTTGCAAATCAAGAGCGCCGAGAGAACAGGCTAAGATGAACAATGCGAACGTAATACTCAAACCGCAGTGGCCCATCACCCTCGCCCGAATAGCGAGCAGCATCGCCATTGCCATTGGCTCAGCCGCGCTGCTGGCCTGGTTATTTTTCGTCTGGATCCCGCAAGGCGACCAAAACATCCTGGGCGCCATCAAGCCAAACACGGCGATTTGCTTTATTTTATGCGGCGTGTCGTTATGGCTGCAGGCCGAAACCAACGGACAACGCACCCCAATCCATTTTCTATCGCAGATCAGCGCCGGCGCGGTTTTTCTGATCGCTTTCCTGACTTTGTTTGAATATTTTTTTCACATCACCCTCGGCATCGACCAGGGAATATTTAAGCAACCGCTCCTCAATATTCACGAACTCATTCCCCTGCCCCCGGGCCGGATGTCGCCTTTTGCGGCCACCAATTTCGTCCTCTTAGGCTTCAGCCTACTTTTCCTGGACAATAAGTCCGTCGGCTATCAAATACACCAGCTCCTGATGCTAATCGTCACTTTTCTTTCTTCGCTGCAATTGCTGTTTCAACTCTACGGGTCCACTATCGCCAGCATTTTTGACGTCACTGCCCTTTACTCCGAGATTCGCATACCGATCATCCTCACCTTTACCTTACTCAGCGTCGGTGTACTGATGGCGCGTCCTGAAAAAGGCCTCACTTCCATCTTTGTCAGCAAGAATCTGGGTGGCAGTCTCGCGCGGCGACTCACGCCGCCGGCCATTATCATACCGATTATCGTGGGCTATTTGGGCTTAATGGGGAAGTGGACTGGCTTCTATGAAATTGAATTGGGCATCGCGATGCTAGTCGAGGCCAGTATCATCAGCTTCCTGGTGTTAATTATCGTCGACGCCTTCCTGGTGAACCGTGTCGACATCAAGCGCTTGCAAATCGAGCAGGCTTTGAAGCGGAACGAGGCCCAGCTGCAGGCCATTTTGGACCACACCAGCGCCATGATTTACATTCACGACCTGGAAGGCCGGTTTTTGCTGGTCAACAAGCAATTTGAAAAACTCTTCTATCAAAAAGCGGACGAGGTTGTCGGTAAAAAGAGTCACGATATTTTCTCGCCCCATCTGGCCGACACCTTCATCGAAAACGCCTTTCGCGTGATCCAAACACGCACGCCCATCGCCGTGGAAGAAATCATTCCAGATCAGGACGGTGATCATATCTATATATCGAATAAATTTCCGCTCTTCGACGAGCATGGTAATCTCTACGCCGTCGGCTCGATCTCCACGGATATCACGGAAATCAAGAACATCTCCGACACGCTCCGCGAAAATGAAGAACGGCTCAATCTCGCCTTAAAATCAGCCGAAGCCGGAACCTGGAGCTGGGACATTCTTAAAGATAAATTCACCTGGGATGACTATACTCACCACCTCTTTGGCCTCAAACCCAAGACCTTCCCCGGCTATTACGAGGCCACGCTGAGCCTGATCCATCCCGACGACCGTCAAAAAGTAGCCGAGACCGTGGAGCAAACACTGAACGAGGGGACAGAATTCAATTCCGAATTTCGCATTATCCGTCCCAATCACACCATTCGGTATTTAGGCTTTCGAGGCAAGGTCTATCATGACGACATTAACCAGCCTACCCGCATGACCGGCGTTTGCTGGGACATCACCGACCAAAAACATGCCGCCGAGGAATTGCGCCATCAAAAAGAAATCGCGGAGGATCTGGCAGAAAAAGCAAAAGAGGCCAGCTATGCGAAATCCGCCTTCCTGGCCGCCATGAGCCATGAAATCCGCACGCCCTTGAACGGCGTCATCGGCATGACCGGTCTTTTGGGCGACACCGCCTTGTCGACGGAACAACGCGAATACATCGAAACCATTCGCGTTTCCGGCGAAGCGCTGCTCTCAGTCATCAATGATATTCTCGATTTCTCCAAGATTGAATCTGGGCGCATGGAATTGGAGGAAATCAATTTTGACCTCTATGCCCTGGTCGACGACACCGTTGAAATCGTCGCCGCTCAAATTCAGAAGAAAGGCGTCGCCATCGCGGCCTACATTGAGCCCGAGGTTCCAGCCTGGCTCACAGGCGATTCCTCGCGCATCCGGCAAGTCCTCAATAACCTGCTGAGCAACTCGGCGAAGTTCACAGAAAAGGGCGAGATCGGCGTCAAAATCAAACTGGGGAAACGCGAAGGGAAAAACATCACCCTGAGCTTCGAAGTGACGGACACCGGCATCGGCATTCCGCCCGAAGTGCGGGCGCAATTATTCCAACCCTTCTCACAAGGCGATACCTCCACTTCCCGAAAATACGGTGGCACAGGTCTCGGGTTAGCCATCTCTAAGCGGCTTGTGGAAATTCTGGGCGGGGAAATTGACGTCGAAAGCTCCGCCGGACGGGGCAGCCGTTTTTGGTTTACCGTTCCCTTACTAGAATGTGAAATTCCCTCCGCCGAAGTTGAAACAACTATCATTCCCCAGGAGCTGAAAGGGAATCGCACCCTGGTCATCGATGACAATGCCATTAACCGCGATGTCATGAAAAAGCAGATTGAGTCCTGGAGCTTACGCTGCGACCTCGCTGTCAACGCAGCAGAAGCTTTATCCATGCTAAAAAAAGCGGTCGCCGAAAACGATCCCTACGCACTGGCCCTGGTCGATTATATTATGCCAGGCATGAACGGACTGGAACTCATCCAGATTATGCGCCAATTACCCGAGATTGCTTCGACGCCGGTCATCCTCTTGTCTTCCCTGGGCGCGACCTTTAGCCTGGATGAGTTAAAACAACTGAATATCGCGATGAGCCTGCCGAAGCCCATCCGACAGACCAAGCTCTGCGAAAACATCATCAGCGTGCTCAAGAACATTCGGCAAAAAGGCGTCGCCTTCGTGCTGCCAGCACCGCCCATTACCCAAGCCACACAACCGCGGCGAAAGGCGCGTATTTTATTGGCCGAGGACAATCCGATTAACCAGCAAGTCGCCCTCCGGATCTTGGCCAAAATCGGCTACCGCGCCGATATCGCCGCGAACGGTCTGGAAGTCCTGCAAGCTTTTAAAAAACTGCCTTATGACCTTATTCTGATGGATTGCCAAATGCCGGAAATGGATGGCTACATCACCTCGGAGCAGATTCGCCAAATCGAGCAGAAAAAAGGCGGCCACACGCTAATCATCGCCATGACGGCCCACGCCTTAAAAGGCGACCGGGAAAAATGCCTGGCCGCCGGAATGGACGATTACATCGCGAAGCCGATCGATATTAACATGCTTGCGCTCACGCTGGATTCCTGGTTAAAAAATGCGGAACCTCCCGCCGTGAAAGAGGTCAACCAGGAAGCCCCAACTCCAGAGAAGGAGGCGGGTGAAAAGAACAAGCCGAGCGTCCTGCTGGATCTGGAGCGCCTCCACACGATTTTTGGCGACGATTTCAGCGCCATTCACACCTTCCTGAATCAGTTCATCGCCTCAACCCAGGAAGTGTTAAAAGACCTTAAAAAAGCCCTGGCCGACAAAAATACCGCAGCGGCGAAAGAATTGTTTCATCGCTTAAAAGGTTCTGCCGGCAACAGCGGCGTGACCCCGATTTTTGAATGCTGCAAAGAAGCGGAGGCTAACGTGTTGAACGCCGAGTGGGCGGCAGCTGAACGGGCCTATCAGGAAGTGGAAAAAATACTCAGGCTCTTACAGAAAGAAGTGAAGACCAATATGCGTCTCTAATTATTTCTTGCCCTCTGTCGGCGTTCCCAGTGTATAACCACCAATTTCCATCGATTTATCCAGGCCAGCCTCAATTTGCGCGCGAATGGTCGCTGCTTGAGCGCCAATAAACTGAATGCCCAGGCCACACAGCACTTGATACAAGGCGTTCGGCGGCGTGACCCAAACCACCTTGCCTTCAATTTTCAAGGCTTCCTTATGTCCGGGTAATAACAAATCGACCATCAGTTTGGTTCCCAAGGGAAAAAATTGTTCCGTGGGGACAAAAAGTCCGCCATCCGTAATATAAGGCATATAAGAAAGATTCAGTTCGACAGGGTCCTTGATGACATAATTCAATGTGGGCTTTTCTGCCATGGGCTGTCCTTTGTTAAAGCGCCTTACTGCGGCCAACAAGCCGCCGGTGTCTCGGTTACCGTGCCACTCGCAGACGTCAGCGTTAAAGTGGCGCAACTGGTGCTTCCCGACACATCATTGGCCTGATCCCCTGTCGCGGCAGCCGTTAAGGTATAGCCGGTCGCGCTGGTGCCTGAAATAGACACTGTATAATAGCCCTGAGTTGAAGTGGTCACCCCACCCCAGACCTGGGCCAGGGTTCCATAAGTTGTATTAATGGTTCGATACCTTTCCTCCGCCAAAGACATCGACAAGAGGGTATTGACGCCGTCAGACCTTCGCCCCTGGCGCACATTACCCGTAAACATCGCTATCGCTAATATTGTTAAGATCCCGAGAATAACGACGACGACCATCAGTTCCAGGATCGAAAAGCCATTTTTGCGCATAAGTTTGCCCCTATTATTGTAAATTATAACATATACGGTTATCCGGAAACGCTAATCCAGGCTTATTTGACAATGGATCCGAGCTTGAAGATTGGCAGATACATGGCAACGACGAAGGTCCCAATGATGCCACCGAGAAGCACCATAATCAGGGGTTCCAAGAGGCTGCTTAAATTATCGACTATTCCGTTAACTTCTTCCTCGTAATAATCAGCCACCTTGTTCAACATTTCAGCCAAAGCACCGGAAGTTTCACCAATCGAGATCATCTGCACCACCATATTGGGGAAAAGCTTAGTATTATTCATCGACACATAGAGTTGATTACCGCTGGCCACATCCTTGCAAATCTGCATCACCGCCTTGCTGTAAACCAAGTTCCCCATAACATTTTCCATCAACTGCATCGCTTCGATAATTGGAACACCGGCGTCTAGGGTAATGGCCAAAGTCCGGGTATAGCGTGCGATAATGCCTTTTTTTAATAAAGGCCCGATGACAAAAATTCTCAAGGTCAGCTCGTCGACCTTTTCACGAAGCGCCTTCGATCGCTTCAGCGACCGCCTGAAACTGGTTATCAGAGCGCCGATCACCGCCAGAACCAGCAGAAAATACGACCGGAGAAAATGGGAGAAATTAACCACCATCCGGGTAAAAAGAGGTAATTCAGCACCAAACGAACTAAAAATAGCTTGGAATTGCGGCACCACAAAGAGCAGCAGCACCAGGCTCACGCCCATGGCCACAACTAAAATAATTGTTGGATAGGTGAGCGCTTTTTTAATTTTTCGCTTCAAGGTCGCGGTTTTTTCCAGATAATCCGCCAGTCTTTTCAAAATTTTATCCAGGGTACCCGATTTTTCGCCGGCCTTGATCAAACTGCAGTAGAGCTCGTCGAAATGCTGCGGAAACTGACTAAAGCATTCCCCCAGGGTTTTTCCACTGGCAATATTGGTGCGCATGGTGGTCACGAGGTTCTGCATCGCCGGGTTTTCTTGTTCCCGGCCAATGACATCCAATGCTTGCAAGATGGGCAGGCCGGCGGTGATCATGGTCGACAGATAGCGGGTAAATAAGAGAATTTCACGGGGCTTGATTTTGTGGCGTCGCTTCCCAAAAAGAAGCTGGGTTTTTTTCTCCAACTTCACTACTTCGATATTCATCTTTCTCAACTCAGCCTGCGCTTCTTTTAGCGAGGCCGCTTGCAGCACTCCACTCACTCTTTTCCCTTGTCGATTCAAGCCGGTCCATTGAAATGCTTGCTTGTCATCTGCCATAATCCGGTCTCTTCCTGTTAGCCCGCGCCGCTCTTTCTACTATATCCTGATGCGAGGCTTATTTAAATACGCGATTCAACTCAGCGAGACTGGTCACGCCCTCCTTAACCTTCTTCAAACCGGATTCACGCAAATCCGTGATGCCTTCTTTTTTGGCTTGCTCCATCAGCTGCAAGGCATTGGCTCCTTCCATAATTAAAGTGGCCATCTCCACTGAAATCGGCATAACCTCAAAGATACCCGTGCGCCCCTTGAATCCCTGCAAACAATGTTCACAAGCCCCTGCCTCATAAATTTCCAGGCTGGCCAGTTCTTCTTTGTTAAAGCCTTCTTTCAACAAAGTATCCTCCGGTAGCTCTTGCTTGCGCTTGCAGACACTGCAAAGCACGCGCAAGAGACGTTGCGCCACGACAATCGTCAAGGAAGAGGCCAGGTTATAGGATTCGATGCCCATGCTGATCAAACGGGCTACAGTTTCAGGCGCGCTATTGGTATGCAGCGTGGACAACACCAAATGCCCCGTTTGCGAAGCCTTGATGCCAATTTCCGCCGTTTCCAAATCGCGAATTTCACCGACCATGATCACGTCCGGATCCTGGCGTAAAAAGGCGCGCAGTGCCGTAGCAAAGGTCAAGCCGGTTTTTATATTGATATTCACCTGATTCACGCCTTCGAGGGGAATTTCCACAGGATCCTCGACGGTTGAAATGTTTTTCTCAGGCGAATTCAAAAAATTCAGGGACGAATACAGGGTCACGGTCTTGCCGCTACCCGTGGGCCCGGTGACCAGGATCAACCCTTGGGAACGAGTCAAGGCATCGAGTAAATGCCGCTGCTGAGCGGGCTCCATGCCTAACTGCTCCACCCCAGCGAAGGTATGGGTGGGATCCAAAATTCTCAGCACAATCTTCTCGCCGAAAAGCGTGGGGCAGACACTCACGCGGAAATCCACCGCGCGCTTTCGGGAAACGCTCAATTTAAAGCGGCCGTCCTGGGGAATGCGATGCTCCGTGATGTCGAGATTGGACATCACCTTAATACGAGCCAACAAATAATTGGCTAATTTGAGCGGCGGCGCGGTGATCGGATACAGAACGCCGAATTGCCGGAAGCGAATGCGATAAGCATCTTCATAGCGTTCAAAATGGATGTCGGAGGCTCCTTTTTCTATCGCGTCCAGGAGCACGCGATTGACATAATTGACGACAGGGGCACTTTCAATGTCATAGGCCGCAACGTCAGCGCTCTCTTCCTTGTAGGCGTTAATCGTAATCTGATCGAGCGTGTCCTCGCTGCCCACGCTGATTTCGGAGAGAATCAAGCTGCTGAGCAACTGATCAATCACCTGCGTCAGTTTGCTCGCCTCAACGATAAAAAGACGGACGTCAAAACCCGTCAAGAAACGGGCCTCGTATAAATTTTCGATGGTCGGATCCGTAATCGCCAGATACAAGAGACCGCCCTTCTGAAGCACCGGCAGCGCCAGACGCTTTCTCACCAGGTGAATGTTGAGATACTCGGAGGAAACCAGATCCATGTTAAAAGCATTAATATCACAGAGCGGCAAGCCAAAGTATTCCGCGGTGGCCTTGGCCATTTGCGTTTCATCAATCAGTTTTTTCTTAACCAGGTACTCGATGTAGGATTCTTTGTTTAAGGCGGCTTGCTGAAGGGCATTTAAAGCGATTTGTTTATCTAATAGCTTACTTTCCGCGAGATGATACGCGAATCCGCTTAGCACACTCTTTGCATAAGATGCTTCTTCCATAGTTCACCACGCACCCTTGCATTCGATGAACCCAAGCCTGCTATTCAAATTCTACTGCGCGTAGCCGTCCGTGATCGCGCCACCGGAAGTCGCCCAGGTGAGCACATTGTTCACCACCGTTGGCGTTAAAATATAGGTGTCCGTCGCCAAAATGCCGTGGTTAGCAACCGGCGTCGCGGTAATGACACCGTTGGTCACAGACATGGAGGCCAAGTTCCCCGCGGCTGTGGTGATATTCGCGGGAATATAGTTGGTTCCGCCATTGCAGCCCGCTAACGTGCCTAAGGTTTGATAACATTCAGCGATCCCTTCTTTGAAAGGCGCGGTGTCATTCACAATTTCTGAGAAATAAGCCCTGCGGGTATAGTTGATATAAGAAGGAACGGCAATCGCAGCCAGGATGCCTACAATTGCAACGGTGATCATTAATTCTAATAGAGTGAAACCCACATTTTGGAGTCGACTGTTCATAACCCCTCACTGTTACTTGTAATTAAAAACAAGCCTACTGTGCGTAACCATCGGTTATCGCGCCACCCGAGGTCACCCAGGTCAGCACATTATTAACCACGGTCGGAGTCAGAATATAAGTATCCGTCGCCAAGATACCATTCTGGGCGACTGGCGTCGCGGTAATCACGCCATTTGTTACTGACATTGAAGCCAAGCTCCCTGTCGTTGTCGTAATATTCGGGGGAATGTTGTGGGTTCCACCGTTACATCCCGTTAAAGTCCCTAAGTTTTGATAACATTCAGAGACTCCCTCTTTAAATGGCGCCGTATCATTCACAACCTCTGCAAAATGCGCCCTGCGGTTATAGTTCACATAAGAAGGAATAGCAACCGCAGCCAAGATACCGACAATCGCAACGGTGATCATCAACTCCAACAAGGTGAAACCCACACTCTGGAATCGCCTTTTCATACACCCCCCGTGCCACGCATTAAGCTATTGATAAAACATGATGATTATTGAAAATGCCGCAAAAATCCCATGCTTTCTTTAGCTTAATTATAGCCTACAAATTCCAACTTGCTCCGGGGTTAACAAAAACACATATGACTCTTGCGGTCTCGCAAGAATCATATGTTTCATCTTTCATGCTAACTGCTGATCCAACTTGAGTGACTTACTGAGCATAACCATCAGTGATGGCACCGCCCGAGGTAGCCCAAGTGACTACGTTATTGACCACAGTCGGCGTCAAAACGTAGGTATCCGTCGCCAGGATCCCGTTGATGGCAACTGGCGTAGCTGTAATCACGCCGTTCGCCACGGACAAAGAAGCGAGGTTACCCGTTGTTGTCGTGATATTCGCTGGGATATTGAGAGCCCCTCCGTTGCAACCTGTCAGCGTCGAAGTCTTTTGATAGCATTCTGCCACAGCAACTTTATAGGGCGCCGTGTCATTTACTATTTCTGTGAAATAAGCTCTACGCGTGTAGTTGACATAGGAAGGAATTGCAATAGCCGCCAGAATACCTACGATAGCAACAGTGATCATCAGTTCAAGCAGGGTGAAACCTTGAAGCTTGCTCAATATGCGTTTCATTGTGAGATCTCCTTAATGAAATTCCAAATAATCCCTTACACCAAAACAGCCAGGTCCCGTCATAACTAACCCATAACTATATAAGCCTATTATATACTTTTTTTCATCCAGAAGAACTTAGGATTTACAAATTAACTGGGTCAAAAAATAAACAACCTAGAAGTAACGTGATGAAAATAGGAAGTTTATTTGAAGAGTTCTTTATTGAGGGCTACCTCGCCGGCTATTTCACGGGTGATCATTTTTTTGGCAACCAAGTCTTGTAAGCTTTGATCCAGGGTGGCCATTCCCAGTTCTCTGCCGGTCTGAATTACGGTATACATCTGCGCCACCTTATCTTCGCGAATGAGATTCCGAATAGCGCTGGTTCCAACCATGATTTCCAGCGCCACAGCCCTGCCACCGCCGATCTTTTTTAATAAGGTCTGGCAAATAACGCCGCCCAAAGATTCCGACAACATATTGCGGATAATATTTTTTTCACCCGCTGGGAAAACATCCACGATACGATTGATCGACCGGGGCGCAGAGCTGGTATGCAAGGTCGCGAGGACCAAGTGCCCCGTTTCTGCCGCGGTCAGCGCCAAACGGATGGTTTCAAGATCCCTCATTTCGCCGACGAGAATCACGTCCGGGTCTTCACGCAAGGCCGCTCGTAAAGCCGCGGCAAAGTCTTGCGTGTCACGATGCACCTGGCGCTGACTAATGAGGCTTTTTTGACTGTGATGAACATACTCGATGGGATCTTCCACGGTGATAATATGATAGGGGTAATTCACATTAATGTAATTAATCATAGCCGCAAGCGTCGTGCTCTTACCGGAACCAGTGGGTCCCGTCACCAAAATTAACCCGTTCGGAAGCTCGAGAAGCTGCTTGAATACCGGCGGCAAGCCCAGCTCTTCCAGCGTCGGCGGGTTCTCGGCGATGACACGAAACACTGCCGCAATCCCATTTTTCTGATGGAAAGCATTCACCCTGAAAATGGAAAGCTTGGGCACCGTCAGGGCAAAATCCAGCTCTAAATCCTTTTCGAATTCTTCCTGCTGCTTTTTATCCAGAGCACTATAAATCAGTTGATGAACTTCTTCCGCGCTTAAAGCGGGTAAATCTTTCGCAGGCGACAAATCACCATCGACGCGCAGCATGGGCGGCAAACCCGGCGACAGGTGCAAATCAGATGCTTTTTGCTTCACGCTAAGCTCAAGAAGCTGGTTTAGCTCCATTGCGGGCGCTCCTCTCGTGTTTCAGCGACTACGTTTCAATTCCCTTTGTCTTTAGTTTAGCACGAAGTGCCTTCGCCTCCGGGGTGGCAGGAGAAATAATCAAAAATTGATTGAGATAGCCACTCGATGCCTGATAATGTCGCAGGTCATAATTGACTTCGGCCAACCCCAGGACGGATGTCGGACGGGAGGGATCCTGCCGTAAAGCTGCTTCAAAGTACTGGATTGCCAATTGACGATCCGGTATCAGCTCAGCGCAGAGACCCGCATTCTCATAAGCAGAAGCCGTATCCAGGTACTCCACGTCCCGCGTTGCCGCCATGAAATGCTTGATCGCGTCTTGATATTTCCGCGAGCGGCATAAAAAGGTCCCGTAATTATTGTGGGTGTCGCCGCGCTCGGGAGCGAG
>Ga0206951_1096_pt1 | contig 22280 bp, 17 predicted proteins | sample Alteio_BWOrgHeat_38_FD_152974 | JGI IMG/M metagenome (GOLD analysis project Ga0206951, IMG submission 152974) | Enriched cells from forest soil in Barre Woods Harvard Forest LTER site, Petersham, Massachusetts, United States -... | ecosystem: Environmental > Terrestrial > Soil > Temperate forest >... | reverse complement strand
TTTTATGACCGAGACTTTGGAAAAACGATCGGCCATTTGATATACCTCGTCCGATACTTCTTCGGCAACAATGGTAACTTTCGCTTCGGTGCTGTTGCCGAGGATGGCGTTCAGTTTCTCAAGGCCTACGTTGCCTGCACCAACCAGCAGGGTATGCAGTTCATTCAGTTTTAAAAATACAGGGAACAGCTGGTTACCATCCGGTGTTTTATCCGGAGCCAATGTGGGTGCATTGTTTTTTGGTAACGTGCTCATGGGTATTTATGGGTGTTTTTTACAATTGGATCAAAGCCTCACGTTTGTCTTTAACAGTTTGCAGGAAAACTTTGGCTTGTTGCAGGTACTGTGTAGCAAAAGCTTCTGTCGGCTCGTTTTTGTTGATCTGAAGGATCAATTCATCAAAGGTGCCATCCAGTTCAATTTCGCCGGTGGCTATATAGTTGGTATCAAACTCGCGGATGATGCCGGCCTGGGTGGAGCTGTTAACGCCCTTGTCCAACAACAAGGCTTTGGCCGCGCTGATAAAGGTGCTGTAAGCATGGTATATGGCATCGGCATAAGCCTTTCCTTCGAAGGCTTGTTGCGCCCAACCAAATTTCTCCTCGGCTTCGAACAGGAGGGTAGCGATCAGGTCGATCACCACGCCGGCGCACTCGCCAACGCCTATGGCAGTTTCAAAAGTTTCCTCGTGGCCCCAGTCGACAAATTCTTCTTCTTTCAGGTTCGTCAGGTCGGCCAGTGGTTTTAGCATCTGGTAAAAATAGTCTTTGCCTTGTTTGTCGTAGTATGACAAGAATGTCTCCCCCTCGCTGGTATTGGCCTGGTAGTCGTTCAATACCGTCCTTAAAACATCGGTAGCGCGTTTTGCAGGCACTTTAATCACCTTATCAGCCGCACGGCCAACACCATTACCTACGATACCACCGCCAAGCAATACCTGCATGGATGGTAATACTTTACCCATTGCTTTTAACGAACTGCCATGAAAGCCGATATGCGCCAAACCGTGCTGACCGCAGCTATTCATACATCCGCTTATTTTTATCTTGATCTCGCGATTGTAGATCAGGTCTTCGTATTCGCTGTAGATCAGGTCTTCCAATACCCGCGCAAAGGTCATGCTGTTAGAGATACCTAAGTTACAGGTATCTGTACCGGGGCAGGTGGTTACATCGGCAACGCTATCAAAACCGGGAGCGGCAAGGCCTAATTCGGATAAGCCGTTAAACAAATGCGGTAAGGCTTCCTTGCGGACAAATTTTAGCAATAAGCCCTGGTTAATAGTGATGCGTATCTCATCGGCAACATAAGGGCTGATGGCCTCAACCAATTTACGTGCCTGGTCGGTAGGGATATCGCCAACTTCAACTTTTATATATACGCCGTAAAAGCCTTTTTGCTTTTGCTCGAAAACATTAGTGGCCAACCAGTGCCTGTAATGTGTTGGGCGGCTTATTTCGGCCCCAGGGTAAGTTGTTTCGGCAGGTAATGCAGGTTGCGGAACAGTATTCCTGTCAATAATAAAACTTTTCGACTTGTTGGCTATACGTTCTTCTTCTATTAACCGCAAAACTTCGCTCAATCCCAATTTCTGGATCAGGAACTTCATGCGGGCCTTGTTACGGTTATTGCGTTCGCCGTAGCGGTCGAATACGCGGATAACGGTTTCGGCATAAGGTATCAGTTGGTCTTCGGGCAAAAACTCGTGTACAGCATGTGCCAACACGGGCTGCGCGCCCAAGCCGCCACCTAACAATACTTTGAAGCCGCGTTGCTCAACACCATTCTCCATTCTTACTTTCGGGATAAAGCCCAGATCGTGGATAAAGGAGAAAGCTGTATCGCGTTCGCTGGATGAGAAGGCTATTTTGAATTTGCGGCCCATTTCCTGGCATATCGGGTTGCGCAAAAAGTACTCGAAAGTAGCTTGCGCGTATGGCGATACATCAAATGGTTCTTCCGGGTCGATACCGGCGTTAGGGGATGAGGTTACGTTCCTTACGGTATTACCGCAGGCTTCGCGCAAGGTAATATCGTCCTGCTCTAATTTTGCCCAAAGCTCGGGAGTGCGGTCGAGGCTTACGTAATGTATTTGTATATCCTGGCGGGTAGTGAGGTGCAGGTTACGGCTGGCGTACTCGTCGGATATATCGGCTATTTTCAACAATTGCTTAAAAGTAACCTTGCCGAAAGGCAGCTTGATACGTACCATTTGTACACCTTGCTGGCGCTGCCCATAAACGCCGCGTGCGAGGCGTAAGCTCCTGAATTTTTCGTCGTCTATTTTGCCATCGCGAAACAGTCGTATCTTTTTTTCAAGGTCAATGATGTCCTTTTCTACTATCGGGTCCTCCAATTCGGTCCTGAAACTTTGCATATTGTATTGTTGATGCTTTTCTAAAAAAAATCCCCTTCGGCTGTTTACTGAAGGGGCGTTAGTAAATGTTTTTATATCTCCAACTCCGCCTTGCTGCAAAAATACCGCTATTGAACCATAAATTATGTAATGATTGCGTTATATTATGATTTCGTGTGCAAATATATATAAAGCATATAGAAATGATAGTCTTTATTTGAAATATTTCAATTTTCTGACTTTTCGGGGAAATTTATGCTTCTGCTATTAAATTGATCTCGCGACTGATGATATCGGCAATACTGGTTTCGCTCAATATCTGGAGTGTTGCATCCCGCACGTCGATAAAAACACTTCGTATACCGCAGGTGCCTTCGGCCTTACATTCTTCGCATTTGTGGTAAAAATTAAGGCTTGCGCAAGGAACCATGGCAATAGGCCCGTCGGTTATGCGCATTATTTGTACCAGGTAAATATCCTTCGGGTCTTTGTTGAGGCTATAACCGCCGCCTGCACCTTTTTTACTGTACAGGTAACCGGCGTTCCGCAAGTCTAAGAGTATCTGTTCGAGGAATTTTTTTGGTATTTTTTCCTGTTCTGCAATTTTTGAGATCTGTACCGGTGGATTTCCGGCATTCTTGCCTAAGCTAACCAAAGCTTTTATTGCATATTTCGTCTTTTTAGAAAGCATGTATCGAAAAAACGTAAGAATTATGATATAAAGAAAGTCAATTTATTAGTCTCAGCAAAATTTAAAACAAAATATGGATATAGTATACCTGATTTGTCGTTAAAACTAAAGAAAAAATCTCAAATTTTTCATTTATAACGCAATAAAAACAAAATTGGTTGGCTGATTAACTACAAATAACTGAAAATATCAAAAAAGTGGTCAATAAAAAACGCTGATCTTGAACCCGGGCTTATAAAGACGCCCTCAATGTGAGGTAAAACGGAGTCTCAATATGATCGGCAAGGTTGTTGAGAATGAGTTGCGCTGTTTTGCGCCCCATATCTTCAAAATCAGATGAGATGGTAGTCAGCCCGTCGAGAATGATCTTTTTAAGAGGTGTTTCGTTGTACGATATCACACCAACATCTTTTCCAACTTTCAGCTTGGTCGAAAGTATGCGTTCTATAAGCGTAACCAGGTCGCTCTCCATCAGGTTGATATATGCCTCGCCGGTGCCTATCTCTTCAGTTTCGATGTTGTGTACCACTTTACAATTAAAAGCATATTGATGGCAAAAATTATAGTAGCCCTTTAATATCTCGTCGGGATAGTATGAATTTTCGGGGAAAATGATCTTAATAGTATGGTATTTACTCAATTGTTCGAGGGCCAGTTCGAGCGCGTGATAAATATCGTGTTCAAAGTTTTCGTAAACGGCTGCAAAATTGCCGTCGACACCGGGTATCAGTTTATCCAGCAATATCAGTTTTTCTTTCGGGATGGTATTGATCACCTCGTGGGCTTTCTCACCGCCTTCCACAAAATGGGGGATGATGACATAGTGTGTGTAATCGTCGCTTTTGTTTTGCAGCAGCTTTTTAAACAGGGTATAGTCGTTGTTATATATATACAGGTCAACTGCTGCCATTTCACCTAAGGCCTCGACAATCGAATCGTAAATAAGCTTTTTATGGTAACTCAGTTTATTGAACAGTAAAAAAACCTTGAGTTTATGGCTTCTGTCGGTACTTTTAACATAATAGCCCTTGCCTGGAACCGAACCCAGCAGGCCTATTTTTTTTAGGTATTTATAAGCCTTCTCCGCTGTGTCGCGCGATATCTCAAAATTGTAGCTTAACTCGTTTATGGATGGCAAAATATCGTTCTTGCTGATCTTACCATCGCTGATACCCGTGATGATTGAATTTGCCAGTTGCAGGTATTTTGGGGTAGACGAATAATAGTCAATAAATATACATTCAAAAAATTGGGGGCTGCTTCATCAAAACCGATACTTAAATAAATTAAACGCCTGTCATTTTATTTCATTATCAACAAATGTTGATTTGTAAAATTACCACGAACATTTGCTATAAACCACAAGAATATATAGTTTCCGCCTGTTTTTTAAGCGCCGAACGTAATATTTTGCATACAAAAAACAAAGGTACGTGATAGTTTATGTTATAATTGCAGCTGCAATTTTAATGAATAAGAAGTAATAAACGAAGTTCGGTTAAATATGGCTGATTTTTTATACAATTTAGTAATTTAATTTAACCGGTGGTTAAAAATGTATAAAAACATGACAGTCCATGACGGCTATTTAGCAGGCCTTTTCTACTTTTAGTTCCTCTTTGTAACCAGTTATAAACAAAATAATAAATGCAAGTAATTTTTGGTGTTATTTTCCATTTTTTTGGCGGCTTCGCCTCGGGCAGTTTTTATTTACCATTCAAAAAAGTTAAGGGTTGGGCCTGGGAAAGTTTTTGGATAGTAGGCGGTATATTTTCGTGGCTCATCGTTCCGCCATTGGCTGCTTACTTAACCATACCGGCCTTTGCCGAAATTATAAAAGCAACCGACGGGAAGATCATATTGTTAACCTATTTCTTTGGCCTTTTATGGGGCATAGGCGGCCTGACATACGGATTGGGCGTACGCTATTTAGGTGTATCGTTAGGAAGCACCATTATATTAGGCCTATGCTCGGTATTCGGAGCATTAGTACCTGCGGTTTACTACCAGTTTTCGCCGCAAGATGGCAAAGATACGATCGGATTAATGGGCTCAACTGATTGGGGGCACTATGTATTAATAGGTATCCTGATATGTGTTATCGGGATCATCATTTGCGGCAGAGCCGGTACATTAAAGGAACGCGACCTTGCGAAAGAGGGTGCTGCCGTAAACGAAAATAAAGATTACCGTTTTGGAATGGGTATTTTTGTAGCGATAGTATCGGGTGTGTTAAGCGCTTGTTTTAACTTTGGACAGGAAGCAGGCAAGACAATGGCCGATGATGCCAACCATTTATGGCAGGTGGCACATCACAGTACTGAAAGCTTTTTATTTCAAAACAACGTTATCTACGTCGTAATACTATGGGGCGGTTTAACTACCAATTTTATTTGGTGTATGATATTAAACGCCCGCAATAAAACATTTGGTGACTATACCAACAAGAAAACGCCATTATTAAAAAACTATATCTTCTCGGCCCTGGCCGGCACAACATGGTTCCTGCAATTCTTTTTTTACGGCATGGGTGCCAGTAAATTAGGTAATGGCGCAAGTTCGTGGATACTGCATATGGCATTCATTATTTTGATCGCCAATATGTGGGGGATAGTTTTAAAGGAGTGGAAAGGTGTTAGCAAAAAAGCGCTTACAACTTTAATAATGGGGATAGTTGTTATTATTCTTTCAATTTTACTGGTAGGCCGTGGTAATTATATTCACGATCAGGAGAAAAATGCAACAAAAACAGCACAGGTAATCAAATAATAAGAAAACAAAAAATCATCACATAAGCTATTAACAACACACAAAATGTCTACGACGAAACAATTTAAACATGTGAGCTATTTATGGGACGAAGCCGAGGCTGCTAAACTGGCCGGCGACGAAGTAGCCCTGCTAATATACCGCTCAAACTTATTAGGAGCAGATTTGCGCCTGACCAATTATGGCGGCGGAAATACATCGTGCAAAGCGATAACCAAAGACCCATTGACAGGCAAAGAAACCGAAGTAATGTGGGTTAAAGGCTCGGGCGGCGATTTAGGCACGCTGAAAGCCAGCGGCCTTGCGGCACTTTACGTTGACCGCCTGCGTAGCCTGAAAAACATCTATCGCGGCGTTGAGCACGAGGATGAAATGGTGGAACTGTTCAATCACTGCATTTTTGACCTATCATCAAAAGCGCCGTCGATAGATACGCCATTGCATGGCTTTTTACCTTTCGCGCATATCGACCACCTGCACCCGGATGCGGCTATCGCTATAGCGGCAGCAAAGGATGGTAAAAAAATTACCAAAGAATTATTTGACGGCCAGATAGGCTGGGTTGAATGGAAAAAACCCGGATTTGAATTAGGCCTGCAATTGAAAGCCTGTTTAGACGAGAACCCCGGTATCCGTGGCATCATGTTAGGCTCGCACGGTTTATTTACCTGGGGCGATACCGCTTACGAAAGCTATATCAACACCTTAGAGGTTATTGAAAAATGCGCCGAATACCTTGAAGCCAACTATGGCAAAAAAGGGCCTGTGTTTGGCGGACAAAAAGTAACCAGCCTGCTTGAAGCCGACCGTAAAAAACAAGCGGCTGCAATTGCGCCGATACTGCGTGGTTTTACATCGAGCCAACGGAATATGATAGGCCATTTTACGGATGATCCGCGTGTATTGGAGTTTATCAATTCAAAAGACCTGGATAGGTTAGCGCCAATGGGTACCAGCTGCCCCGACCACTTTTTGAGGACGAAGATCAGTCCGCTGGTATTGGATTTGAAACCGAACGAAGACTTAAGTGATGTACAGGCGATAAAAGACCGTTTGGCACCGGCTTTTGAAGCTTACCGCAAAATGTACACCGAGTACTACGAAACCTGCAAACACCCTAATAGCCCGGCTATACGCGATACCAACCCGGTAATTATATTATATCCCGGTATTGGCTTGTTCTCATTCTCGAAAGATAAACAAACTACCCGTGTGGCTGCTGAGTTTTATACCAACGCCATCAATGTAATGAAAGGCGCGGAAGCGATATCGGAATATACCTCGTTGCCACGCCAGGAAGCTTTTAATATTGAGTACTGGTTACTGGAAGAAGCAAAACTTTCGCGTATGCCAAAGCCGAAAGCATTATCGGGCCGTATTGCCCTGATTACTGGCAGCGCTGGTGGTATAGGCAAAGCTATTGCGAAGAAATTTGTTGAAGAAGGCGCGGTGGTTATCCTGAACGATATGAATGCGGAACGTTTGGAAAGTGCCGGCGAAGAATTTAAGAAAATGTTCGGTAAAGATTCGTACGCTACCGCAGTAATGGACGTAACCAAAGAAGACCAGATATTGGCCGCAATGGAAACAGCAGCTTTGGCTTTTGGTGGTGTCGACCTGATCGTTAATAACGCGGGCCTGTCCATATCAAAAACCATTGGCGACCATACCGAAAAGGATTGGGACCTGTTGTATGATGTTTTGGTAAAAGGCCAGTTCTTTGTAACCCAGGCCGCTGTTGCTGTAATGAAGAAACAAGCCATTGGTGGCGATGTGATCAATATCGTGAGCAAAAACTCATTGGTAAGTGGTCCGAACAATGCCGGTTACGGTTCGGCGAAAGCCGCGCAACTGCATTTGAGCAGGTTGAACGCAGCTGAATTGGGTGCTGATAAGATACGCGTGAACGTGGTTAACCCTGATGCTGTGATAAGTGACAGCAATATTTGGGCTGGTGGCTGGGCCGAAGGTCGTGCAAAAGCATACGGTATTACCGTAGCCGAACTGCCTGCATACTACGCGAAACGTACTTTACTGAACGAGATCATTTTACCGGACGACATTGCTAACGCGTGTTTTGCATTTACCGGTGGTTTGCTGAGCAAATCGACAGGTAATATGCTGAACGTTGACGGCGGTGTAGCGATGGCGTTTGCGAGGTAGTTTATTGGTTCATTTGTTCATTGGTTGATTAGTACTGAAAGCTTGCTCAACCAATGAACATGAACTTTTGAAATGATAGGACAAATGAACTAATGACCAGTGAACCAATGAACCGAATAGCCTTCAAAATGAAATTGTTCCCCGGGTTTGTGGTGGAATATAAAAAACGCCACGATGAAATATGGCCCGAATTGGTAGCTTTACTAAAGCAAACCGGTATCAGTGAATATTCGATATTTTTGGATGAGGAAACCAATTCGCTGTTCGGGGTATTGAAAGCCGAAGATGCCAAATTGCTGGATACCCTGCCGAGCCATGCCGTAATGCAAAAATGGTGGAAGTACATGGGCGATATTATGGCCAGTAACGCGGATAACTCGCCGGTGAGCGTACCTTTACACGAGGTGTTTTATATGCCTTGATTTAGAGTAAAGAACAAGGAGCAAAGAATAAAGATAAAACCAATTAACAAAAAGAAAACCAGGAACAGAATAAGCATGAGGTGTAATCCTTGATCCTTACTCCTTGTTCCTTAATCTAATAAACACATGCAAGTAGAGAAGTATAAAATCAGCGAACTGAACAACGAGGCCTTAGCCGACCACAAACGCAGGTTTGAATTTGTAAAAGCCGATGTTAAAAATGTTGAAGATGTTTTGAAAAAACTGGAAGCTTTCCAGGTGGCGATACCGAGCTGGGCTTTGGGTACCGGTGGTACGCGCTTTGGCCGTTTTTCGGGTGGGGGTGAGCCGCGTAATTTGGAAGAAAAAATTGAAGATGTGGGTGTACTGCATGCTTTGAACAGATCGAGCGGTGCTATATCGCTGCATATCCCGTGGGATATCCCAAAAGACCCTAAGGCTACCAAAGCTTTGGCTGCACAACACGGTTTAGCTTTTGATGCGGTCAACTCCAATACTTTCCAGGACCAGTCCGGCGCGCCGGAGAGCTACAAATTTGGTTCGCTGCAGCATGTTGATAAGGCTGTGCGCGACCAGGCTATAGCACATAATATTGAAGTAATTAAACAAGGAGTAGCATTGGGATCGAAAGCATTGACCGTTTGGTTAGCCGATGGTTCGAGCTTCCCCGGTCAATTGAATTTCCGTGGCGCATTTGAGCGTACGTTGGATAGCTTGAAACAGATCTACGCCGCATTGCCTGATGATTGGAAAATGTATCTGGAATACAAATGCTACGAGCCAAACTTTTACTCGACCACTGTTGCCGATTGGGGACAGTCATTATTATACGTTACCAAATTAGGGCCTAAGGCTTACACTTTAGTTGACTTAGGGCACCATTTACCCAACGCGAATATTGAACAAATTGTATCGTTGTTGTTAATGGAAGGCCGTTTGGCGGGTTTCCACTTTAACGATTCGAAATATGGTGATGATGATCTGACCGTTGGCAGCATTAACCCTTACCAATTGTTCCTGATATTTAATGAACTGGTTGAAGGTATGGATGCCCGCGGCATGAACCATGCGACCGATTTGGGCTGGATGATCGATGCATCGCATAATTTGAAGGACCCTATTGAAGACTTGCTGCAATCGGTGCAGGCTATACAGTTGGCTTACGCGCAGGCTTTGTTGGTTGATAAACCAGCCTTACAAGCTGCTCAAAAGGTTAACGATGTAACCAAAGCGCAGGAGATTTTGCAAGCCGCTTACCGCACCGATGTACGCGCGTTGGTATCGGAAGCGAGTTTGCGTGCAGGCGGCGCTATCGACCCGATAGGTGCTTACCGTGCTTTAAAGGTGAGGGAGAATTTGATAAAAGAACGCGGCGAAAAAACAGTCGCTACAGGATTATAAATGAAGAGTGTTGCGGTTATAGCCATTTTTGATATCGGGAAAACCAACAAAAAGTTTTTCCTGATAGATGAATATTATAAAATTGTGCTGGAGCGCACCGTTAATTTTAAAGAAACGGTTGACGATGACGGCGACCCTTGCGAGGATGTTGACCTGTTGAGTAAATGGGTGAAGGAATCGTTGAAGGAAATACTGGCTTTAAAGAAGTTTGATATTAAGGCATTGAATTTTTCGACATACGGTGCCAGCTTTGTGCATATTGGCCATAACGGCGATGTTGTAGCGCCACTTTGTAATTACCTGAAAGCTTACCCTGAAGACCTGAAAGACGAGTTTTACGCCAAATATGATGGCGAGGCGGGTATTTCGCGCGAAACGGCATCACCGGTATTGGGTAATTTGAACTCGGGGATGCAGTTGTACCGCATTAAACAGCGCAAACCAGAATTATTTGGCCGCATTAAATACTCGCTGCATTTACCGCAATACTTAAATTACCTGGTTACGGGTGGTTTTTGCTCGGATATTACCAGTATTGGCAGCCATACGCAGCTATGGGATTTTGTGAAGAACGATTATCACCGTTGGGTTTATGAAGAAGGTATTGATAAGATACTGGCGCCGATATTCCCATCGGATGATACGATGGATATTGAGATCAAAGGGCGGAATTATCATGTAGGCGCGGGTTTGCACGATAGTTCGGCAGCGTTGATACCTTATTTGGCGAGTTTTTCGGAACCGTTTATCCTTATTTCGACAGGTACCTGGTGCATCAGCCTGAACCCTTTCAACAAAAACCCGCTGACGGTTGAGGAATTGAACAAGGATTGCCTTTGCTATATGGAGTTTCACGGGCATCCTGTAAAAGCATCCCGTTTGTTTGCCGGTAACGAGCATGAGATACAAACCAAACGTCTCGCCACGCACTTTAAAAAACCGATAGACCAGTATAAAAAGGTAAAATATGATGTCGACCTGGTCAATTCGAGTACAACGTTGCGGGCCAAAGTAGGCAGTAACGATATGCTGATGCAGGAATCGGAATTTGGCAAGCGCGACCTGGCTGATTTTACCTCATACGAAGAAGCTTACCATTGTTTGCTGTTGGATATTATGAGCCAGCAGCAAGCATCGACCAACCTGATCATACAAGACACCGGCGTTAAGCGCATTTTTGTGGATGGCGGTTTTGGCAAGAATGCGGTCTATATGAATTTGTTAGCCTCAGCTTTCCCGCATTTTGAAGTGTTTGCCGCTTCGGTGGCGCAGGCTACGGCGATAGGCGCGGCATTGTCGATACACAAACATTGGAACACAAAAACTATTCCTGGCGATATGATAGAACTGAAGTATTACGCTTTGGCGCAGAAGATGGAAGTGCAATAATTATCTCAAATAAAATGTTTAAAAAACTGGTAAAGAGGACGATATGTATAGTATTTGTCCTCTTTATTTTTTTGTACCCAAGTGTAAATGCGCAAACACCAAAACTTTGGCATAACAAAGAACGTGAGATACATTACCACCCCGATGGGGAAGATATTGTCATCAATAACGGTACACACCGTTTTAACCGGGCCATTTATGGGACCAATACCGCATTCAGGGTGGAGGCCGGCGATCTGCCCGAGTTCGCGATGTATTTGCCCGGTATGGGCGGTAATTTGCATTTTGGTGTGAAAGCGGGCAGCGAAAGCAAGTGGATCATCAATATGGCGAATATTGAGGCCCGTTACCGTGCCGGTTCGATGATCTATACGATACACGACCCTTTGCTGGGTAATGGCACATTAAACCTCACCGTTTTGGCTGGTGGTTCGACGGAAAGCTTGATCGTTAAAGCGGAGGTTAAAGGGACGACTACGCCGCTTACCCTGTTTTGGGCATTTGGCGGGGTTACGGGTAAGAAATTCAGCAGGGATGGGGATCTGGGTGCCGACCCGGAATCGTCCTTTTATTTAAAACCTGAATACTGCGCTAACAATGCCTACCAGGTTAACGGGAACAGTTTTTATTTGAACTATACAGCAGTCGCGACAAGCGAAGCCGACCGCTACGAAATAAAACAGCCGGGTATTGCCGGCAATAACGTGGTAACCACCGATAAAAATGTAATGAACGGCACCTTCCCGACGGGTTCCGAACTGCATATCGGCGATGCCATGCAATTGAGTTCGCCGGAGGCAGTATTTGCTTCGAAGGTTGATAAAGCACCGCTTATCGCCGGAAAGGTTAACGCTGCCAACCAACAGCCTTTATATTTTTTGATACAAAGCCCGGCCGAAAGGAATATTGTACCGTACAGCGCTTTGCCCGCTTTATTTGCCGATGCTGAACTTGCACGCCAAAAAATAGCCAACCGAATATTGGTAAATACGCCGGACCCGTACATTAATACCCTGGGCGGGGTGTTGGCCATTGCTGCCGATGCGATATGGGAATCGCCCTCGTACATGCATGGCTCGATAGCCTGGCGTATGCGTTTAAATGCATGGCGGGGGCCTTATGTGGCCGATGTGTTGGGATGGCACGACAGGGCCGAATCGCACTTTACGGCTTATGCCGCTTCGCAAACTACACTGCCGCCCGGACCGGTGGTGCCCGATACGGCAATGCATTTGGCACGACAGCTCGAAAAAATGGGTACGGCCATGTTTAGCGACGGGTATATCAGCAGAAACCCGAACAATAACAAGGTGGCCCACCATTACGATATGAATTTGGTGACCATTGATGCCTTGCTCAACCATTTTTACTGGACGGGAGACCTGGACTATGTGAAAAAGATGTGGCCGATGCTCACCCGTTCGTTGGCCTGGGAAAAGCGCAATTTTGACGCCGATGGCGACGGTTTATATGATGCCTATTGCGCCATTTGGGCCAGCGATGCCCTGCAATACAGCGGGGGCGGGGTAACGCATTCATCGGCTTATAATTACCGTGCGAACAAGGATGCGGCTTATCTGGCCAAACTCATCGGGCAGGACCCAACGCCTTACCAAAAAGAAGCCGACCATATCCTTGCAGCCATCAATAAAACGCTTTGGCTGCCACAAACCGGGCAATATGCCGAGTTTGTGGATCTGTTGGGCAATAAGCTGGTGCACCCCAACGCCGCGCTTTGGACGGTTTACCATGCCATTGACGAGGGTATTGCCGATAATTTCCAGGCGTACCAGGCCACACGATATATCGATAATAACATACCGCATATCCCCATTATTGTTAAGGGTTTGGATACCGGTTTGTACACGCTGAGCACCACCAACTGGATGCCTTACGACTGGAGCCTGAACAATGTGGTGCTGGCCGAAGAGCTGCATACCTCGCTGGCTTACTGGCAGGCGGGCAGGGCAGAAGATGCCTTTAAGCTTTGGAAAGGTTCGTTAGTGGAATCACAGTATTTGGAGAATAGCCCCGGTAATTTTGACCAGCTTAGTTTTTACGATTCGACGCGCGGCGAGCTGTACCGCGATTTTGGAGACCCGATAGGTATGGCAGGGCGTTCGCTGGTGGAGGGTTTGTTTGGTATACATCCCAATGCATTGGCAGGCACATTGACCATTAAACCGGGTTTACCGATGGCCTGGGACCATGCATCGCTACATACGCCGGATATTAAGTTTGATTTTAAGCGGACCGGCAATATGGATGAGTACACGATTATGCCGACGTTTCCAAAGGTGATGAATTTGGTTTTGGAAGTAAATGCTAAGACAGCGTCTATTAAAACCATAACTGTAAACGGACAACCTGCTAAATGGACAAATGTTGATGAAGCTGTTGGTCACCCTGTATTGAGATTGCGTTGCGATAAATCGAAAGGCTACCGGGTTGAAATTGTGTGGGCTGGGCAAGACATTTGGCTTGTTAAAGGCGTACGAGGCAAAGTTTACGATCCGCAGGGTGTTGAGAAAATGAGGAGTGCGCCTGAACATTCGGACTTCGATGACCATACCTATTTTACTAATGTTAAACAGGGTAATTTTACTTACTGGTCGGCAAATGATTTACAAGTTCAACATGATATGTCTGTTGTCGTTGATCAACAGCAAACTGCGACAGGTCTGAAAATTTTTATTCAAAATGATAATCCATATCCAAATGGAACAGTGGTTATTAATCCAGGTCCAAAGCAATATTCAAAGAGTCTTAAGTTGAATCTATACCAAAAAACAGATGCAATTGATATCCCGTTAGCTACTCTATTTGAGGGTAGTAATTTAGTTCATGTGGACTATGGTAATCATTTTGTCTTTCAAACCACTATCACCAACTGGAGTATCAAAAAAGAAACACCAAACCAGGAAACTGTAAACCTTGCACCTTATTTTAATGACCAGGTAACGAATATCTTTAAAAATAAGTACCTGTCGCCGCGGCCGACTTCACCGACGCTGCAATTGCCATGGCAGGGTATAGGGGATTGGTGTTATCCGCTGGTGGAAGCCAATATTGATGATTCGGGTCTGCGAAAAGCGGCTGGGGATAAAAATGAATTTGACACACCGCAGGGGCTGAAATTCGCGACACCGGGTAAAGCCGGTGAGAAGAACATTTTGTTCACTTCGCAATGGGACAATTACCCCAAGCAGGCGGAAGTGCCGCTCTCGGGCAAAGCGTCGCACGCGTATTTCCTGATGGCGGGTTCGACCAACCCGATGCAGAGCCGTATTGTTAACGGCGAGGTGGTGGTTAATTATACCGACGGAACCAACGATATACTGGAACTGAAAAACCCGCAAACCTGGTGGCCTATTGAGCAGGATTATGAGGATGATGGTTATGCCTTCCAACTGAACGCGGCAAGGCCGATACGGGTGTACCTGAAGAGCGGCATCGCGGCGACGGAATGGAACACGTTTAAGGGCATTAAGGGCTTCGCCGGCAGGGGTATTGATGGCGGTGCGGCTACGATACTGGATCTGCCATTAAATCCAGCCAAGGAGCTAAAAAGCCTACAGTTGAAGACGATTGCCAATGATGTGGTGATAGGGTTGATGGGGGTGACGTTGGTGCGGGAATGATGTGCAAATGTGCGTATTAGTAAATGTGCAAATGTGTTTTTGGGATGTTTAAATGTTGATGATTTGGGGCGAATTTCGTATTTTTGTGTGAGTGCGCAAGGGGCAAAGAGCGGGGCGCAAAACGTGAATTTTTTCTTACTTTTTCCCCCCCTGCTGACATAATCGATTTTAAAGGATAATCAATAGAGAAGATAAAAGTTATGTTTAAAATACCTACTTTTTCCCCCCTGCATACTTTCTTGTCATTGCGAGGAACGAAGCAATCTCAGAGGCAGGTCGGCGATATGTCCGCAGGGATTGCCACGCTATCGCTCGCAATGACATGGTGGAAAAGTCTTACTTTTCCCCCCTTTGTCTCAGACCCTGTCATTGCTAGGAACGAAGCAATCTCAGGGGCAGGTCGCCTACATGTCCGCAGGGATTGCCGCGCTATCGCCCGCAATGACAATTTTGAAAAAATATTTCTTACTTTTTCCCCCTTTGATGGAATAAAGAATAAGGAACAAGGAGTAAGGATAGGATCTGGTAAAAAAAGTCTTACTTTTTCCCCCCTGCTTTTGTGTTTGATGTTGTTGGTGTCTGTCGCATCGGCACAGGTAAAGAAACCTGTTGTGGCTAAAAATCGGCCTAATATCATCATCATTTTGGCGGATGACATGGGTTACTCGGACATTGGTTGTTATGGTGCCGAAACGCAAACGCCCAACCTCGACCAGTTGGCTAAGACGGGGATGAAGCTGACGCAGTTTTATAATGCTTCGCGCTGCTGCCCAACACGGGCTTCGCTGATGACCGGCTTGTACCAGCACCAGGCCGGGGTTGGTGACATGGTAAACACACGTACCGCGCCGGCATACGAGGGTTACCTGAACCAAAACTGCGTAACCATTGCCGAAGCCTTAAAACTGGGCGGGTATAATACTTTTATGGCTGGTAAATGGCATATCGGCCAGGCACCTGAGCATTGGCCGGTTAAACGCGGGTTCGACCATTACTTTGGTTTAATAGATGGCGCCAGCAGTTATTTTAACCCGACGATGCCATACCGTCCCAACCAAAAGCTGACGATAGCTTTGGACGATAAGGAATTTACACCGGGACCGGGTTGGTACTCCACCAATGCCTATGCCGATTATGCCATCAAGTTCATCCACGAGAATAATGGCAACAAGAAGCCTTTCTTTTTGTACATGGCCTTTACCAGTCCGCATTGGCCCATACAGGCTTTGCCAGAGGATATTGCCAAGTACAAGGGCAAGTATATGATAGGTTGGGACAAGCTGCGCGAGCAACGCCTTGCCCGCCAAAAGGCGATGGGAATTTTACCACAGGATGCGCAGCTATCGCCGAGAGATAAGAACGTACCCGAATGGGATAGCCTGACCCCCGAAGAAAAAGACCGCTGGGACACCAAAATGGCCGTTTACGCGGCGATGGTTGACCGTATGGACCAGAACATAGGCCGCATACGGGCAGAACTGAAAAGAAGCGGGAAGGACAAGAATACCGTCATTATGTTTTTGAGCGATAACGGCGCCAGCAGCGAGAGTATTAAAGGCGCAGGCTTTACGCCCGAAATACAGGCCGCCAACAACAAACCTGCCAGCGACCCGACCAGCTTTACCGCTTATGAATATTGGGGCGCTAATGTGAGCAATACGCCGTTCCGTTTGTTTAAGCACTGGGAGTACGAGGGTGGTACGGCAACACCGTTTATTGCCAACTACCCGGGTGTGATAAAACCTGGAGGGCAATCGAACAGGCCTGCGCACATTATTGACCTGATGTCGACCTGTTTGGATTTCGCGAAAGTGCCATATCCAAAAACTTATAATGGAAATACTATTTTGCCTACTGAAGGCATCAGTTTGACCCCGCTATTCACAGGTAAAACCTGGAAAGGCCACGATGCCTTGTTCTTTGAGCACGAGGGCAACCGGGCAGTAAGGCAAGGCGAGTGGAAACTGGTATCGCAAAGGCCGGAGAACAAATGGGAACTGTATAATATTACGACGGACCGGGCGGAAATGAACGATCTGAGCGATAAATATCCCGAAAAGGTGAAAGCACTGTCGGTTTTGTATGATGCATGGGCGGTACATGCGGGTGTGATACCCTTTGATAAACTCGAGAAACGAAAAGGAGAGGAGTTTTAAATTAATTTATTTACCTATTTATCAATGACTTTGAGTTTTAATAAACTATTGATTTAGTGTAACAATGTTGGTCGGCCGGCTCAATTAACTGTTAAAAACATGTAAATTAGGGCACCTGTTTAATTTAAAAAGATGAATAGAATAGTCCCCATATTTCTATTGTTTCTGTTTTGCACATCGTGTAATGGCTCCAACGATGAGCGCGCACAAGAGTTGGTAAAGAGTTATTGTACAGATAACTTTTTTAACCCGGAGTTGTATAAGCCGATATCATTTGATAAGGTAAAGGTTTACAACCAGGCTTATGAAGAAACGAGTGACTATAAATCGATGGTGGGCCGGATTAAATGGCTTGGGAAGCAGAAGGATAGTTTATACATTTTAATGTATCATGTTGATGGTAGGGCGTACCACGCGCGGCAGGTAGATACCATTGATAAAAAGATAGATGTTATAAACGCCAATATTAAAGCCTATAAAAAGGACTTTAAGGGTATACAGGAAGGATGGACGATTATGCATACGTACATACAAAGTGATGACCAGGGTAAAACATCAACCGTACGGTCGCTTTTTGTTTTAAATCGCGACTTTACGAGAGTAATACAGGTAATAGACAAGTAATTGGGTTTTTGAGGGCAATCAGTCCGTTTTTAGAGAATTAATTATTATATTTGTAATATTAATCGGTCGAAAGGTCAAAATAAGCATTATATATAAATTAAATGTCTGATAGTCAGTTACTTAAACGCTTGCGTATTGTGATAAAAGCCTGTGGCGGGCAAACCAAATTTGCAAAGGCCTGCGGAATATCGCAATCGCTGGTGAGCCTGATGTTATCGGGCGACAGGGAGGTTAACTTTACGACCATTACAGCAGTTTGCCACGACCTGGGGTATTCGCCCGAATGGGTCATCATGGGTACGGGTGATAAAAAGCTGGATGGCAAAGAAGCTACCAAGCTGGTTACCGAGATACAGATACTGCGTACCGAGGTTGAGTTGTTACATGCCCGCATGCGCCATTACGAAAAGGAGTTTGAAGTAATGTCGCAAAAGTTTAAGGAAACCGATAACAAGTGAGTTACTTAAACTTCTCTTTCAACGGTAATGGTACATTCGGTAATTAGTGCCGCCATAGCGCCAACAGCAGCCAGTATCGGCGCGAACACTACGCCAACCATTCCGATAGTCAGCGGAAAACTCATTAGTTCTTTGCCGGATTTGTCGGTAATGCTTATCCTGGTTACGTTGCCTTCGGCTATCAGCTCCTTTATCTTTTTGAGCAGCGATTCGCCATTTACGTGGAATGATTCTTTCGACTTTGTCATAATGTTGCGTAGTTATAGAAGCCCATTTTTATGATCTGGCAGCTCTCAAAGGCCATTTTTCGGTTATGCTCATTGGTTAGTTTGTATATACTCAACAGGTCGACAAATGTACCTATCCAGAAAAGCCCACACGTGAAAAAGTAGACCAAGCCAAGGCCAACCTGGCCCATTGCCATCCGGTGCATGCCTGCCAAACCGAAGAAGCCCAATATACAGAGCAACAGCATATCCTGGGTGCTCTTCCTTTTTGAGGCGTACAGGTTATAGAAGTTTTGCTGCTGTTTCTCGTTCATACCGTCGGTAGCGTGTTGCAGGTACATCATTTCCTCGGCGGTCATACCCGGAAATGCCATATAAAAGTTTGCGTTCATAGCTATTGATTTAGATTATGATATAAAGCTATGGTGTAAACCGATATTGGCCTATATTAAACTGGCAAGCGGATGCAAAAAGTCGGTAAAGAGCGACATTTTTACGGTCAAAATCCTATAGCAACATCAGGTTTTCTGCTTCTTCTTTTTTGCTGCGGGGAAGAGCACATTGTTCAGGATCAACCTGTATCCCGGAGAGTTGGGATGTAAAGAAAGATCGGTAGGAGGCTCGTTCATGCTATGCTGATAGTCTTCAGGGTCATGTCCGCCATAGAAGGTCCACTGACCTTTGCCATACTCGCCGTGGATATAACGGGCCTCGTTGGCCGTTTTCAGCTCGCCCATAATGGTAACGCCGGGTTTAAGCTTGCTGATGTCGAATGCTGTGGCGAGGCCTTTAAAACCTTTGATAACCCGGTCATGATCCTGCGTAAGCATACTGGGCACCACATCCCATTTGGCCGAAAAATCGAACAGCGTAAAAAAATCGTGCTCACGGTCAACACGGCGGCTGCGCGATACGTCGATATCACTGAACTGACGAGAATAGGGGTTAACATCCACTGTAAAGTTCTGAAAAGCCAGTGTTTGACTGAAGTCCAGTTTCGATTGAGCTTTTGGGTCTGGGGGGTCGCCATCATATACCGCGTCGACTATGTCAGTATTGCACGCTGCTAAAGCAATATCAAAGCTATCTGCACCAGAACACATGGCGAACAAAAAGCCACCATTACCACAAAAATCACGTATCTTTTGAGCCACGGCCAGTTTCATTTTGGATACCTTGGCAAAGCCTAAACGGTGCGCCCTTGCTTCCTGTGTTTGCTTGTCCTCTACATACCATTCCTGGGTATTTCCGTTAAATGCCCCATTGCTGTAACCACCGCCCATGCCACCGGGATTACCTCCTCCACCAAAGTTTCCACTGCCACCTCCGTATCCTCCACGGCCACCGCCACCAAAACCACGCCCGCCCGAAAACTTGCTATATTGCCCGGTAAAATCCTCATGGTGCAAGTGTAGCCAGTCGTATTTGCTAAGGTCGCCTTTTATCACTTCTTCATCGTAAAGCAGGTCGAATGGTATCTCGGCGTACTTGAGCACTAATACCACGGCATCTTCTAACGGACCTTTATTTTGGGGTGAGTATACCGCTATTTTAGGTGCTTTCTGTAGTTTTACCACATCCATATTCACCGATGGATCGTTTATTTGGGTGATGATCTCGGCTACTTTGGCATCGGCTATCACCTCATAACTCACACCACGTATCTTGCATTCGTCTTCCGTTTTTTTGTCGTACAGCGTTAAAAAGCTGCCCCCGCGATAGTTCAACAGCCACTGCACTTCGTCGCCGTTTTTGAGTACCCAAAAGGCTATCCCGTACGACTTAAGATGGTCTTTCTGCGTTTCGTCCATCGGTATCAATATGGAAGCCGACCTGCTTATGAGAGTCAAAAGCAGGAAACAGAAAGCCATCAAATAGCGCAGGTGCTTCATCATACCAAATATAACAAACAATATGCGAAGCTATTGTTTTGACTAGCTTAGTATTAGCGTAACTTTCGTGCTACAGAAACAACATACAAAACCGGGAGGCAATGATTGATTATTCGTATCTTAATGCCTCGATAGGATCTAAGCGTGATGCTTTTTGCGCAGGATAATAGCCAAAGAATATACCGGTAACAGCGCAAACAATAAAGGATAGCACAACCGACGATTCTGACACGATAGTAGGCCAACCCAAAGTAGCAGTAACCAACCAGGTTGATACCATACCTAACATCACACCAATAACGCCGCCAGTTATACTGATCAGTATAGCCTCCATTAAAAACTGGAGCATAATATCGGTTCCGCGCGCTCCAATTGCCATGCGTAAGCCTATTTCGCGTGTACGTTCGGTTACCGACACGTACATGATGTTCATAATGCCGATACCGCCTATCACCAACGAAATGCCAGCTATAACCGTAAGCAATACCGTAAGCAAGCCACTTGTAGCGCTTAAAGTATTGATCAGCTCAGCCTGGGTACGCACGGTAAAATCGTTATCCTCGTCGCTGCGCAGCCGGTGCGAGTCGCGCAGGATGTTTGTTACCTCAGTAACTGCCGCATCTGTTACGTTTTCGTTTGCGGCAGAAGCATAAATGTTTTGGTAGTAAATAGTGGCCGATATCCTTTTTTGAACGGTACCGATGGGAGCAATCAGGATATCATCCTGGTCCTGCCCGAAAGCATTTTGTCCTTTAGGGTTCAATATACCAATGATCTGGAAAGGTATCTTGTTAAAGCGTATCACTTTTCCTATCGGATTTTCGCCACCCGGAAAGAGATTATCGATTACAGTTTGGCCGATCAAACAAACCTTTGCCGATGTGGTAACATCATTTTCGTTAAACGGGATTCCGTCCTTGAGCGTCAGTTTACGGATATCAAGATAAGATGGACTAACTCCCTGCATTGAAGTTGGCCAGTTTAAGGCTCCGTTGATGGCTTGCCCACGCGCAGTGATGGAAGGGGATATTTCGGTAATGTATTGTACCTGCTTTTGCAGTGCGATGATGTCTTTTTGTGTTAATGACTGGAAACTGGTGCCTGCTATACGCACGCCTCCGTTCAGGTTACTGGCAGGTGAAACCGTGATCATGTTTGAGCCCATGCTCGATAACTGGTCGTGGATACTTTGTTTGGAACCCTGGCCGATGGCTACCATTGCGATCACTGCAGCCACACCGATTATGATGCCGAGCATAGTTAAAAAGGCACGCAACTTATTACGCTGCAAGGCCCTGTAGGCTATCCTTATCAGGTTTATGATGTCCATTATAGCTTAATAATCTTCGGTGACCGGCAAGCCGGCTAATACTTCTTTTGCTGATCGCGGTTTTTCATTCTTTGTGTCCTTTTGTATCCTGCCATCACGTAACTGGATGGTCCGGCTGCTGAACGACGCGATATCAGGCTCGTGCGTTACAAACACTATTGTTTTGCCTTGTGCCTGGTTCAGTTCCTGCATCAGCGCCATGATCTCGTATGATGTCCGGCTATCCAGGTTACCTGTAGCCTCATCAGCCAGTATCATTACCGGTTCGTTCACTAAAGCACGGGCTATAGCAACACGTTGTTGCTGACCACCCGATAACTGGCTTGGGGTATGGTCGAACCTGTCGGCCAGTTTTACTGATTCCAGAGCATGTATGGCTCTTTCGCGACGCTCTTTAACACTGATCTCTCTGTTGTAAAGCAATGGCAATTCAACATTCTCTAATGCCGAAGTTCTGGGTAACAGGTTATACGCCTGGAACACAAAACCTATTTTACGGTTGCGTAGTTTAGCCAATTCATCCCGCGATAGCTTTTTCACATCAATACCGTCCAAAAAGTAATTGCCTATAGTAGGCTGGTCAAGGCAGCCTAATATGTTAAGCAAAGTGGTTTTGCCCGATCCGCTGCTTCCCATACCCAAACAAAAAGCCTATGTGTGGCTGTTACAAGGCAAAAAACTGGTGCAGAAAAGGATAGAGACCGGCCTTGACGACAATACACAGGTAGAGGTTTTATCGGGATTAAGCCTGACGGATGTTG
>Ga0206951_1095_pt1 | contig 22295 bp, 20 predicted proteins | sample Alteio_BWOrgHeat_38_FD_152974 | JGI IMG/M metagenome (GOLD analysis project Ga0206951, IMG submission 152974) | Enriched cells from forest soil in Barre Woods Harvard Forest LTER site, Petersham, Massachusetts, United States -... | ecosystem: Environmental > Terrestrial > Soil > Temperate forest >... | reverse complement strand
ACGGCGCAGGAATCTGGTCGGAGATCAACAAGCCAATAAAGGCCGGTTCCGAAGTTCGATGTACGGTCGTCGTGTGGGGCGACGACATCCCCGACGCGATGAAAGTCACTGAGCCCATTCCAGCCGGCTTCGAGTTCATCGACGACGAAGGGAGCCGTTATGATGTCAACCGCGAAGAACGCGACGGCGCAATGATCCACTTTCTAGTCAACAGCGGCACCCCCGTCGTCTTCCAGTACTACCTCCGAGCCGAGGCCGAAGGCAGCCTAATCGCCCTTCCCGCCGTAGGCGAATATCTCCGACGTCCTGCCTTTAGGGGCAACAGTTCTGCCACCGACATCGTGGTGAAGCCATAGAGCGAGGTATCTAAGAAAGCCTACGTTAGCGACGAAACAGCTTATTCGAGAAGTCTTGTCCTGGCTTACGGGGATAATAATAAGTGCAGCGGAGCACATCCAGATCCGCCTCACAAGGTCCCTGCTTCTCTGTACCCACTCAGATGCTTTTGAAGAGATCGACTATCAAGGGACTTGTGTTTCAGTGTCGACTTGAGGACAACTGGCACCTAGCGGCAGTTCACACGCGAGTCAGGATGTCCAGTCATCAAGCAGATTCAGCACGTATTTCTTACCCTTGAAGTAATCGCCCCTGAGTTCGGATTTCCAGTCAACTTCGCAGGAGTCTATAATGTTGCGAAGCCGCGCAATAGCACCAGGCAGGTTCGTTGGCTGAGGCTCAAATGATTGCAAGTATTGTACTGCCGCGAATAAAACTGCAGGTCTAGATTCAGTCAACAACGGTAATGCTGCCCAAGCGGCCTTAAGGCCATGAAGATGAAGTGTATGGAGTCCGTAGTACAGAACCGTTTCGTCGTCAGTTGTGGCCACAATTGATGAGAGCCATCTCGTTGCAGTACGTTTGTCCATGAATGCAATGGCGTATAGGTAGACTCTTTTAACTTCTGGATGCGGCTCCATTTGGATCCGGACCGCCAAAGTCCGCGCAGCTAGCACCGCCCCACATTTCTTCAGACGCAAAGCAGCCTGAATTCTAATCTGCGGCCTCTCGTCCAAGAGAAAGGCAAGAAGCTTCTCACAAGATGCCTCAAGGTACATACCTTCCAGAATCGATTGAACATCCTCGCTCAATCTCCGCTCGCAATCTTGCCCGGGCATCCGGCTAAATTCCATAGACTTTCACATAGTTCGGCCTGATTTTTTTGGCCACCCGCTGCAAGGAGATCACAGTACTCTCCTAACTCCGTACATCCACCCTGAGCGAATTTATAACACATATGCACGCAACTGTTCTTGCATAGTTCTCTCCCTATACCAACACCTCGACAACCCAATTTGCAACTTGCTTCGCAAGCTCTGTGAGCAAAATTACTTCCTGCACCCATTCCGCCACCGTCGGGCCAAGGCATGATAGGTCCAGCGATTCCAGGCAAAGATGGAGCTGGGCGCATGGGAGGGCAAGTTCCCGATGCCGCTTGAAATGGAGCAGCCTTACCGGTGTCTGGAAGTGATCCGCAGCCGAATCCACCACTGTATCCAGTTATCTGTTTGCACCACTCGCAAGATTGCCTCGGGCTGAAACCTGCCGCAGCCCAGGTTTGGATGCACTTCAACAAGTCAGAAATAGGGCTAAGTCCTGAAGGGTCTGTGTACTTAGTGGGATTACAAAAAGCATAAGCGTAAGGTTGTTCGCCAGCCAGTTGCTCTGAGAGGCGAGCAGCAGTCAGGAAGCGACCTAGCCCAGCCATGTATGACCTACCCGGAGGTTTAGCCAAGACACCAGGATGTGGCCCGAGTTTTTGCATATTCTTACGGTTTCGCTCGTTGAATTCCATAACCGCGATGGGGTCGGTTGGGTCGTGAAAGCCCGGTGGTAGAGACCGTCTCCTCCTTTCGACGTTTTGGCGCTGGATTTCGAGGAATTCTGCGTGGTCTTCGGTCATTCCGAAGTAAGGGGTCGGCGGACCCATAGGGTGCGATAGAACGACGTGGCTCTGGGCCTGACCGTCTGGTGAGCGGAAGGCTACACGGGCTCGCCCCGTCAGGCTCGGTGAAATGGACTGAAGCCAGTCAGACGTGATGTCATTGTGAGCCATGTGTTTGCCGATCTGGCACTTCTCTGCAGGCGGCAAAATCGGGTGCCAGTCCGGAAATTTGTCCAAGTTCGGCTCTTCCCGGTTCACTAAAGTCAAGTCGGTATCGAGATCGATGGAATCGCCTACATGTTTAAATGATTCGATTAGACAATCGTCGATACACTGGATGATGGAGGCGTGGGAGTCGTAGCCGTGCCGAGCAACGGATGCCGCAAGGGTTTCTGATAAAGTAGCTAGTGGCGCCAGGGTCTTGCGGATCGTCGCCAGCGACTTATCGAATCGGGCTAATTCGTTCGTCTGACCTCGCTCTCTCTGGATCATCTCGTCGGCGACAAGCAGTGCCATGAAGACCTCCTCACGCGGGTGTTCCGGGCGGTAGCCGGATTCTAGTGCGGCCGCAAGCTGTGCAATCGAGCGAGCCTGGTCGTCTTCAATCGGCGCCATGTCGAAGCCTTTTCTACGAAGAAGGTCATTGACCTTGAGGTCAAGCACGAAGGATTGAACGTAGTTCACATGTCGCATCCACTGAGGATCGCTTGCATCTTCCACAGTTCTCAGGTCTTCGCATTCGTCTACGTATTGAACCCAGGCGTGCCCGAACTCGTGGGCGATGATCGACTCGTGAACTCTAGCTGCATCAAGAAAGAGTAAGTTGGTGACGGGATGGCTCACGGTATCAATGCTGTTTTCACCGGGTACATGGCCATCTGCGCGGCGACCGGGCATCGTATCGAGAATCGCGAATTTCTTAGTCGTGCAGCGGTCGAAGGCGTGGAAAAACTCCATAAGCCTTGGCGAAAGGTTCATCGGGGCTACCACCGGGTAGAGATCGTTCTCAGGCTCTATTTCCCCGTTTCGCCACCTCTGGAGGGAATCAAGCGTAGGCGCTGCGGCATGATTCTGAACTACCCATTCAATCCCAAATTGGTTCACGAGCTTCGAACCGATTGTCTGGAGTCCTACTCTTGACGCGACCCAATTCTTCCGCTCGTTCTGGCAAGCGGTCTCGATGGCGAGTTCTGAGTCGTCGATCCGAATTGTGCCTGCTAAAGACTTGTGGCCGAGCTTACTCATGGTGTTATCATAACTTCGGAACCGCTTGAACCCAACGGTTGCTGCCGAGAATGATCAAAACGGACAAGTGGGATATGACATTGCAATACGAAGTACCGAAATTTACTTCCAGAGTGCTCCTCAGTCAGGCCTTGGATATTTCGGCGCTGCTCGACCTCACCGAATGCGATCCCGTCGTTAGGGAGGCAAGAGTAGCCTGCCGACTGGGCTATTCTGTCGTGCAGACTCGTCGTGCCTGCCGCACAGCCTTGGGAGAGCCCGTTATATCCTTCGTCAGGCGCATGAAATTGGAGCGCGCCGCCGGACAGCTATCATGCGAACCGGAGTCCGTTTCGGACATAGGTTTGGCCGCGGGCTTTTGTTCGCCCGCAAGCTTCTCGAAAGCATTTCACGACCACTTCGGGTGCAGTCCCTCCGACTTCAGGCTACTGAACAGCAACTCGGATTGCCTGATGCCCGGTTACCTGCTTTCGAAGGAACCGGCTAGCGAGTTGCCCAAAAGGGTGCGATTCCGAACAGGCGTTGACCGTCAGGTTTCATTCCTCTATGACGGCCCGCTGTACCTCGCCAGAGTACTTCCCGGCTGCCAACTCGACTGGCGGCTACCCTGAGCGTCGGTGCCGGCGATCTATCAATGCATGGGCCTTGGCAATGTCAAGAACGCGGTCATTATTGTACTGTCCCTGCCTGACATCCCACCATAGCGTCTCTTTGAACTCAACCGTCGCGTCCTCAGCGGTACGACGAAGCAAGGCCTGGACATCTTCATACCCTTTGTGTTCGACGACATCGCCGTGCTTACTCACTAACCGCCCTTCGACCGTGGTTAAGCCATATACGGCCCCCAGTTTGGGTGAAGTCAGAACCAGACGATAACCGCCTTCTGGATTGCGTTCCCAGACTCTGATGCAGCCGTCCTCGTGGCCGCTGAAGATGCGCCCTCCCCAAGACGCGAGAGAGTGGACGGCTGCGAATTCATCCGATTCAAAGGCAATATGGAAAGCGCCCGCTGCGTCTTATGGCGCCCGCCGAGGTAGCCCGCCCCGCGGGCAAGAATCTTTGGAAGTGATCTTTAGTCGGGAGAGGCGGTTTTCGTCATTTATGGCGATTTGGAAACGTTGCTCCGTATAATTGAAGTATGACTCGGTGTGAGGCAGTTGACTCCTTGAATGCTTTACAGCCAGCATTGCGCAGACTTGGAGTGCGTTCCCTTGCGTTATTCGGTTCTGTCCTGCGAGACGAAGCGGGGCAGCAGAGCGATTTGGATTTGGTAGCAGAGTTCGACCGGCCGCATACCGCTCAACAGTATTTCGACACGCTTTTCCTCATCGAGGACTCGCTAGGGATCGGAGTGGACCTTGCTGAACCCGGCACTCTACATCCGTCAATTCGAGATCGGGTACTTCGTGAGGCGCTGCGCGTTGCGTGACGAACGCCTACTGCTTGAGGATATCCGCCTTCGTTCAAGTCGAATTCCAGAAAATCTGGAACGTTTCACGCGAGAGCAAATCGAGTCCGATCCGAACCTTTACGAAGCGACTTTGAGGCATCTTGAAATCATTGGCGAAGCAGCAAAGAACTTGAGTGCCGAATTTAAGGCGAAGCACTCTGAGATTCCGTGGCGTCAAGTCGGTCGGACAGGAGACATACTAGCCCACGTCTATTTTGGAGTGAGTGCGGATCGGGTATGGGACATCGTGTCAAACCACATTCCTCGGCTCGCCGAATTCGTGGCGAACGAACTAGAAGGCGCTGAGCTGGCAGACAATCACGCCCCTGCCGAAGGTTCTGACCAGAGCTTTTCCTGTAGTGGTCCGTCCGGGATTCCATCGGCACTCTATCACGCCAATATTCCAACACTCCGTTACGACTCCACCTTCGGCACGGGGATGAATAGGGCCAGGACGACTCCTGGCACGTACAGGAATCCGGCGTACCAGATGGCTAGGCCAGGAGATAGAGCGGTTGAGGTGGCCATACCGAATACAAACGTGGCGACGCCTGCTACCAGGCGGCCGATGTTGTAGGAGAAGCCGGCCCCGGTGGTTCGGATGAGGGTTGGGAAGAGGGGCGGAATGTACATTGGGAAAAGGGCGAATATGCCAGAGCTGAAGAAGAAGGCGATGTTCAACCACATGCGGGTCTCGGCTAGAGGGTGAATGTCTTTAAAGCCAAAGAAGTAAGCCAAGAACGAGCAGGCTAAGAGGAGCGAGAAGGCTTTTCGATATCCCACATAGTGAGCCAAAAGAGCCGAAGCATAGCATCCAATGAGATTCCAAATGCAGTAAGTAACCGTGACGGTGCGGATGAGCGAAGCGGTGTCCACCTTCGTCATCAACTTCACTTCCGGCAGGGCCCGGATGATCTGAGAGCTGAAATATAGCAGCGCCCACACGCTGGCCAGACAGATGCTCGTCAAGCAGAGCGTGAAAATCGTCGTCCTGCGGACTTCGCCTTTGAAGAGTTCCGAAATCTTCGGTAGCTCCTTGTTTTTGCGCTCGCCCTCCCACTCCTCCGGTTCTGGCACCGCTTTGCGTATCCAGATCGTCGCAAAAGCCGGGACCACTCCGATTAGAAATACATACCGATATGGCATGGCGCCGAGCCATCCAACGGTCAACGCCGCCATGATCATGCCGAGGATGTATCCGTTCTGAAGGGTGGCGCTGGCGAAATGCGTGTATTTCTTGGGCAGCGTCTCCGAGACGAGCGCCGAGCCTGCCGCCCACTCGCCACCGATTCCGAGCGCCGCGACGAAACGGAAAATGAGCAGCTGCCACCAGGTATGGGAGAAAAAGGCAAGCCCGGTAAAGACTGCGTACAGCAAGATCGTGAGAGTGAGAGTGCGTGACCTGCCTACCCGATCTCCAATTCGTCCGAAGACAGCGCCGCCCAACGCCCACCCGATCAGAAAGACGCCTTGTATCAGTGACGCCTTCGTCGCCGCCTCGCCCTTTGCAGCCCCGGCGCCGAGAAGCTCCGTTACAAACGGCAGAGCGATGAGCGTATAGAGATAACCGTCAAGTCCGTCGAATCCCCATCCGAGCCACGCCGCCATAAATGCACGGCTCTGTACTTTTGTGATGCCTTCTGTTGCTGCCACCCGCTGATTATAGGTCGAATGGCACTCGCCCGGTATGATTCTTTAATGACTGGAACTGAGCGTCTCGACCTTCTTGCTCGTGGAGAGAACCCCAAACTGCTTCTTCGAATGAAGAGTGGTTTTGCCGTTATCGGAGACACCCAATTCCTTCAAGGATATTGCTTACTTCTCGCCTACCCCGAGGTCGGTCAACTAAACGATCTCTATGGCGCGGCACGCGACCAGTTCCTTCGCGACATGGCGGTTTTGGGAGACGCGGTGAAAGCGGCCACCGGCGCAGAGCGGATGAACTATTCGATTTACGGCAACCTCGATCCCTTCTTACACGCCCATGTCTGGCCACGATACGCGTGGGAAGATCCATCGCTCCACACGTTGCCCCCGTTCAACTATCCAGCTGGCATACGTGAAGACTTCGCAAACTTATTCGATATGGGGAAGCATGGCGGACTCATGAAGAAGATCAGGGAAGAGTTGGAGCGACGTGTTGCGGGTTGAGGTTGGGGACGGTCTAGATTTCAAATATAGAGGATGCCTGTAGCGATAAGTTCATGAGCGTCGGGGCGGCAAAGGAGGAGGCTATCAACTTAAGATTGCGGATAGCGAACCAATGCATGCTACAATGCGGTAGTAACGTTGAGGCCGCAAATGCGTGAATCATATTCAGTTGAAATGGATGCCCGAGGGCATATTGTCATACCGGCTGCCCTGCGGAAAGCGAAGGGCCTTGAGGCGCACTCCTCCTTCCTCCTTTTCTCCGAAGGAGACGAGTTGCGGCTCGTCCCAAGCGAGATGCGCCCTAAACGTGAGATCCGGATGTATAGCAACGTGCAAATCGCACAAGCTTTGATCGATGGCGCTATCACGCCAAGCGGAATCAAGGCAGCGCTCGAGGGCATTCTTGAGCTCGGATTGAACCCTGATGATTTTCAACCGAATATCTAGCCCGGTCTGCTGAATGGTTGCGTATGAGGGTGTTTCTTGACGCTAACTTTTTGATAGCCGCTGGGCTCAAACCCCTTGGTGACTACAATCGCGTCCTTGAGACTGACTTGGACCAATTTGTCACATCCGAGCACTTGCTGAACGAGGTTTCGCGCAACTTAAAGCGACTTGATCTCGATCCCGTAGAATTTATCTCACGACTACGCAAACGCTTCGAGATAACCGATCAGTTTAACATTCTGCCTGCCGGGCTTCCGCTCGACGGTGCGGGAGATCGACAGGCATTGGCGGAGGCTATCGGCGCCCGGTGCGATGTCTTTGTTACTAGCGATACCGACTTCGGCGACTTATTCGGTCAAAACGTCAGAGGAGTCTTGATCGAGAAAAGTGCTCGTTACGCCAGGCGAATCGTCGATATACCGGGCTAGAGAATCAAAATAACTTTGAGGAATTACCTGAAAAGAGTTGGATATCAAATACGTTCGGTACGCGATGGGAGGGACCATCTACAAATCTTCGAACCGTAGCTACTAGCCGCCTTTCTCAGGCTCCTATATACTTATGTCGCCGGAGGCTCAGCGTCGACGCTCGGCTTCGCTTATGAACCAGGAGCAGATTCAATCGACCCAACCCGGCTTGTTTGCCGGATACGATACCGGCGGCTTTTACGACGAGATGTTTGACTCGAACGGGCCGCGCCCTCACTATGCACGGCTGGCGCCTACTCTTGGCAACCTAACGGCAAAAGAGTTCCGGGCTCGCTGCGAGCTAGCAGACCTGACCCTGATCAGCCAAGGGATCACTTTTACCGTCTACGGGGACGCCAAAGGGGTTGAGAAACCGTTCCCTGTCGACTTAGTCCCACGTATCATCCCCGCCGACGAATGGGCCCACGTTGAACGGGGGTTGGCCCAGCGAGTCCGAGCGCTCAATCTCTTCCTGCACGACGTCTACCATGAAGGCAAAATTCTGAAGGACGGGGTTGTCCCGCGGGACTTGGTCGTGAACGCCCCCAACTACCGACGCAGTTTTGTCGGCGCGGATGTTCCGGGCGACATCTTCGTTCACATCTGTGGTACCGACCTGATTCGCGACTTGGACGGCACGTACCGCGTCCTTGAAGACAACTGCCGGACTCCTTCTGGTGTATCGTATATGCTCGAGAATCGCATCATCCTGATGCGAGTTTTCCCGAGCCTCTTTGGTGAAAACCGAGTGCGGCCGATCGACCACTACACAACCCAGTTGCTGCATAACTTGAGGCAACTTGCGCCCCAGGGCCGAGACGACCCAAATGTGGTTTTGCTCACGCCCGGCGTTTACAACTCCGCCTACTTCGAGCACAGTTTCTTGGCTCAACAGATGGGAATCGAGTTGGTTGAAGGGCGCGATTTATTCGTCGATGACAACATTGTATTCATGAAGACCACGCGCGGTCCACAGCGCGTTGACGTGATCTATCGTCGAGTCGACGACGACTTCCTCGACCCGCTTGTGTTTCGATCCGACAGCGCTCTCGGCGTCGCGGGACTCGTCAACGCGCACCGAGCGGGAAATGTTTCGCTCACAAACGGCATCGGGACCGGCGTCGCCGACGACAAGGCGGTCTATCCCTACGTGCCTGCAATGATCCGCTACTACTTGGATCAGGAACCGATCTTGGAGCAGGTTGAAACCTACTTGGGATGGCGGCCCAGTGAGCTAGAGTACATCTGCGATCACGCTCATGAGCTTGTCATCAAGGCCACGAACGAGTCGGGCGGCTACGGAATGTTGATCGGCCCTCAAGCCACGAACGCGGAGATAGCCGATTTTGTTCAGACTGTCCGAGCGAATCCGAGAGGCTATATCGGCCAGCCCCTCATTTCGCTTTCGCGATCGCCTTGCTTTGTCGAAAACGGGTTCGAAGGGCGCCACATCGACCTGCGACCCTATATTTTGTGCGGTAAAGACGATGTCACGATCGTGCCAGGCGGATTGACAAGGGTTGCGCTTCGGAAGGGATCGTATGTTGTTAACTCGTCGCAGGGGGGCGGAAGCAAGGACACGTGGGTTCTCGCTGGCATGTATTCGGGCGTCGGATCTCAAAGCCAGTCGATGGGCAGTATGAGCCAGTCTCAAACGCTTAGCGAGCCGCGGCCGACAACCGACATCGAGGTGGCTCAGTAATGCTCTCGCGGCACGCGGACGCTTCGTTTTGGATTGGACGATATATCGAACGAGCTGAGGCAACCGCTCGAATGATCGACGTGCATTATCACTTCGGCCTCGAAAGTCCGTTAGTCGGCGAGGCGATGAGATGGTCATCTATCCTCGCGATTTCAGGCCAAGAAGAGCTCTACCACGAGCAGGGTCACACCGAGGACGAACGAAGCATTCTACATTTCTTCGCGTTCGATCCGGAGAACTCTTCTTCCATCGCCTCATGCATTGAGCTCGCCAGGGATAACGGCCGAAGCATTCGAGACCAGATCTCCAGCGAGATGTGGAAATGCCTGAATCAGATGTATCTCGAATTTAGAGATTGGAACGTCGACCGCGTCCTTTCAACGTCGCCGTTTGCATTCTTTGAGAAGGTCAAGGAGAGCTCCCAGCTGTTTCAGGGTGTTACCAACCGAACGCTTATGATGGGTGAGACGCGCGACTTTCACGATGCAGGTCGGTTTTTGGAAAGAGCTGACCAAACAGCGCGTATTCTGGACGTCAAATACCACGATCTCCTTCCTACGTTCTCTGAGGACGAGGCAAAGAAATCGGCGCCCAAGGCTATGGCAGAAGCCGGTTCGGTGGGCGGCCCAGTCGACGTTCACGGGTGGATCGCGGTCCTCAAATCGGTCGGCGCATTCGAGGCGTTCCGCAAGACTTTTCGGCAAGGCGTTACGCCCGCACGTGTGACTCAGTTTCTATTGCTCAACCCCCAATTCCCTGCGTCCGTCCGCCACTCGATAGGGCGAATCGATAGTTGCATCCGGCGGATCAGTGGCAACCGCGACGTCGCTCCGGTGAACGAGGCGGAGCGGGAGGTTGGACGGCTGTACAACGAACTTAACTTTATGCAAGCGGAAGACATCATCACAGGAGGCCTTCACGAGTTCCTTGAAGACGTCCAAGAACGATGCAACAAGATTGGAGAGGCGATCCACAAGACGTATTTGGACTACTAGCGTTTTGGGGTCTAGGGGCTGGGGTATAAGGTTTGGGGTCCGAGATTCGGACTAATACGTGGATCTTGGCTGCCTTATATGTCCTATCCGCCCCATAAGTTCTTGTTTTCTTGCGAAGACTCCAGTGTCTGGGATGGAGCTGGAGTTCGTTCACTTAGTTGAAGTTTCAACGCTTTCGTTTGCGACCCTGGCGACCTTTGCCCCTTTGCGTGATACTAGAGATTTACTATGCCTCGTCATTTCGATTCGGCTATGGAAGGTCTAAACTGATTCACGCCGCGAAGTATCACGCAAAGGGTGCAATGGCGCAAAGGTTCGCAAAGGGAGATGCTTATCTATTTTTCGTGGCGGCCGGGCAGCGCTGCGGGCTATCCGTCGTATGAATCGTTGGGCTCCGAGGGAACTCGCCTGAAAGAATGTTGGCCAAAATGAAGAGCGTCCTCCGTCTATAGATCGTTAATGGTCCTTCGAGCAATCCACCGTACGGCTTATCGCTACTCGATGCCTTCGATCGACAGCCATAACGAAGTGCGTCTGATGCCTTTGACCGACGACTCGCAATCGTGCAGCGAGTTCCAACTCAGAGTCAACCCGACGACCAAAGTGTTCTCCTACGACGAACCGGGCGGCGTGGTTCATCATTTTGGCCTCCGCTCTGCGCACCCTTTTTTGGAGATCGTCGCCGAGGGAGTCGTCGAAACCTTCCTGGAAAACCCGTATGAAGGGCTGAACCTTTTGGATCCGGATTTCTCTTTCTATGAATTGGAAAGCACAAAGCAACAGTACGCCGAATTCTTAACCGAGAGCCCGTATGTCAGTCTAAACGACGAAGTCGCAGAGATAGCGCAGGCGGCCAAGTCGGAGTCAAATGGTGCAGCGGCCGATTTCCTTCGCAGACTCACCCGATGGATCTACGAATCCCTTGAATACGACACCGATGTGACCCACGTCCATACCAAGCTCAACGAGGTTTTGGCTCTTCGGGCGGGGGTCTGCCAGGACTTCGCCCACCTCATGATCGCATGCTGTAGGCGACTCGGCATGCCTGCGCGGTACGTGAGCGGCTATCTTTTTGTACACACCGATGACGACCTTCGAGGCCACCAAGCGACTCACGCGTGGGTGGATTGCCTTCTGCCTTCTGGTCGATGGCTATCGCTCGATCCTACCAACGATCTCCTTGCCAACGACCGCTACATCCGAATTCACACTGGCCGCGATTACAGCGACGTCACACCAACACGGGGAGTCTACGTAGGCGTCCCCGCATCCGAACTATCCGTTTCGGTTAGAGTTGATTTGGTGGATTCTACGGCCCTCGCGGCAAGCGGATACGGGACAAAACCGGCATCGATCTACGGCGAAGCCGTGTAGCCGTCGGCCTGCCCGACGTCCCCTAGCCGCCTGTCCCGTGTCCCGTTAAGATGTTCCCTGTCCCCTCTTTGCTTGTGCCATCTTTTTCATGTGGGCGCGGTGTCCGAACACTTCGACCGTGAGCGGAATCAAGGATAAGAGCAGCATCCCCAACGCCGCCAAGCCAAAGTTGTCTCGGACACTTGGGATGCCTCCGAAAAGGTATCCGGCCATCATGCAAATGCCCACCCAGAGAACTGCAGCAACAAAACTATATGCAGTAAACAATCGATGCTGCATCGTTCCCATGCCTGCGACAAATGGCGCCGTCGTCCGTATGATCGGAATGAACCGGGCGAAAATAACCGTCGACGGCCCCCGGCGTTCAAAGTATTCGTGGGTCTTGTCTAAGTTTGAACGCTTAAATATCTTCGATTTCTCGTTCTTGAACAGTTTTGCGCCAAAGTATTTGCCCATGTGGTAATTCACTTGGTCCCCGGTTAGCGCTGCGCCGATCAGCAGCAGAAGAGATAAGGGCATGCTCAGGGAACCTTTCGCGGCGAACAGTCCGATCGCAAAGAGCAATGTGTCGCCGGGCAGGAACGGTGTGACAACAAGACCCGTCTCCGCAAAGACGATCAAAAAGAAGATCAAATATGCCCAAGGGCCATAGTGATCAAGAATGACGGAGATTCTTGTATCGAGGTGCAGGACAAATTCGAGGAGCTTGGACATTAGATTGCGGTGTCAAGGTACCCGAGCCAACCAGTTCAAGTCAGGCTGAATTTTGTGGGACCCCGTCGCTGATGATCCGCGTCATCGAACTGGAGTGAGAGACCGAAACAGATTCTTTGCTCTCCCCGCCGAAGGCATTCACCAGTAGAGCAGAAATTAATCACCGAGCGTGGTCACTTCGGTCACTCCAGATCACTTCGATCATAATTAAGGGCGTGCCATACCCAGCCCCTGCTCGAACGTATTTGTTGAAGGCTCTTTCCGGAACGCCGGATGTTTTGGCGAAGCTGCTATCCCGAATCGAAACGACCGACGCGGTCTGGGATCGTCGGCCCGATCCCGATCGCTTCACTCTTCGCGAGATCGTCGCACACCTTGCCGACTGGGAGCCAATTTGGAAAATGCGGTTTGAGCGGTTGCGAGACGAAGCCGAGCCGTTCTTGGAGAGCATCGACGAAGGTCAGCTCGTGATCGAGCACGATTACGCGCATCAAGATCCGATCAGCTGTATCGTTCGTTATGGCGAAGGTCGAACCCAATTGGTTGCGCTGCTTTCGTCTCTCGAAGATGAAGTTTGGGATAAAACCGGTAATCGCGAGTTTGTCGGCGTTCTAACTGGCCAGATGCTGGCGAGCCTGATCCAAGGTCACGACGGATACCACCTGCACCAGGTGGTGAAATGGCTGGACCCGTAAACCCAGCGTCATGCTTGTATGTGAGCTAGTCGACTGACGCATGCCCGCAGCCCCTGAGCCGTCGTCTCGGTGGCGACGAACGGCCTTGGATCTGCTTCGCACTTTGGCGCCGATTCAAAAATCCGAACGTCGCCACCGAGAGATGGCTACGATGGCTTCTGCAATTGTAAAATCGTGGTTCCTTTTGAGGATTGTTTAACCCAACCGATCAGGATTCAACCCTGCTAATTCCGGCAGTTGGAAGATTCCGTCTTTGCGAATCAGCTTCCCGTCGAACCAGATCTCGCCTCCACCGTAGTCGGGGCGTTGGATGCACACGGTGTCCCAGTGGATCGCCGATTTGTTACCGTTTCCACCCGGAGGGTTATACGCATTCCCCGGAGTCAGATGAAAACTGCCCGCGATCTTCTCGTCAAACAACGTGTCCTTCATCGGGTGGAGTACGTAGGGGTTGTAGCCAAGCGACCATTCTCCGAAGTAGCGCGCGCCTGGATCGGTATCGAGAATCTCGTTGAGCTTATCAGTATTCGCACCCGCAGTTGCTTCGATGATCTGGCCATTCTTGACGACGTATCGGATGTCTTTGAATTCTGTGCCTTGGTAAAGCGAAACCGTGTTGTATTGAACCATCCCGTTCATGCTGTCTACGACGGGAGCCGAAAAACACTCGCCGTCGGGAATGTTCCGGTCGCCGGAGCAGGCGACCGCTCCGATACCTTTGATGCTGAACTTTAGATCGGTGCCCGGCCCGAGAATGTGGACCTCGTCGGTCTTGTCCATTAGCTCTTTCAACGGGACGGAGGCGGACTGCATCTTCTTATAGTCTAGGGTACATACGTCAAAGTAGAACTTTTCGAATGCAGGCGTCGACATGTTGGCTTGCTGCGCCATGCTCGCCGTCGGCCATCGAAGCGCCACCCACTTCGTGTTGGGGACTCGCACTCCGAACACAACTGGAGTCGTGTAAATCCGGTTCCACATGTTCATGATGTCGCCCGGTACATCGCTCTGCTCGGCATAATTGTCGCTGCCGCGAAGCGCGATATACGCCGTCACTTGCTCCATCTCGTACTTCTCGATGTCAGCGTACAGCTGCGCGTTCGCCTCCGTCATGCCGAGCATTAGTTGCCGTTTGACCAACCCGCTTTCCAGCCGAACCGCAACCTTTGCCCCTGTTCCCTGCGAAACCCGCACGACCTCCGCAACCGCCTCATCCGGAATATCAAACGCGTGAATCAACACGCTATCGTCGGGGCCAAGTTTGCAGCAATGAGTAGAAAGAAGCTCCGCCAGCTTCGTAACGCGAGGATCAAGCATTGCGGTAGGTTACCGGAAACTTTGTCGCATCCAACTTGGAGTCGTCGCCCTCTTTGGATTCGGCGAAGTGTAGCCCGGATTTTCCCACACATGCCCCATCGGGATTTAGACAATCCCACGGATCGCCAAATTAAGACAAGCTGCGCTCTGAATTTGCACGATCCATGGTCGCTTTCAGCGGTCTCCTATCCCTTTCCTCCGCGAGAGGGATCGGTGAGGTACGAACCGTGGGAGAGGGAGTCCGGTGCTTAAAAGTCCGTTCCAACCCCCAAGAACTCGGTTTGAACCTGAACGAATGTTGAGAGCGACGATTTGCACAATTTCAGATCCGAAATCCCTCTCCCCGGTTCATCTTCGTACCTCAGATTCACCGACCCCTCTCACGGTGGAGATGGGTTTAGGCTTGTTGGCGATCTTAGGCTTGTCTAAATGCCTGTGACCCCTGCCCCTCCCCAGTTTCGGCTGAAACCGAAACCAGGGAGGGCATCGACTACATATTCTGTCCCGTCAGCGCGTGTCCCGTGACCCACCGAAGAGCTTTGGCTGGTCGCCCAACTCTGGGACTTCTAGGCCGATGTAGCCTACGGCGTCGCTGATGTCTCTGAAGGTGCGCATGCCTTCTGGCAGATTGGCCAGGATTTCTTCGCCGTAGTTTTTGGTTTGGATTCTTGGGTCGAGGATGGCGATGATTCCTTTGTCGTCGGCTCGGCGGATGAGGCGGCCGGCGCCTTGGCGCATGAGCATTTTGGCGAGAGGCAGGGTGTGTTGGCCGAAGGCGTTGAGGCCTTGAGTCTGGAGATACGCGAGGCGGGCGATTTGGGGTGGGTCTATAGGGACTTCGAACGGGACTCTCACCAGGACGACGCAGGACAGGGTTTCTCCAGGAGCATCGAAACCGGTCCAGTAGGACCGAAGTGCGAACAGGGAGGCCCGGGTGTTCTCGATGAACCGCTCGCCCACTGCTGCAGCGCCTTGCTTAGTTTGGGAATAGATCGGCAGTTCGGGCGGGAGGCTCATAAACGAGAGGACGCCTTCCATTTCTTTCCTTGAGTGGAACAGAGCAAGGGTTCGGCCCCCGACGGTGTGGATGATTTTGGAAAGCTCTATCGCGACCCGCCGCCAATATCCCTCCTCGTTGCCGTCTCTTCGAGCGGTGGATGGATCGGGAATCGTGTTGAGCGGCGGCAGATACAGGGCGGCGTTGCTCGCGTAGTCGAACGGAGTGGGCAAGATCTCCTCGAAGTTAGGCTCTGCCCCAGTTGTGCGTCGGAAGAAATCAAAGTTCCCGTCGAGAGCCAACGTGGCGGACATGCACGCGTAAGGGGTTCGATTCCAGATCAGATCACGGAGGGGCTCGGCAAGCCCGATGACGTCTTGGCGGAGCATTGCGTCTGTCCCAGACCGGCCTGCATAACTGACTGCAACTCCTTCCGGCTGGAACAGCATGTGACATCCTGCGCCGTACTCCCGAATATAGCTGCCGTAGTTGCGTGTCGTCTCTGAGGCCTGCCGCGCGCTTTCAGGCTCTTCTGCACGCCATTGAACCATCTTTTCTTCCATGTCGTGCACGAACGACTCGCACAACTCGCTGACTCGGTTGGCTAGCTCGCGGGCGCCCCTCATTTCGTCTCCGGTTCGGTTGGCTTGGACTTGCGGATGGTTCAGAACGTCGTCCGGCGATGCGGTTAAGATTCCTGGCCGGCCGAGGGAAAGGCTGTATGCGACGAGTCCCTTTTGACAGTGGTCGATCGCCACCTTAAAATCGGCGCAACTCTTTGCCCATACCATTCCGTCGCCCTGTCGCTGAGCGAGAGGCAGCAGCGCGTTCTCGAGCCGGTTGCTGATTCCCTCCAACGCACCAAGTTTCGCTCCACTTAACTCGAACTCCATTCCGTTCGTTGCGGCTTGGGGGAAATCGTGCGCCTCATCGAGAATCAGAAAATCGAATTTGCCAAGCAGCCCTTCGTCATCATCGCTGACCCTTGCCATGAGTGCATCCTGAATGACCACGCTGTGGTTTGTGATAATGATCTCCGCCCGCTCGGCAGCCCGGCGCGACGAATAGTAATAGCAATCCTCGTACGCCGGACACAACCGACCGGGACAGACAGGAGGCGTCGCGACTTTTTGCCAAAGCAGGTTTAAATCGCGCAATGGTCGCTTGACCACCTGCCGGAATTCAGTTTCGATTCCCAGTCTTGCTTCTTTGCGATAGTCGTCGATGAGCGTTGGCGCGTGCTCGTCCATTGCCGCCAAGCAAGCATATCGCTGGCGTCCCATCAACATTTGTGATCGAATACCAAGCAAGAATCCGGCTTGACCAACGGACGACGCCGTCTTGCCCTCTTCCAGAAATAGGCTCAAAGCCAAAGGGAGATCATTCCGCCAGTATTGCTCTGCCAAAACATTGGTGTAGGTTGCGATAACCGTTCGTTTATTTGACGCAATCGCGTGAGCAATCGCCGGAATGAGCGCGGCGAGCGATTTGCCGAGCCCCGTAGGCGCCTCAAAGGAGCCAGACGACCCTTCTCCCATGATATCGCTGAGAAGAAGCGCAAGTTGCTGCTGATCCGGGCGCTCGACAAACCCTTTTCGCTTGGACAGATTCCGAAACGCCTGCTCAATCAGCTCGGAAACGGTAGACACAGGTTCACATTATGCCAGTTTCCGAGACGGTATTAGGTGTTTCGGTATTAGGTATTGCGGGACCGGAACCCATCGATTGAGACAGCCGTGCCTGGTACGAGGCATTGCCGCACTGAGTGTTGGAGAACTGGGTTCAAGCAACTCGAATCGAAAATGGCCACTTCAGACAAAATAAAACCCACCTGAGGCCTGAACAATCGTCAGGCCCTCGGTAGGAAGTGGCATTAGAATGACTGACTGAACTATAACACGAATTTCTAAATATGCCAAGGGTTTTTGGATATGACTGCCTTCGGCAGGTGAACCGCTACGCGGATGAAGGAAGTGAGCGCTTAGCGCGTGACCTCATTCGCAACTGAGTAGTAACCAGACAAGTGAGATCACGTTTCTCACATGCGAAGTGCTCTCGCGACGAGAGAGGTCACTTCCCTCAACCACGAAGTGGTCACCCGCGTAGCGGTCATCCGAACGAATGTGGAATGATGTACTCGCTCCCCATGGCAATGACGATCGAACCGGAAATTACTGCGGATGTGCCGCAGGAACCAAAATTCCGGTGGTTTACGATTGTTCTTGGCTTCTTAATGTGTTGGCCCGTTTGCTGGGCCGTCACTAACGCGGGCCAATCCGGAATCTTTTCGCTCATGGCTCAGCCCATCGCAGGGCTCATTCTCCTCCTGCTTTTCAACATACCGATGCGGCGATTTTTTCCAAATCGCGCCCTCCGCCAAAGCGATTTAATCGTCTGCTTCGCGATTATGAGCGTAGCGGCAGCCATCGGCGGAGAGTGGAACGAATGGGTGCAAGCAGACGTTTTCAACACTCCTTTTCGGGCTCGGACCGATCCAGTTTTCCGGGACCATGTCATCAAAGAGATGCCCGATTGGCTGATCATCAAGGATTTGGACAAGGTCAAAGACATTGAAGGAGGTGGGAAGCCTTGGCAGTACGCGGCCAGCAAACTGCCACTGTTCCTGCCTTACTACCTGGCATGGGGCGCTCTCGTCTTGTCCACCTGTTTCGCGATGCTCTGCATCAACTCTCTCATGCGGGGGGCTTGGTGCGACCGAGAACGTCTCACTTTTCCACTGGTTCAACTGCCAGTCGCGATGTCGGAGGGCGGTGGATCCACCGGCATGTGGAAAAGCAAACACATGTGGATCGCGTTTGCGGTGATGTTCTCGATCGACATCCTGAACGGGCTGAACTATCTGTATCCAAACCTTCCATCCGTGCCAGTCAAGGATCTGTTTTTCATAGATCGCGCTTTTAAGGACCCTCCGTGGAGCAACATCGGCGACTTTCGGATTTCGATTTATCCGTTTATGGCGGCGATTGGGCTCTTCATGCCGAGCGACTTACTCCTGAGTTTCGTAGCATTCTTTCTGCTAAGAAAGGCGACGCACGTCGTTCTTGCCAGCCAGGGAATTCCGCAATCAACCTTCTCCGGCACTGCCATTTCCCCAGGTCCGCCGTATTTCGACGAACAGACTTGGGGCGCAGTCCTGGCGATGTTTCTCGGCGCGGTTTGGGTTTCGCGCGACTATCTGAAAGGCGTTTGGAGCGAAATCCGTTCCGGACAGCGTTCGGAGGATGGAGGAATCTCACACCGATCTGCGTTTGCAGGCCTCTTTGTGTGTTTTTGTATCGTCGTGGGGTTCGGGGCTATGGGCGGACTCCCTATCGCCTACCTGATTCCTTACGTCGCTCTCTTTTTGATCTTCGCGATCGTGCTTACTCGGGTTCGCGCCCAACTCGGCCCGCCGACCCACGAATTCGCTTTCTTCGGCGTGAATTCGATCATGCACCGGTTTCTTGGAAACAAGTGGCTTTCCGACTCTCAGGCCACTTGGGTATGCGATGGGTTCTTCTTTATGAACCGCATGTATCGTAACCACCCGATGCCCTACCAACTCGAAGCCATGAAGATGGGGCAGATCGAGAAATTGAATCAGAAGCGCCTGTTTTACATCATTGCGGCCGCATCCGTGGTGGGCTTATTCCTCTCCTTCTATTTCCGGCAGGCACGGGAATATCGAACCGGAGACGTCCCAGGCACAGACGTCGGCACCTATCTCAATAATATTCTGAATGATCGAAAGGGACCCGACATCGTTGGAATCACGATGACGATTCTCGGATTTGCGATTGTCATGGCCCTCGATGCAGTTCGATTCCGGTTCCCGGGATTTCCGCTGCATCCGGCGGGCTACTTACTTTCGATGAATTTCGGCGTAGATTACTATTGGTCCGGCTTACTGCTCGCCTTGTTTGTGAAGAATTTTGTGCAACGTTACTATGGCTTGCGCGGGTACGACAAGCTACGCAGCGTAGCCATGGGAATTCTGGTCGGAGAGTACGCAGCGGAAACGATCTGGATGGGAATGGCACTGATAACGCACCATAGCACGTACACCATTTCGTTCAACGATCGATCGCTGGGAGTTCAGTGAGGCGCAACCTTTGAGCTTTCCATCGGACGTCTTGCCTCCGCCTGTGATCCAAGAGACGCGCCGGAATTGGACGGGCTGGGTGGCACTCAGTCTTCTGGTCGGCTTCACGCTCCTGATGGCACTTGCCGAGTCGCTTACGGTAAAGCCTCCGAGTCAGCAGGTACATGACGATCAGCAGGAAGTGTTGCAGTCGTTCATGCAAGCCGAGTCTCGCCAAGGATCGGCCACAAATCAGGCATTGGATGTCGCAAAGAAGGATGTTGCGACAAAAAAGGGGAAGGTATCTTCTGCGCTTGCCGAGCTTTCGCGACAACCAAGCAGCGATCACATGGCGGCAAAACTGACTGCGGCGATGCGAACGGAACTGCACCAACCGGTTCAGGCAACGTTACTCGGTCCCCTTTTGAAGAGCAAAGCGCCTGTCGACCATCTGTTTGCCGAGATCTACGGTTCGCCTAAACTCTCGCTTTCCAAAGCGAACCAACTCGTGGCGCTTCTTCCAAAATGGCCATTCGTTTATACGGCGGCAAAAGTTCACGCCTTGGAAAAGGCGGGCGACAAAGGAGCGTTGGCGCGCTTTGTACCCCCCAAGAACACGACCTCAATTCTCCTAGCGGGCTGGCTTTCGGTGGCTTGCCTAGCCATCAGTTTTTCGATTTGGTCACAGATTTGGGCGCGGCATAAGCAGGGAACATTGCTTCCTCGGGGCATTCCGATGGACACGATTACGGCACTCGACGCGGACCGGCTCGCCATTCGTGGTGCTCAAATATTTGCGCTCTATCTCATTGCTTCTACATTCGCTTCGTACCTCCCTCGGGATTATTTCGGTCTTCCCGCAAAGGTCGTCGTTATCGTGTTCCTGCTTGTGACGGGAGTCGTTTTGCTTCAACGGCTCGAGGTCGATGGCAAACGCATCACGCTTGACATGATTGGAGTTTCGTCAAGGGATCTAGGGCAAAACGTTATCTTGGGGATTCAGTGCTTTTTTGCCGAATTTCCCGTTGCATTGATTTTGGCAGGCATTGGAAGCGCGATTTTTAGCTTTCTGCCGCGCGCCACCCATCCTGCCACCGAGGCTCTCTCGCGGGACCACTCCCTCGCCACAATCGTGCCGGTCATCGTCCTTGGATCGATCTTGGCTCCATTTTGGGAAGAGATCGTATTTCGTGGGCTGCTCTTTCCAGCCCTAAAACGACTGATGGGAGGCATGGTTCCCGGCATTCTTGTATCCAGTTTTCTGTTTGCATCGTTGCATCCCCAAGGCATCTCGATTTGGTTAGCCCTCGCCGGAGTGGGCGCCGCAAGTTGCCTAGTCTCCTATCAAAGCCGCTCCCTCGTCCCGAGCATGGTCATGCACTGCATGCACAACACGGCAGTGTTTGCGCTGACGCTGTTGGTGCAGTGAGCGCCCGGTCCTAGCGTTTCGGCCTGAAGCGTTGAAGCGCTCGAGCGCAGCTGCTAGCTAGTAATTGGCCCTTGAACGCTCCAACGCTTAACGCTCCAACGCTGGTCCCTTCGCATCCGTTGTCCGCCCGTACCCCACCCAGAAGGCTCCCCAGGCGCATAGGCTTACGATCGCTACGGCTCCTTTTAGCCACTGGGGGACGGTGGGTTGGAAGCTGAAAAAGCCTTCGATCGGCGCGGCGATGAACATTAGGATGACCGACGTGCTAAGAAGCACGATTGCGTCTTTGCCGACCGCTTTAATCGCGTCGCCGCGACGGCGCCTTCCTGGGTTGATTACGGCGTATGCGAGAAGGAGCCCGGTACTTCCGGCCACAATGATCCCACTAAGTTCGGGTACGCCGTGGGGGGCAATGGAGCTGATCAGGAAACCCAGTTTGCCAACTTTGGCCATCTCATGAGCCAGCGCCCCCAGAATTGCCCCGTTATTAAACAATAAATAGATTGAAATCAGGCCGAAACTTCCAGCGCCGACTGCTCCGGTAATAATCGCTGTACGCGGATTGTTCGATGCGTAGAATCCCGCCATCATTCCCGACTCCGAGCCGGAGCGTTGTTCGAATTTTGCGGATCTCCAAGAATCGAATAACTTATCCATGGCGGGAGGAATGATCTTTTCCTTGACATCTGGAACCCAAGTCATAAGTCCGAAGATAAAGAATGCTGAGCCGAAGAAAATCGTAGCGCTCGTCAGCACAAACCATTTGTTCCGACGCACCGTTTGCGCACTAAGGGCGATCGCGGCGGCGATGTTGCCCCAAAAAGCCTGCTTTGGCGCCCGGTAGATAATCCCATAAGCTCTCCCTGCGAGGTCATTTAAAAATCCGATGAGCGGAGTGTTTGTCGACTTAGTCCTTGCGAGGGCAAGATCTGTCGAGATGCGTCGGTACAACCGGATCAAGTCTCGCAGCTCCTGGCTGGACAGTTGCTTAAGACCGGACTCGGCTTTGTCGCAGAGTTTCGAGAGTCTTTGCCAATCCGTTTCTCTTCTATCAACGAAACTCTGCTCATTCATGGGCGGTCTAAGAATTATAGTGCGGATCGGTACGAGTGTGGATTGCCGAGAGACGTGTGGTGCAAGAGTTCTCGATAAGGTTACGACGTTACGGTAGACTGAATTGCCAAAAAGTCGCACATTTTAGCTAAGGTGTAGGATCGCGAGGGAACTGGAACGATAAAAAAATCGTCCCCTACGTGTAACGGATCCGACGATTAGGTGTTTTCAGGAAT
>Ga0206951_1094_pt1 | contig 22486 bp, 16 predicted proteins | sample Alteio_BWOrgHeat_38_FD_152974 | JGI IMG/M metagenome (GOLD analysis project Ga0206951, IMG submission 152974) | Enriched cells from forest soil in Barre Woods Harvard Forest LTER site, Petersham, Massachusetts, United States -... | ecosystem: Environmental > Terrestrial > Soil > Temperate forest >... | reverse complement strand
ACAGCGTGGCCGCACAAGCCACCTCGTCGCATCAAAAGCAGTGAACTGGCAGGATTCTTCGCTTCGTTCAAAATGACGTTTCTCCTCGCGGTTAATTCATCATCTCGAAAATGCTCCAGCCGTCGGCACTTGAAAGACGCGCGAGTGCTTGTCAAGTCCTGTCTTGAACTAAACATCGCAGAATGAATCACATGGCGTTGCCGAGAATTATGCTGAAAATAGATACAATAAAAGAAAGGGCATGATTTTCATCACGCCCTTCTTTTATTTTCATAAGTTACACAAAACAAAGGATCTCCGTACCAGATCGTGATCGTAAGTCAAAGAAAACAAACGATCTCCGTACAAAAGAGGGGAGGGGTACCTATCCCTCCACAACCAGAACTTCCTTCATCTTGACTCCGGATAGCGTCTCCCACCCGCGACGTGAGAGGTCCCACCAGATCAGGTAGCCGGCAACGGCGGCAATCACGACCAGCACCGTCCCGCTGATCCATTCGCCGAAGACAAATTTGCCGAGTCCGAAGAGCGTTCCGTAAACCAGCACGCATCCCATGACCGTATCGAAGGCGTTCGCTCCAAAGTCGCGCACCTGGGGCAGCTCCGGAGCCTGCGCAGCAATATGTTTCCAGCCATATACCGCCGGATGTACTCGACGGTAGAAGGCCAGCAGCGTCGGTTCCTTCTCGGCAGGCGTAACGAATGTTGCCACCAGCCATGCAATTGTTGTGACGCCGGCAGTGATGAGCGTGGATTTGGCAAAAACCACCGCATTATTGCCAATGAAACCAACGTGCGAAAGCGCGAGTGCAACGACAGCCGCAACGATCATCGCGGAGATCTCGCTCCAGGCGTTGATGCGCCACCAGAACCACCGCAGGATATAAACCGCGCCCGTGCCCGCGCCAAGATTGAGAACCAGCTCCCATCCGGCGCTGATCGAAGTCAGCTGGCTGGCAACATAACCGCTCGCCAGCACAAGAATGACCGTAATGATCTTGCTGACGAAGACGTAATGCTTTTCACTGCCATCGCGCTTCCAGAAGCGGCGGTAGAAGTCGTTGACCAGATACGAAGTGCCCCAGTTCAGCTGCGTGCCGATCGTCGACATATAAGCAGCCAGGAACGCGGCAACCATCAAGCCACGCAATGCAGGAGGCAGATAGTCGCGCAGCACCATCACATAGCCCTGCTGCGGATTCGCAGCATAAGCCGCGCTGGGATGCAGGCCGCCGTGAGGCGAATACACCGCCAGTGCGACAAGGCCGGTCACAATCCACGGCCAGGGCCGCAGCGCATAGTGCGCGATGTTGAACCAGAGAGTTGCGCCGAGCGAGTGCTGCTCATTCTTAGCGCTGAACATGCGCTGAGCTACATAACCGCCGCCACCCGGCTCCGCGCCCGGGTACCAGGCCGCCCACCACTGCACACCGATGTACATGAGAAATGTAAGCAGCGGCAGCGTCCAGATATTTGCGGTCGTAAGCCCAGCGTGGAAATCGGGAAGGAAAGACAAGACATTGGAGGTTGGCTGTCCTGCTGCTCGCGTAGCCTCACCAACCACGGCAAGCTGCAATTTCAGGGCATGCATGCCGCCAATCTGCGAAACCGCCAGCCACGCCAGCACGACGATCATCGCCATCTTCAGCGCAAACTGGAAGAGGTCGGTGACCAACACGCCCCAGAGTCCGCCAATGAAGGTATACAGACCCGTGAAGGGAACCAGGATAAAGATGCAGATAGCCAGTGCCGTATGCCGCGGATCGCCGAGCGTGTAATGGAACAGCGCATGGCCGCCGATGCTCAACTGCAACACGCGCCCCTGCGCGATCACCGGTCCCAGCACCACGGAGATAATATCGACCATCGCTCGTGTCACCCAGCCCAGGATGAAGCAGTTCATCAGCAGACCAAGGTAGATCGCTTTAAAGCCACGCAGAAACGCTGCAGGCTTACCGCCGTAACGGATCTCAACAAGTTCTACGTCAGTAAGAATTTCGGCGCGTCGCCAGTAACGGGCAAAGAAGAAGACCGTCGTCATGCCGCTGAGGCAGAGACTCCACCAGATCCAGTTGCCGGAAATGCCCTGCGTCGCTACCAGGCCGCAGACCAACAGTGGCGTATCGGCAGCAAAGGTTGTCGCCACCATCGAGGTGCCCGCCAGCCACCAGGACACGTCGCGTCCTGAGACGAAAAAATCTTCGGTCGAGCCGCTCGATTTGCTGCGGTAATAGACGCCAATCAGCAGATTGAATAGCAGATAACCGGCTATGACAAGCCAGTCCGCAAGGGTCAATGACATGCGCTTCTCTCAGGATCCAGGAATTCTAGCAGTGAAAGCAGTATATACAGGTTTACATCTCTTAGGAAACAGCTTTTCATCAGTGGTCTTCGTGGAAATCAAAGTGGGCCAGGTTCATGTTTCCCTCACTCAGAATATGAACGGTAAGAATACTTTTCCCCGCAGGCAGGTGAAGCTTTACGAAGTTTTGCTGCAAATTCCAGTGGTGCCACTGCCGCCATGCAATCGGTTCGGAAGCATTGAACGTAGAGATAATCGGGAGTGGCCCGGTTGCATCCCTGCCATTCACATCGAGAGAGATCGTCCCGCCACGATTGGAAGTGTAGAGGAGGTCAGCGCCGTAGGTGCCGGCGTGCGCCACGTTGACCGTGATGTTGAACCACTCGCCCGGCTCCGTCCAGCCCACGTAAAGCAGATCGACCGGAGGCTGCACTTTGTCATACGGACTATTGTCAATCGTGTCGTGAAATTTGGTATAGGAGGTATCGACAGCTTCGTGCATGCGGAACTCATTGAGATAAGTTCCATCTGCGGGATTCAGTACTCCGCTCCCTAGATTTTTCTCCGTGGTGTCGTGATAAGCAATGCCTTCGCCGCCTTGATCGTAATAGGCGCACAAGACGCGCCCGGGAATGCTCTGCGCTCCGCCTGCGTGATGACTGTCCTGATAAGGAGTGCCCTTGTAGTCGGTCGAGAAGTCCGATGCCGAAATTACGCTCGATGCGAACAAGACCATAGCTGGAAGAAGAAAGGAAAAGAGCCGCACGTAACCTCCGGAAACAGTCTACGGCGGCGCGCTTGAGAAAGGGTTATTTCTTCTGACAGTTGGGGCACCAGTAAACGGTGCGTGTTGCAAGCTCAGCGCGTTCAATCTTCGTTCCGCAGATAAAGCATGGTTTGCCGTGCCTGCGATAGACATAGCGCTCTTCATCTTCACGCACCGGGCCGCGGGGATGCGGCCTGTCTTTGGCACGTGTCGTGACGTAGCGCGTGTCCTTCACGCCCGCCGACATGAGCTTCTGCGCGTCTTTCCAGATTGATTTCAACGAAGCGAGGTCCACCTCTTTGCCGGGACGCAGAGGATGAATCCGTGCGCGAAAGAGAAGTTCCGCGCGATAGATGTTGCCGATGCCAGCAAACACTGATTGGTCCATCAACAATGCGCCGATGGATGTGTTGCGTTTGGCGATTTTTTCGAATGCCAGTTTAGGATCTGAGCCGGGAATCAGCGGATCCGGTCCGAGACGATCGAGCAGTAACTGCCATTTTTCATCTGTGAAGACGGAGGTGTCTGTACCACCTCGCAGCTCAATCCAGTCTGTCTTTGTATAGATTCGCAGCCGCAGCGCGCCCTTTACAGGCGGAAGCGGCATCTTGCCCTGCTTGAAATCCCCGTACATCCCGAGATGTACGTGCAAAATCAGATCGCGTCCGAAGCGATAGCCAAGATGCTTGCCAATAGCATCGACGCGAATCAGTTTGTGTCCATCTAAAACGTCCGCATCTGCAAATCCACCGTTTGGCGAATCAACCTGCACGCGCTTACCGGCAAAGGCCGCGTCATGTTCTTCCGCAAAACGGTGGATCTGATTTCCTTCAGGCATAATTCATAACTTCTTAATTCCAAACCAGCTCCACCGGTACGGCTTCAATTCGGCAGAACATATCCGGCTCCATCCTGTTCAGCTGGGCTTTGAATTTCTCTGCTTCTTCGCGTGTGCTGAACATGAGGGTGTTGTACACCTGCCCCGCTCGCAACTGCTCGCATTTCCATAGGGTCTCAGTCATTTTTTCAAATACTCCAATCCTTCACTACTTTTATAGACACGAGGGGCGCGCCAACGTTTCGGTGAGCGCGCCCCTTAGTGTTACCGAGTTCTATCGCACTCGTTATTTTTTCTCGTCAACGTCCACATATTCAGCATCGATGACGCCTTCATCTTTCTTTTCTTCCGTCGTACCCGCTGCTGCCTGCGCTCCGTCTGTCGGAGGAACACCGGCGCCAGCCGCATTAGCTTTATACATGGCCTCGGCCAGCTTGTGCGATGCTGCGGTCAGTTTCTCCCGCGCCGTATTTAATTCAGATGCAGAAGGCGTGCCTTCGAGCGTCTTTTTTGCTTCGGCCAGTTCAGTCTCGACATCGGTCTTGTCGCTGCCGGAGACTTTATCGCCGCTATCCTTCAACATCTTCTCGATGTTGTAGACCAGGCTATCGAGCTGATTGCGAGCCTCGATCTCCTCACGCTTTGCCTTGTCTTCAGCCGAATGCGCCTCGGCATCCTTCGCCATGCGCTCGACTTCCTCTTTGCTTAGACCTGAAGATGACGTAATCGTAACCTTCTGGTCCTTGCCGGTCGCATTATCCTTCGCCGTAACATTCAAGATGCCGTTCGCATCGATGTCGAACGTCACTTCGACCTGCGGAATACCACGCGGAGCCGGAGGAATGCCGCTGAGCTTGAACTTCGCCAGCGTACGGTTCTGCCCGGCCATTGGGCGCTCGCCCTGCAGCACGTGAACTTCGACTTCCGTCTGCGAATCCGCCGCCGTCGAGAAGGTTTCCGTCTTCTTCGTCGGAATGGTCGTGTTGCGCGGAATCATCGGCGTCGCCACGCCACCCAATGTTTCAATCGCCAGCGTCAGCGGCGTTACGTCGAGCAGAAGCAGGTCCTTCACTTCACCCGAAAGTACGCCAGCCTGCACCGCAGCGCCGATGGCAACAACTTCGTCAGGATTCACACCCTTATGTGGTTCCTTGCCGAAGAGCTCTTTCACAACCTGCTGGATGCGGGGCATGCGTGTCTGTCCGCCAACCAGAACCACTTCGTCGATCTTGCTTGCGTCGACTCCAGCATCGGCCATAGCCTTTTTGCAGGGTTCGAGGGAACGCTGAATCAGGTCTTCGACAAGCTGCTCCAGCTTGGCACGCGTCAATTTCTTGACGAGGTGCTTCGGACCGCTTGCATCCGCCGTGATAAACGGCAGATTGATCTCAGTCTCCAGTGCGGTAGACAGCTCAATCTTCGCTCGCTCAGCTGCGTCTTTCAGACGTTGCAGGGCCATTTCGTTGCCCTTCGAACGCAAGTCGAGGCCTTCATCCTTCTTGAACTCTTCAATCAGCCAATCCACGATCTTCTGGTCGATGTTGTCGCCGCCCAGGTGCGTGTCGCCATTGGTCGACTTCACTTCGATGACGCCTTCGCCCACTTCGAGGATCGAGATATCGAACGTACCGCCGCCGAAGTCGTAGACAGCAATCGTCTCATCTTTTTTCTTATCGAGACCGTAGGCCAAAGCGGCAGCTGTCGGTTCGTTCACAATACGCTTCACATCAAGGCCGGCAATACGTCCGGCGTCTTTCGTCGCCTGGCGCTGCGCGTCATTAAAGTAGGCAGGCACGGTGATGACGGCTTCCGTCACCGAGGTGCCGAGGTAGTCTTCCGCAGCCTTTTTCAGCTTTTGCAGGATCATCGCCGAAACCTCAGGCGGTGTGTAATCCTTGCCTTGCGCTTCCACTACGATGTGGTCGCCCTGCTGTTTAACCTTATAAGGGACCATCTTCATCTCGTCGCTCACTTCGTTGAAACGACGACCCATAAAGCGCTTGATTGAATAGATCGTATTTTCGGGGTTCGTAATGGCTTGGCGCTTGGCCACCTGCCCTACCAGGCGCTCGCCGCTCTTGGTGAATCCCACTACAGAAGGCGTCGTGCGCCCTCCTTCTTCGTTGGGGATCACCTTCGGCTCGCCGCCTTCCATTACGGCTACGACGGAGTTGGTCGTACCCAGGTCAATTCCAATAATTTTTGCCATAATCCTTTGCCTCACTGCCCTTGTGCTGGCTTCGTCCTTGAGAAGTACCTAAAATTAGCTTCGCACTTGAGTCTTTTATTGTCAATTTATCTGATGCTGTCTCGTACATGGAGGATGCATTATTGTAAACCTTTGATTTCAATGGAAATGCATCCACAATCAGGCTGGCTGTATCCAACGGAAGGCAGCTTAATCCTGAACTAACCCAGAAGTATTCTGATGCCAGGCGATAACCCCTCTCAATCCGCCCAAAATACTGGGGAAAACCCTTGGCTTATCGCCATTTCCGTCATGTTGGCGACGTTTATGGAGGTTTTAGATACCGCCATCGCCTCTGTGGCCCTCCCGTATATCGCCGGTTCGCTTTCGGCCTCAAATGATGAGGCAACCTGGGTCCTGACTAGTTATCTGGTGGCCAATGCGGTCATTCTCCCCGCCAGCAACTGGTTTGCCCTTCGCTTTGGGCGCAAACGCTTTCTTATCATCTGCGTCATCATCTTTACCGTCGCTTCGTTTTTCTGCGGAGCCGCTCCGTCGCTGGCCTTCATCCTGATCGCCCGCGTAGTTCAGGGAGCGGGCGGCGGCGCGCTGCAGCCGCTTTCGCAGGCCATTCTTCTTGAAAGCTTTCCACCCCAGAAGCGCGCTGCGGCCATGGCGCTATTTGCCTTCGGAGTGGTCGTGGCTCCGGTGATCGGCCCTACACTCGGTGGCTGGTTAACTGATTCGTACAGCTGGCGTTACGCCTTTTACATCAATATCCCGGTCGGCGCGCTGGCTGTGTTTATGATCAGCCGCTATGTGAAAGACCCGCCCTACATTAAGAATGCCAAGGTCGGGCCCTTCGATAATCTCGGATTTGGGCTGCTGGCTGTCTGGTCGGGCTGCCTGCAGGTGATCCTCGATAAAGGACAGGAAGACGACTGGTTTGGTGCCGTCTGGCTGCGCTGGGCTTTCGCAGCATTGGTCATCAGCTTTATCTGGTTCCTGGTTCACTCTTGGCGCAAGAAAGAGCCTCTGGTTAACCTGCGCACGCTCAAGAACTGGAACTTCGCCATCGGTTGCGCTCTCATTTTCATGTTCGGCGTCTGCATTTATTCCATGGTCACGGTGCTGCCGCTGTTCTACCAGGAACTGCTGGGCTACACGGCCTTCACGGCTGGCCTTGTGGTCGGGCCTCGCGGTCTTGGATCGATCATGGGCATGCCGATCATCGGCTATATCAGCAACAAAGTCGATGCGCGCTATTTGCTGACCTTTGGCTTCCTGGTCTTCGGAATCACATCACTGGTCTTCGGCAACGTTACGTTGGATATCAGCCCAACGACGCTGCTTTGGCCCATTATCATCACCGGCTTTGCGCTGAGCTTTGTCTTTGTGCCGATCACGACGCAGGCTTACGGAACGCTGAAGAATGAGCAGATTGGCAACGCCAGCGGTATCTTTAACCTGGTACGCAATATCGGCGGTTCGATCGGCATTTCCGTAGCGCAGACTCTTCTCGTTCGTCGCGCTGACCACCACCAGAACGAGATTCTCAATTATGTGAGCCAGTCGAGTTTCTGGTTTGAGCAGCGCATCAGCGATCTCAGCCGCTTTCTGGGCCGCGCTGCCAATCCTGCCAACGGCTTGATCGCGAGCCAGAGCCAGCTATACAAGCAGCTTGGTCAGCAGGCAATGTTATGGGCTTTTGTCGATGTCTTCCGCTACATGTCGCTGCTCTGTTTCGTCTCCGTGGCGCTGGTCTGGCTTTTCCGCAAGGTCCAGCCCGGCAAAAAGCCGCCAGCCGGGGCGCATTAGGCAGAAAAAACTCGTCCAAGTTTTCTAGTCCCCGGCTCCGCTTGTAGCAATCAACGTGAATAAGCGTCCGATTGTGTTTCTGGAGCGACCGCGCTGCGCATCCGATACATTTCTTCGGGAATGGTCGCGAGCTTTGATGGGCGAAGCTGCGGACCCAATCCATAAAACTGCTGAAAGCTCATGATGAGAGGCCGCCATTTGTCGGGGTCGATGCGGTTGGGAACACTCTGCATCTGAATGCAGTTGTCGACGTGGACACGCGTGATGCGCACTTCCAGCGCGACCACTGATCCTCTACGCTGCTCGTCATCTTCTTCAAGCGGGTGCACATTCTCGAGCTTTGCTTCGAGCTGGACCGGGCATTCAAGTGCCCGTGGAGCTTTTACTGTTTCGGAGTTTCCGATGGTGAAGCCTGAAATCCCGAACTTATCTTTTTCGTGCCAATAACCCTTCTCCAATTTATGCGGAGGCACAGGATTGGACCCGGTGGTGAGAGCAAGGCGATCGACCATGTCTGCCAAATCTTCAGAAGGAAGGTTGACGACGCATTCGCAGGTGCGGATCAGGTTTTGCGGTGTCTTCGAGCGCGCTCCAAGACCAAGTACACAGCGCCTGCCAAGCCACCACGCAGAGGACATTGGAGCAAGGTTGGGCGAGCCATCTTCGTTCAACGTACCGATGAGCACTACTGGAGTTCCAAAATATAAGATTGCCGGATCAATGGTTTGCAGCATCGCAGATTTCTCGTTTCTGTGAACACAGTAGAGAAAACGTTGCGCGCAAACTATCCGCATCTTGCGCTCGAATTTTCATGGATCGTCGAAATGGTTCAGTCCGTATATTTACCAATTAGTAAATACAGGGAGACTCCGCCGCATCTAAATTTTCTGATCTACGAAATCGAAAGGACTGCGCATGCAGAAACGGAAGTTCGTTACGATTGAGCCCAAAATCCTTTACTTTGGGACGCCGGTGGCGCTCATCAGCTCACTCAATGAAGATGGCAGCACGAATCTTGCGCCGATGTCATCGTTCTGGGCGCTGGGATGGACGCTGATGCTCGGATTGCTGGATGAGACGAAGACAGCGGAGAATTTTGCGCGGCATGCCGAATGCGTCATCAATCTCCCTTCGCCGGAAATGTGGCCGCAGGTGGAGAAGCTGGCTCCCCTGACGGGGAAAGATCCTGTGCCCGAGATCAAGGCAAAACAGTTTCGCTATGAGCACCAGAAGTTTGAGGTGTCAGGATCGACGCCCATGCCGAGCGAGACAGTAAAGCCGATGCGGGTTGCGGAATGTCCAGTGCACATGGAGGCGCGTGTCCAAAAGCTGCACCAGATGGGCGGGGACAAGCTGAACGCATTAGGTGGCGGCGTGGCGGCTGAGGTTGAGATCGTACGCGTGCATGTGGACGAGGAATTTGTTCTGAGCGGACGTTATGTCGATCCAGAGAAGTGGTCGCCACTGATTTATAACTTCCGTCATTATTTCCGGCTGGCGGAGAAAGAATTAGGCAAGACCTTTCGGGCGGAGAAATAGCTGTCATTATTTTGAGCGTGGCGCAGGATTGGAAGCTGATGGCGGAGTGGACGGCATAGGATGCCGCAACAAGGCGCTTCCTGCAACAGCCACGACGATACAAGCGAGCGCAACCGTCAATATTTTGGAGAATGAAGCTCGTAACGAGGCCGGCGCTTGCGCGATACGCTTTCTCAACGTCCAGATCACCGCGATGACGCCAAGATGAATCAGCATTCCGATAGCACCGGTACTGTCGTTGAGAGGATCGTCATTATGGATATGCGTGTAAACAGCGCCAAACATGTCGATGGTGAATCCGATTAAAGTTGGAAGCATCGCCCAGGGAAGGAGGAAACCGATTCCTCCTATGGCTTCAGCGATGATGATGCATTTGAGAAATACAATCGAGTATCCGGATTGCGTGAAGAACTCAATCATGCTCTTCATGTAAAAAATCTTAGCGATACCGGCGATGGAGAATGCAATGCCAATAGAAAGGCAGAGTGCGAGGTAAACGGAAGAATCGAGCAGAAGCTCACGGCGATCTTGACGGCGTGCGGACAGCCCAAACAGTGCGCCGAAAAGAAAATTACTTATGTCAGAAATTAGCCCGCCCGAGATGCTCCAGAAATGTTGGTGCCAGATTAAGCTGGCGACGAAAATGGCACACCTCAGGGTCAATAGGATGACGACGACAGTGAGATAGCTGCGTGCGATTCGAGAAGGCCCTATCTGCGCGATGTGGCGGCTGAAGAGAGCGCCGAGGACAAATCCGACAAGCATCACTGCCAAAAAATAATCGACCCTGTAGAACATGAATCTCCTTCAACGCCAATGAAAACACGGCGTGAGATTGCGAAGGAGGTATTGCGGCAGGGGGTGTGTGTCGTGCGATGACTTGTTCGTTCGAAGCAATTAATGCATGGCCGTTACGGCTTCGCCTTCAGGCGCCTCGACAAGTGCGGGGATGCGCGTTCTTCCGATCATCAGGATGAGCAGAGCGGCGAAGGCTGTGCTCGATAGAAGCGAAACGATAGCGGCTGCTCCGAGCACGCCGATGCCCATGGAAATGAGCGAGCCTATTCCGGCTTGCAAAAATCCTAACAGGGCCGACGCGCTGCCTGCGTCCTTTGAGAAGGGCGCCATGCCGATTGCGGCGGCGTTGGGGTAGGTCAGTCCTATCGACAGCAGAAAGAAAAAGAAGAGGACAAGGGTGGCGCGTAGATCGATGAGGTGCATGTGCGCGCTTGCGAAAAAGATGGCACCGATAAAGACCTGAAAGCTCAGCGCGTAGAAGAAAATCTTCTGGCTGCTGAATCGACGCAGCAGAAAAACGTTGATCTGGTTGCCTCCGATGAAGCCCATGACCAGCACGGCGAAAATGAGGCCGAAGGCTTTAGCGCCGAGGTGGTAGCCGTCCATAAAAATGATGGGGGAACCAGCGACGAAAGCGAAGAGGCCGGCGAAGGAGAAGGCTCCGGCGAGCGCGTAGGTAATGAACTGCGGCTGCCTGAGGATCATCCAGAAGCCTCTGAGGGTGGGCTGCGGACGGAGCGAGATGGATTTGTCAGGCGTATGGCCTTCCGGCAACAGCACGAAGATGAGCGTGAGAATCAGCAGTGCGTTGGCAGCGAGAAGAAGGAAGATCCAGCGCCAGCCAAGGCTTGAGACGAGCAAGCTGCCAACAGTAGGCGCGAGCAGCGGCGAGGTCCCGATGATGAGAAAGAGCAGCGAAAAGATTTTGGCGCTCTCGCGGGCATGGAAAAAATCGCGCACCATGGCAATGGCAGCCACCTGTGCGGCGCATCCTCCCAGCGCCTGGATGAAGCGCAGTGCGATGAATACGTGAATACTGTGCGCCTGCGCGCATCCGATGGACGCGAGTATGTAGACGATGAGGCCGACGTAGAGCGGGCGCTTGCGTCCGAAGCGGTCAAGCAGCGGGCCGTACAGTATTTGTCCGAGAGCGAAGCCGACGAAGTATGTCGAGAGCGAGATGGAGATGAGGGATGTGGTCGTACCGAATTCTGTAGCAATGCGCGAAAAAGCCGGCAGATACATGTCGATGGCAAAGGGCGTGACGACACTGAGCAGGCCCAGCAGAAAGATAATCCACGCATGTTTGTAACGTAACGATGTCATTTTTTGTGGATCGTGAAGAGGATTAAAAGTGCAAGAACTCAAACCACACTGCTATGGAGAATTCACTAAGTGGATTCTTCGGCAGGCGATAAAGATTCAGTAACTGCGCTGCCGATCATTATTTGTATTCAGCGCAAAATGGGGTCAGTAGCCGCGGGGACTCAGTCGTGACAGAAGTCGGTGATCGCTCCAAGGGAATAGGTGTCGGCGGCAAAAGTGAAAGTGCCCTTTTCTTTGATTTCACGCGACGCACGGATGAATGCGGTCAGGGCGGCGCGACTGAGAGCTGATCCCAGACTGATGCGCCGCACACCCAACGCTGCAAGATCCGCAACGCTGAGTTGGACCGCTCCCTTTAATGCAGCCAGTACATTCACCGGCTTGGTGACGGACGAGCAGACGGCATTGATGTCCTCCGGGCGTGTCAGTCCGGGAGCATAGAGCACTTCGGCGCCGGCTTTTTCAAAGGCCTGCAGGCGGCGGATGGTGTCGTCGAGGTCAGGGCGTCCGTGAAGATAATTTTCAGCACGGGCAACAAACATGAAAGGGAAAGGCAGTGCACGCGTGACCTCTGCGGCAGCAGCCACCCGCTCAATGGCGTGGTCGAAATCGTAGATCGGTTTTGTCCGGTCGCCGGTAGCGTCTTCGATGGAGCCTCCAACCAGACCAGCTTCGGCGGCAAGACGGATGGTTTCAGCGGCAGCATCGGCGGAGTGGCCGTAGCCATTTTCGAGATCCGCAGCAACCGGCAGATGCGTCGCGTCGACAATAGACTTCGCGTTAGCCAAGGCTTCGTCGCGAGTGATGCTGGCCGTTCCATCGCGGCGGCCGAGGGTTATCGCCAAACCGCCGCTTGTGGTCGAAAGGGCTTCGAAGCCGAGTGCAGCAAGGATGCGCGCAGTGCCTGCGTCCCACGGATTAGCTACGATGAGAGGTTTAGATTGCTGGTGGAGTGATTGAAAGATCGCAGCTTTTTCCGCTTGTGTCGGCATAGATCGAGTTTACTTCGAAGTAAAGGCCCTGCTCAAACGGAGGGCAGACAAAGCCGCAGCACTAGAAAAAGCAACACGCCTGCGAAGAAGACCAATGCCATGCGAATGCCCGGTTCGCGGTTGACCTCAGGAACGAGATCAGTAGCCGCTACATAAATGGCCACGCCTGCTGACAGCGGAAGGCCCGCCTCTATCCATGACGGCAGCAGCCCGATGACTAGCGCACCGGCAATGGTTGCCGTCGCCAGCACGGACGCAGCGACGAGAGCAGCCTTGCGGCTGCGCCCCGAAGCCAGCATGACCGAGGCAACGGTAAATCCCTCCGGGACTTTATGCAGAAAGATGGCAATAAAGATCAGCCAACCCAGCAGATTCGACAGGACAAAACCGGAGGCAATCGCTACTCCATCAAAGAACGCATGTACGGCCAACCCTCCGAGCACGGAATAGCTGGTGCGCGCGGAGATGAACTCGTCGTGATGGGTCTCTTCGCCGAAATGAAAATGGGGAACGATTGTATGTTCCAGGAGATGAATAGAGCAGTATCCAGCCAGCACAAGCACCGGCGCCCATTTCGGAGAGAAACGGAGGCTTTCCGGCAGCATCTCGAGAAAAGTTACCGCCAGCATAAAGCCGGCACCCAGCGCTACGGAGTAGCGGAGATAGCGCTTCTCCCAATTAGCGCGTACGAGAAGCAGGCCGCCGAAGACGTCCGCTACTGCAGCCACTGCGCCGAGAATGAGGGAAAGAAACATAGGTTGAATTTAGTAGTGAAACCAATTCATCATCATAACCCAGCATTTGCAGGAAACTGGGAAGCGCAAGCGTTTGATGCTTTGAGGGTTACGCAATCTGCAGAAGCCAGACCACCCCGATGGCATCTTCGCCTATCTCAATCTGTGTACGTGTACCAAATCTGTAGCAAAAGGATGCACGTTTTATGACAAACCAGAGTGACAAACAGCCGGAGCAGAACGACCGGCAGAATCAACCGAACAAGCCTCACGACGAGCAGGGAAGCACACAGAACCGGCCCTCCCACATGAATCAGGGAACCGAGGCTTTCCGCCCCGATCAAGCAAAACAGCAGGATGAGCGCCGCGAGAATCAGAAGGCTGGCCAGACTCAGCCTCCATCTTCGCGGAAGGCCTCCTAAATAGAGTGAAGAGGGGCTCGGCGTGAGCCCCTCGCTTTAGTCCCGCGCTATAAACACTACAAGCAAAATTCCTGCCACCAGCACAGCTTCTTCCACACGCTCCGACTCCACGTGCAGCTTATTGAATGCCACCCGATTGGGGTCGTCAGCCGCCGCGGCATCAATCGCGCCGCCTGCGGCAAGGCGATAACTCTCCATTTTGGGAATGATCCAGAACTGGGAAAAAGCCGTCGACCCCAGCATGATGAATGCGAAGAGGACCGGTAATGCGACATTCCGAGCATAGGCGCGAGCACGCTGCGCGGCCAGCAGAAGAAGGACGATGAGCGTTCCAGCGACAAGCCCCTCGTAATGCAGAATACGCAGGCATTTCCCAACGATTGTGCCTGCGGCATGTGTGTCAGAAATCGAGGAAAAAGCTGTGGCCGCGACGACAGGAAAGAACATGATGCCGCCGAGCCACAGCGTGATGAGGAGCAGAATGAGAGCACGCAGAAGAGTTTTCATCAGGCCATCACCGTTCCTGCACCCCATAAACGCTCGACCGGCCGATCAGCTTTTCGATGCGCTTCGAAATCGGCGGATGAGTCGCGAAAAGATTGGCGAAGTCGCGGCCGCTGAGTAGAGGCTGCACGATGAACAGGTGTGCATTGGAAGGCGAGGCCTGCATGGGAAGCCGTTTGGAGTAGGCGTCGAGTTTCTCCAGGGCCGAGGCAAGCGCATACGGATTGCCGGTGATCTGCGCGCCGGTCGCATCGGCTTCATATTCGCGGGATCGCGAAATAGCCAACTGTATGAGAGTCGCGGCAATCGGCGCCAGTATCAGCATGAAGAGCGCGCCCAGACCGCCCCCGCCACGTTCGCGATCGCGGCTGTCCCCGTACCCACCGAACAGCGAAGCCCAATAGCCCATCCGTGCCAGCATGGTAATGGCGCCGGCAAGCGTGGCAGCAATCGAACTGGTCAGAATGTCGCGATTGCGCACATGGCCCAGTTCATGGGCGAGCACGCCCTCCAGTTCATCGTCGTTCAGCAGATTCAGTATCCCTTGCGTGACAGCGACAGAGGCATGTTTCGGGTTGCGCCCGGTAGCAAACGCATTCGGCGAATCGGAAGGGATGACATAAATTTTCGGCATCGGCAAACCGATCCGCTGGGTCATCCGTTCTACGACCTGGTAGACACGCGGCAACTCCTCGCGCGTGGCAGGCTGCGCCCGGTACATCGTCAGCGCCAGCTTGTCAGAGTAAAAGTAGGTGAAGAAATTCATCCCGGCGGCAAAGATAAATGCCAGCAACATACCGTTGCGGCCGCCAAAGTGCTGCCCAAGCAAGACCAGGCAGAGTGTAAGCGCAGTCATCAAGAAAGCAGTCTTAAATGTGTTCATTGCGAGCGGCCCTCCATTTCCGTTGAACCGCTTCCATAGATTGTTTCATAGAGCAGCTGAAGCCCGCTTTGTACTATTTTCAGTAACTTCATACTGTATTCGGAATCATAAGTTAACTACTGATGAAACAGGCATTTACTTGTAAATAACTAGGCTTGATTGTCTAAGTCATTTTACTTTCTTTCACCTGGCGATAAGTGATAGCTGCTGCGTTCTACGGCATGAAAATTGCCTTTGTGCGCAATGACTTCTTCCTGGAATGGGGCAAACCATGACTTCAAGTGTGTTGGCCACAAGGTGGTCAAACGATAAGTGTAGTTGTATTTGTAAACTCCTGATCCTCGCAGTGCTGATCTCCACTCTTCCCTCCTTCGCCCAGGAAACCACGGGCGCTCTTCAAGGCACAATCAAAGATTCCGCCGGAGCCATCATTAGTAATGCGCATCTGGTACTCTCCAGCGACACGCTGGTGGGAACGAAAGAGCTGAATACAGATTCCAGCGGCTACTACCACTTTTCCAATGTGCCTCCGGGCACTTATACCCTGAAAGCTACCGCTCCAGGCTTCGACACCATGATTCGACAGGGAATCATAATCCTGGTCGGACATTCCCCGACACTCGATCTGACGATGAATGTCGGCGCGGTCAGCACCACGATTCAGGTCACAAGCCAGACTCCACTCATCGATACGACGACCAACACGACGCTGACCAATATTCCTCAAGATGTCATTCAGAATGTGCCGCATGGACGCTCGTTTCAATCGGTCATCGAATTTGCTCCATCGGCACGCAACGAACCTCTGGCTGGCAATAATATGCAGAGCAATGGATCAGGCGGCGCATCTCCCGGCAGTATGAGCAATGGCGGCGATCACGGTTTTTCCGTTGCCGGTGGCGCTGATTCGGAAAACTCCTACCTTGTCGAAGGACAGGAGACGGCGAATATTATCGGAGGCTATTCCCATACAAACGTTCCGTTTGATTTCATTCAGGAAGTACAGATGAAGAGCTCCGGCATCGAAGCGCAACACGGAGGCGCGCTTGGCGGTGTCGTGAACGTGATCATGAAGAAGGGCAGTGACAACTGGCATGGATCGATTTTTACCCAGTTTGAAAATGACTCGTTGGATGGTTCGCCCACCGCAACGTCGCGATACGATCCAAGTTCGAGCGGAGCCGAGACTTCCTGGGGAGCGGTTGATCCGACCTATCAGAATTACCAGCCGATCCGGCCGCATACCAGCGATGTATTTCCCGGCTTTACCTTCGGCGGCCCAATCTTCAAGAAGCGGCTCTTTGGCGTAGCCGGTTTCAATCCGGAATTTAATAATTACGCGCAAAAAGTGAATTACGGTCCTGCGAATGGCGGGATTCTGCCCTTCAGCCGGAATACACAGACTTATTACACGTACGCGCGGGTAGACGCTGTTGTCGCGCAGAAACTGCGTGTTTTCGGTTCATGGCTGTATCAGTTACAGCGTCAGAGCGGCGAGGCGTTGCCAGTTTCTGATTCGGTTCAGGGATTCTTCAATACCAGCACCGGATGTTTCGGCTCCGCCACGTCGGCGAGTAACCCTTGCCTCAGCACGGGTATTCCCCCATTTGCGTATGCGCATTCGCTAGGATACGTCGCACCAAATAACACTACCAATGCGGGTGCAGATTGGACGATCACCCAGAGCCTGGTCTCTACGACACGTTTTGGCTACTATTTCGAGAACTACCACGACTTCGGTTATCCCACGACAGGTACCATCTATGCTTTCCAGGCGAATGGTATAGGCGGCACTGACATTAACGGCAATCCTCTTCCTTCCGATCTCCAGCAGGGAGCCGGATATTTCAATATCGCTCAGAACGCCAACTACACATCGCACAACGCAAACAAGGCAATTCAGCTGGATGAGGACCTCGCGTGGTACAGGAGCGGATGGGCGGGCACGCACAACATCGCGTTCGGCTACCAGCTAAACCGTCTGTCAAACGATATTGATCAGCATTACAACACTCCTAACGTACAGGTCTGGCCCGGAACGGGAAATCCATACTCCCCACAAGGCCAGGTGGGAGCCCAAAATTGCGCGACCGTCGAAGCGATCAACCAGCCGGGAAATCCAAATGCGGTTTGCGTCGGCACCTACGGCAACGTCGATGTCTATGACTATGGCTCTCTCGGGAAAGCAACTAGTTACAACCATGCCTTCTTCTTCCAGGATTCCTGGCAGATTGGCCATGGGATCACGATCAACGCCGGCGTACGCGTGGAGCATGAATATCTGCCCGCCGAAAATCAGCCGACGGGTTCAATCGCCACACCAATTGATTTCGGCTGGGGAGACAAAATAGCTCCGCGTCTTGGGGTCGCGTGGGATCTCGCGCAGAACGGCAAGGTTAAGGTGTTTGTCAGCTATGGGCAGTTCTATGACCAGATGAAGCTGAACCTGGCCATCAGCTCCTACGGCGGACAGTACTGGCAGGAATGCTGGTATGCGCTGATGACTCCGGACCTCTCGACGGTAATGCCTGCCTTTAATAGTGGCGGACGCTATTGCGTGGGGCCAAATTCGTCGAGTGAGGCGAACTTCGGCGGCACCACTCCCTCGGGATTGATCTTCCTCGAGAATCAGAATATTCGCGCTTTCCCGACCACCTGCCCGACTTGCAGCTCTACCGAAGAGGGCACCGCTCCTGGTCTGAAACCGTACGAACAACATGAATCGGTCTATGGCATCGACTACCAGATCGCTCCGAGTCTGGCGCTCGAGGCCCGATGGGACCGGCGACGGCTCGATCACGTGATAGAAGACTCGGCCTTATATAACCCGGATGTGGGTGAAACCTTCGTCATCGTCAATCCTGGGCAGGGAGTGAATAGCACCTTCAACAGCTTCTGGAATTTTCTTTATGGAACGCCGCCACCCTCATGCTCGGGAACAGATTGTCCGCCGCAGGGGATTATTCCCGCAGCTCGCAGCTATGACGGCATCGAAATTCGCCTGACCAAAGCCAGCACCAATCACTGGTTCGGCATGTTTTCCTACACGTATAGCAACTTCCGGGGCAATTACACAGGATTGACCAGCACTGACGTTGCCGACGGTGGCGGTGGACGCAACGCGCCGAATAACAGCCGCTCCTTTGACGAGCCGTATTTCTCCTGGAATTCGATGGGCGGATCTTCCAGCGGACTGCTGCCTACTGACCGGCCACATGCCTTCAAGGGATATGCATACTATGAGCTGCCGTGGCTCCGGAAGTTCACCAGCGACTTCGGCATCTTCCAGTATGGCTACAGCGGCACTCCGCTCACCAGCTATCTGGACGTGGGCTATGCCTTCCCGGGTGCATTCCCGACCGATGTCGTCGATCGTGGGAAATGGGTGGATGTCACCCAGGATCCAACCAGCGGCGCCATTTCGGTAAGCCAGCCTTACACCAAGCGCACCCCGTGGTATACGCAAAGCGATTTCAACTTCCAGCAATCCTATAAGGTGACTGAGAAAACGGCGTTGAGCTTCGCAGCTACTTTCACAAATTTGCTGAACCAGCATTCCACGGTTTCCTATGGTCAACAAATGGATTCAGGCTACGCGGTCAACTTTGCTGCTCCCAGTTCGTCGGGTTGCGCGGCACTCAACAACGGAGATCCCACCTGCTATATCTATGATGGTGCTCCTGCCTACGCAGCTTATATGCGTCCGTATAACATTCAATCCCTGCTCAACGCAGCTCCGACAAATGCTACAAACGGCCCTCTTACCGTTAACAGCCAGTACGGCAAGCCATATCTCTTCCAGACGGCGCGCGCTATTCGTCTGCAACTGAAATACACCTTCTGAGGAGCTAAAAAGCAAATTGGCGAACGGACTTACTCGAACTGTCCGTTCGCCAGATTTCGTTACAGCGCGGTAAATGAAAATACCAAATCTCAAACCAGCCTATGAAATTATGAATATATCCATTTACTCATATGTAAATAGACGAGATGCTAAATCGCTGAATTTATGATTGTTTGCAATTTGGCCATCTGACTGCACTGCACTGAGGTTATCCATTACTTTTCCTGGGGTGTGTTAGTGCCAAAATTTAGAAAGCCGGAGACATCGATTCTCCGGTCCAAGGTTTTCTCTGGAATCAGGTACGGATCGCTGGCCCTGGCGGTTACGTTTGCGGCTGCCAACGGCAGCTTTTTTAGCGGTAATTCTGCATTCGGACAGGCTATTTCGGTGAATGGCGGTTCGATTCAGGGAACCATCTCGGATGCATCTGGTGCAGCCGTAGCAGATGCAACGATCACAGTGGTAAACAAGCAAACAGGCGCCACAAAAACTTTGAAGACCGGCGGAGCCGGGCTCTACACGGTTGGGCCTCTGACCCCAGGTAATTACCAGGTCACAGTCGAAGCATCTGGCTTTCAGAAGCTTGTTGCTGAGACGGTAGTCCTCACCGGCACCGCCACGAATGGCAGCTACCGGCTGGCGATAGGATCGGCAAGCCAGGAGATCACCGTGACCGCAGGTGCTGTTCAGGTAAACACCGAGCAGGCTGGCGTCCAGAACGTCATTACAGCCCAGCAGATTGAAACTCTGCCAATCAACGGTCGCAATTTCCTCGATCTCGCTCAGCTTGAGCCAGGCGCGATGCTCCAGAGCGGACAGGATTTTGATCCGACCAAGGCCGGATATTCGGCAATTGGTTTCAGTGGCGTTTCCGGTCGTACCACCCGTATTCTTCTCGACGGCCAGGACATCACAGACGAAACCGTCGGCACGACTATTTTCAACGTATCTCAGGGTGCAATCGACCAGTTCCAGATTTCCCGCTCCAACAATGACGTGTCGGGTGAAATTGGCTCGACCGGTCAGGTCCTGGTAAGTACGCGGACTGGAACGAATGCGTTTCACGGAAATGCTTTTTATGATTTTCAGGATCATGGCATAGGTTTTGCTAATGTCAACGGTCAGGATGCACCGTTCCAACGCAATCAGTTCGGCGGAGCAATCGGCGGACCTATTTTCAGGGATCGCCTATTCTTTTTCGCGAACGCAGAGCGCATTAAGCAGGATGAGTCGAGCCCAGCACAGCTAGGCCCGGCATTCGCCAGCACGCTTGCTCAGTTTCCGAATGTTCCTGCCCCGTTCCGGCAGACATATTCGACGGGCCGTCTCGATTACAACGGTCCCTGGGGCGTCCACTATTTCGCCCGCATCAACTACGACGTGAATTCCGCAGTCACAAATGGCGGCGAAGCTTATTCAAACTACGCGAATCGCGATAACACCTGGGGACTTGCCGGAGGCGCCGACTTCGTAAAGGGCAACTTTACGCATAGCTTCCGCGGCAGCTATGAGAAATTTCACAATCTGATTGTCGATGCGACAGGCTCCGGTGTATATCTTGCGATTCCTGGCCTCCTTGTCCGCGATGTTTCCCAGAACTTTTACACTGGTCCGAACGCAAATGCTCCGCAGGATACTTATCAGTCCGACAAGCAGATCCGTTACGATGGCAGCTGGACCAAAAGCGCGCATAACATCCGTTACGGCGGGAGCCTGAATCGCATCACCCAGGGTGGATTTGCCTCATTCTTTGGCCTGGCGCCGCGAGTCTCTCTCAGCCCCTCGGCCCTGATTGATCCGAATGGCGATGCCGGTGATCTGAGCAACTACAACGCATCCGTAGGTATTCGTTTTGGCAACGGTTTAGGTTATTTCACGAATGAGCCGACCTTCGGCCAGCCCGCAGGCGGTTCAACTGACTGGCGCACTGGCGCGTATGTCAGCGATTCGTGGAAAATTAAGCCCCAATTCACCGTGAACTACGGAATTCGTTGGCTCCGTGATACGGGCCGCACAGACAACTTCATCGACCCAATCCCTTGCTCCTCAATCAATACTTCAAATTTCCCAACTCCTCCTTGCACAGGAAGCCAACAATTGCTTGATCAGTTTGGCGCAGGTCTGGGTGATCGTATTCGCCAGCCGAATTTCGACTTCGCTCCTCAGCTTGGTTTCACATACGCACTCGATTCTGCAGGAAAGACGGTCATTCGTTCGGCAGTGGGTATCTTCCGCGAAAACATCGTTTTCAACGCAGTCCAGTTCGATACGCCTTTCAAACTCCAGACCGGTCTCTTTAACGATTACAGCCATACGCTCTGCGGCGGTACCTATGTATTCAAGTTCCCTGATGGATCGAGCACTGACAATATCGGCGGCGAGTCCATCAAGGACATCTGCCAGCAGCCTTTGACAGTTTCCGGTCCAAAGTTTGTGGCACTTCAGGCGCAATACCAGCAGATCAGCAAGGCCGGTGGCGCAGCCCAGAATGGCAGCTTCATCGGGAACACCTTGGCGATCCCGGGTGGAAACGCGGCCTATTCTCCAAATTTCAAGACCCCTTACTCGATTCATTTCAACTTCGGTGTGCAGCGTGAACTTTGGAGCGGCGCTGTGTTGTCCGCCGATTACGTTCATCAGGCCACCTTGCACATCGCGCAAACCATCGATGCGAACCACATCGGCGACGCGAAGTATCTGAATACGGCTGCCGCACAAGGTGCGATAGCTGCAACCTTGGCGCAATACAAAGTGTCGAGCGTCGATGCGGCCATTGCAGCTGGAGCGACCATCGACGACTTCGCCAACAACGGTCTGGATTCCGGCAATGTATACCTGGCGGGAGCACCTGCTGCGGCATACGGCATTACGCCTGATGAAGGCGCTGCCTTCCCGGGAGCTAATCCTAATATGGGTAATGGCTTCTTTAATTTCCCGGCTGGACGCTCCGGTTATGACGCACTGCAGGTTAACCTTCGCCAACAGGCCCGTCGTCCGATCAAGGGTCTCGCTGACTCAAACTTCGAATTCTCCTATGCCTACTCGAAGTTCGTAAGCTCCAGCACTGGCGGTTCTGACCAGTTCTTCAGTGGAAGCGCCTACGACTATAACAATCCAACTCAGTACATCGGCTTCGGTGGAGACGATCACCGCCACAACGTATCGTTCGGCGGCGCTGCAACCATTGTCCATGGACCGCAGGTTGCTTTTATCGGGCACTTCCGTTCGGCGGCGCCTTCAAACATGACGTTGGATACGACGGCCGGTTCGACGGCTCAGATCTTCCAGACGGACGTCACTGGCGATGGGACCATCGGTGATCTCGCTCCTGGGAGCAATCCTGGCCAGTTCATGCGTGGAACCAGCGCTAGCAATTTGAAGAAGTTTATTGACAATTACAATCACGCTTATTCGGGCCAGCTGACCCCTGCAGGTCGCACTCTGGTCAACAATGGATTGTTCACCTCAGCGCAGTTGTCACAGCTTGGTGGTGTTCAACAATCAATCTATGACGGATTCTCGAGTGTCTTCC